>CEOQ01289382.1_pt1 | contig 17781 bp, 16 predicted proteins | sample 361351 | NCBI WGS metagenome assembly CEOQ01 (sample SAMEA2619907, study PRJEB7988) | marine metagenome | biome: marine biome (ENVO:00000447); feature: deep chlorophyll maximum layer (ENVO:xxxxxxxx); material: "saline water (ENVO:00002010), including plankton (ENVO:xxxxxxxx)" | depth 60 m | reverse complement strand
ACAGATGGCACTATGGATTGGCTTTGGCCGGCAGCTGAGAGAGCTGGGCTGCCAGTGGGTTTAGCCGCTGCAAGCTTTATGCCCGTAGTCGCTAGGGTGGCAGAGCAATATCCGAACCTTAAATTGATCGTTGATCATATGGGGCGCGGTTCAGGTCTCGTAGACGACGCTGCATGGGAAAGTTTGCCCCAATTGTTAGATTTAGCTAAATTCCCTAATGTAGCTGTGAAAGCAAGCGGTGCTCCTAGTTATTCCAGTCAGCCATATCCATATGGAAACATACACGACCACCTTCATAGAATATATGATGCGTTTGGGCCTGATAGGATGTTTTGGGGTACTGATATAACTCGTATGCCTTGCTCTTGGAAAGAGTGTATAAGCTTGTTTACTGAAGAATTATCGTGGTTAACGGAAAATGACAAAGAGTTGATTATGGGTCGGGCTTTGTGTAAATGGATAGGATGGGACTTGGACATGTAGTGCCGCATGAGCTATATCAGACCCTGAAAGCAACTAGATTGTTATTTTATCAGTGATCTAGTCGAGCTTATTTTCATATCTGTTTGAAGGAGTCGGAAGACCGAGATTACCTCTGAGAGTGTCGGATTGGTACGCTTCCCTAAATAATCCTCTTTTTTTCAGTTCTGGCAGAACTAAGTCGACAAAGTCATCAAATCCATCTGGTAATACCGCAGCATTTAGCATGTATCCGTCGCAAGCTGCCGTTTCAAACCATTCTTGCATAGTGTCTGCTACTTGGGTGGGTGTTCCAAAGAATGCTGGTTTGGGTGTTGTGGTTCTTAATGCTAGTTCTCTCAGGGTAAGCTTTTCTTCGCTGGCTAGTTTTTTTAAACGGTCTGTTGCACTTTCCCAACCATTTCTAGCGAAGTCACCTAATTCTGGGAATGGATCATCGAGGTCGTATGAGCTGAAATCCATATCGTTAAAGTATCTCCCAAGATAATTTACAGCGTCTTCTATATTGACCAGGTTAGTTATCTCTTGATACTTTGACTCGGCGATTATAGCTGTATTGCCAACCACTGGAGCACAACCAGGCAATATCAGAATGTCGTCCGTTCTTCGGCCATGGGAGAGCGCACGACCTTTGACGTCTTTGTAAAATTCTCTAGCATCTTCTATTGATGCTTGGCCAGTAAAGATCACATCAGCATGTTTCGAAGCAAATTCCTTGCCGGCTTCAGATGAACCAGCCTGTATTAGCAATGGACGTCCCTGTCGTGATCTCGATATATTTAAAGGTCCCTGAACCGAATAATGCGTTCCAACATGGTTTAATCGGTGCATTTTTGATTGGTCAAAAAATACGCCCTCGTCTTTATTTCTTATAAACGCATCATCTTCCCATGAATCCCATAAACCTTTGGTGACTTCAAGGTATTCATCAGCTATCTCGTAACGCAAATCGTGCTTTGGATGTTCAGGCTTGCTGTAATTAAGAGCAGAACCTTCTAATGGGGAAGTCACTATATTCCAGCCAGCTCTGCCATTACTGATATGGTCTATGGATGCGAATTGCCTTGCTACTGTGAATGGCTCACTATAAGTGGTTGATAGTGTGGCAGCTAAGCCTATGTGACTGGTTTCTATGGACAGTGCTGCCAATAAGGTTAGAGGCTCGAATCGATTCAGAAAATTTGGGTGAGATTTTTCACTGATATAAAGTCCATCCCCAAAGAACACGAAATCCAGTAAAGCTTCTTCGGATTTGCGAGTTAGATTCTTGTAATATTCGAGACTGATAGCCCCGTCCGCAACTGCGTTAGGGTGTCTCCAAGACGCCATGTTGCTACCTGTTCCAGCTAGAAATGCTCCGATACGCATCATCTTGTTGCGAGTCATTACTTCACCAATATCAGATAGATTTGCTATGCCCAGCAAATTTCGCTGAGCAGCTCATAAGACCTAAGACGGTTCTCGAAGTCGTTAATAGCTGTCACAGCGAATATCTCGTTTACGTTGTATAAATATCTAATCTCGTCTATCTTCTGCTTTACTGTCTTCTTTGAGCCGTGGATAACGCTTCCTGGTTGCAGTTCGTAGGTAAACTTTTCACCAGATTGTTTGCCTAAGTCCTCGGCAGATTCTATTGAGAACACAGTGAACGTTCTTCCGCTTTCTAAGGTTACACGGACTATGACTATGTCTGAGGCGTAATCTTTAGCGGTCTTTTCCGAGTCGGCGACAATAATCGGCAGGGCCAACATCAGGTTCGGTTCCCTGACGGTGTCACGCTTGTAACAATCTGAGTAATTTTCTATCGCAGCTGCCATAATATCCCGATCATTATTTAAGAACGCGGCGAACACATAAGGAAGTTCCATTTGTGCGGCCAGAACCGCGCTCGATACCGTGGTTCCTAGAAGAAACAGATCAGCTGGTACGTCAGGGATAGGTTTAGCTTGTATACCATACAGCGGATTGTCTGGGGGTATATTGTCGATTATAAATTGTTGCAAGGCAGTTAATTTCGCTTCAAAAGAATTTATCCCAGGCTCTTCTGACGTTTGAAGAGCTTTGGTTGTAATCGGTAGGCCTCCGGGCCCCCTGCCCACACCAAGGTCTACTCGACCTGGTGATATGGAAGATAGTAAGTTAAAATTTTCGGCTACTTTATAGGGGCTGTAATGTTGCAGCATCACACCACCAGAGCCTATCTTTATATGCTCGGTTTTGGCGAGTAAGTGGGACACCAATACTTCTGGAGACGACCCCATATGTCTCGGAGAATTATGGTGCTCTGATACCCAAAATCTATGATAGCCCCAAGACTCGGCTTTTTGGGCTAACTCTATTGTATGTGAGATAGCCTGTCTTCCAGATTCAAATTGATTGGCAGGACTTTGATCCAGAATATTTATTCTGAAATTCCCTTCTAACATGGTGAAATATTAACATCCGTACAAATTAAGTGCACTAAGTTACGCAACTATGAAATTAAATATGGAATTCTGCTATGGAAAGATGCTAATATTCGGGAATCCCTCAAAAGATTTGTGGAGTTAGTACTGTGTCGAATAATCTTATTACCGACGATATCAAGGCCCTTATTGGTAAGGACAGCGCACCTGAAACAAACCGCTTTGCTATTAGTGATGAAATGGCTTTCGATGTTGCTGATGCTATTGAAGACTTTAATCCGTTATATGTTGACCCCGAATATGCACGCAGCAGTAGATTTGGAACGTTGCTATGTCCTCCTTTGGCGACATGGAAAGATATAGGTCCTCCTATAGGTTACTTCGGTGCGGGCCAGGAATGGCATTTTGAAGTTCCATTGCCGTTTAATAGTTATGGACTCAACGGTGGTAGTGATTGGCAATTTTTGCGCCCTTGTCCAGTGGGTACATGGATCACAAGAAGATTTAGAATGCTTGATATTTTTGAAAAACAGGGACGTTCCGGTCCGTTAGTTTTCATAGTTCGAGAGGAAACGCAAACTGATCAATCTGGAAATATTATTAATAAAGCGAAGCGGGTAAGTATACATAGAGCTTTACCTGAGGGTGATACACCAGACACTGTCGCATTGGCAAATGATACTCTGCAGGATGTCATTGTTGCCCCACCGAATCCTGAGGTTATTCTGCCTAAACCTGAACATAAATCGGAAAACCAGAAATATTTCGAAGATATATCTGTTGGTGATCAATTGGAAGAAGTTATTAAAGGTCCTATGACTACAACTCATTTGATTCGTTGGGCAGCGGCTAATGGTAATTATGCTCGTATTCATTGGGACCTCCCGTTCGCTCAATTACATCAGGGGCTCAAGAATGTCGTAGTTAATGGATCCTTGAAGAATCAATATCTCGGACAATTGTTGATTAAGTTTGCCGGAGAACAAGGATGGTTTAAACGGTTCTATGTTGAGCATAGAGGCATGGATTTTCCGGGAGACACCATAACCGCAGGCGGGATTGTTACAAAGACGTACGAATCTGGCGGTTACGGGTATGTTGAGTGTCAGGTTTCTCTTACGAATAATAGAGGAGAAACCACTGCTTCTGGAAATGGTAAGGTAGTTCTGCCAAAAAGAGGCCAGTCTTTGCCTATTGAATGGGCTGTAGAAAATTGGTAGCTTCTCAGATGCTCGAAGGTGTACGTGTTTTAGAGGTGGGTGGTGGTATATCAGCTCCGTTTTGCGGTAAGTTACTTGCGGATTATGGGGCTGAAGTTATTAAAATTGAAACTCCCTCTACAGGAGACGTTACCCGGTCAACTGGTCCTTTTGTGAAGGACGATCCCAATTTAGAAACAAGCATACCATTCCTCTATTTAAACACTAACAAAAGTAGTCTGACTCTAGATATATTTAGTAGTATGGGGAAATCGATACTGTCTAATTTATTGAGATCGAGCGATATTGTGGTGCACAATTTGGCGCCTGCAGATCTGGATTCGGCAGGACTAGCACCTGAATCCCTGCAAGTGGTTAATCCTGGGCTAATAAGCACGTCAATTACTCCTTTTGGACTGTCAGGATCGTATAAAGATTATGAGGCGAGTGACATTATCGTATATGCTCTGAGTGGTCTTATGTATCACTCGGGCGATTCTGATCGTGAACCATTGCGAAATGTGCTTAATCAATCTTTTTATGTTGGAGGGATAAATGCGTCAGTGGCTACTATGGCCGCCTTATTCCAAAAGTTAACTGATGGGCAAGGCCAGACTGTAGAAGTTTGTTTGACTGAATGTCTTGCGTCTCATCTTGTACAGGCAGTTCCATATTACGAGTACATGGGAGCAATAAAAGGGAGGAGACCTATCAGAGGTTCTGGTTTTGACGAATTAATGCCGGCTAGAGATGGATATGTGGTTCCGTCTATACAGGGCTCTCAACCTTGGTCAGTTATCGCAGGATTAATTGGCTCACATGAACTCCAAGATGAAAAATTTGCAACTGGAGCTGGGCGTATCGAGTATGGGGAACAAATAAAACAGCTGGTGATCCAAGGATTGTCTAAATGGGATCGAAAGCCGCTGTTTGAAGCCTCAGGAGAAAAGAGATTAGTATTTGGGATGGCTCAAGATGCGGGTGATTTGTATCAATGCCCACAACTGCAGAGCCGCGGTTTTTTTGAAGAAGTGAATCATCCGGTAGCCGGCACCGCAAGATATCCTGGTATGGGTCCACGGTTGTCAGATTATAGATTCCTAGGGTACACACCCGCTCCTCTACTTGGTCAACATAACAATATGTTTCTGAAAGATGAATTAGGCTATACCGCTGAGGAAATCCTTGATTTGTATGTCTCCAAGATAATCTGAGGATTGTGCAGTTATATATGAGAGATTGTTTAGCATGAATAGACTACCGTTAGAAGGCGTAAGAGTCGTAGACATAAGCAGGGTATTTGCTATGCCTTACTGTGGAGCGTACCTTGCTGATTTGGGTGCGGAAGTCATCAAAATAGACACGCATTATTCAGCGTTTGTTGATACGACTAGGACCCTGAATGGACCGTATCCAAACAATGAGCCTACTGAGGATTATTGGGAGACAGCCGGTACTTTTCAGACATTGAATAGAGGGAAGCGCAGTCTTACGTTAGATTTGAGGTCTGAAAAGGGACTAGAGACATTAAAAGAACTTGTCGCAATTAGTGATATATTTCTCGAAAATTTCACTCCTCGAGTGATGCGTAGATTCGGACTAGATTATCCTAATCTAAAGCAAGTTAAACCTGATCTTATAATGGTTTCTAATACCGGATATGGGCATAGTGGTCCTTGGAGCAACTTTGGGGCAATGGCGACAGCATTGGAACCAACACATGGTACTGGCGCTTTCATGGGTTATTTAGAACCAGATGACACGGGTAACCTTTCTGAAGGTTTTATCCCTAATAAAATTGCGAATTCATACACGGATTTCTTGGCAAGTTGGACGGGACAACTTGCAGTTTTAACAAGCTTGTACAACAGGCATAATACCGGTCAAGGCATGTGGATAGATTTAGCAATGTATCAAGTAGGCGCATCATTTATGGGTGAAGGCATTCTAGATTACGCATTCAATGGGCGTAGGACTCGCAGATTAGGTAATAGGCATGAATATTACTCACCTCATGGTTGTTATCAATGTATTGGCCAGGATAATTGGGTAGTTTTGGCGGTAAGAGATGATTATGAATGGACCACTTTGTGTAAATTGATAGGTGAAAAAGAACTGATAGACAATGAACAGTATCATGATCCGATGGTCAGATATAAATTTCAAGATCGGATCGACGAAATTATAAATGCGTGGACATATTCGAGAAGTTCCAACCAAATTATGATACTTCTTCAGGAAAATGGAATTCCCTGTGGTCAAGTTTTGAATGCTAAGGAGATGCTTGCCGATAATAATTTTATTGACAGAGGTTATTTCGAATCTATAGAGCATCCAATTAGTTCGGGAATAGGAAAACGGAGGTATACTAGTCGCGGGTGGAGTTTGTCAAGAAACCAGATAAGTATCAAAACACCCGCTCCTTCATTGGGTGAAGCTAACGAATATGTTCTGGGAGAACTTTTAGCTCTCCCTCATGAACATGTTGTGGCATTAGAAGAGCAAGGAGCGATAGGAGAAACCTTGGAGGGAGCAAAGATCCCGGAAGTTATATCTCTAGAACGCCAATCAGAACTTGGCTGGATTGTAGATTACGATGAGAGTAGATAAAAATTAGCGAGAGAAATCAGATTGTTATTGATTCATCAGGTAAATAGTTATACGCCTATTGGTTGGATAGTTTAATTCATTCTATGAGTGTATTCAGCTTAATACTAGATCGTTTAAATATTGTGGGTGCGTTTAAGCAATTAGGTTCGACACAACAGCGCAAAGACACGCTTTTCGCATTAGCTTTCGGACAACTATTAGTCCAATCAACGTTCATTCCCATTACCCTTACTATTCCGTCTATTGCTCATTACTTTTCAGTGGATATAGATGATGCATCGTGGTCGGTAATAGCCAGATTGTTAGTACTTGGGAGCACTGTATTTATATCTGCTAGGTTAGGGGATAGATACGGTTATGCTTTGGTGTTCTTCGTTGGAATAATCGTAATGTGTATAGCTAACCTATTAGCTGCGACATCTGGTAGTTTAATTCAGTTAATAATATGGAGTGGACTAGGTGGTGCCGGAGGAGCACTAGTATCTGCTAATTCCAACGCTATTTTGAGTGTCGTATTCTCAGCCAACGAACGAGGTAGGGCTTTTGCGGTGCCGGTAACTGCCTCACGAATTGGAACTTTGTTAGGTGTGGCCTTATACGGCTTATTTTTGTCATTTGTAAGTTGGCGGTTGGTATTTGTCAGTACGCTGCTTATGGGTTTATTGGCAATATACTATAGTTACCCAATATTGAAGTACCATTTTCAAGGACTATTGGGAGAACGTAAATACATCAAGATCAATTATTTGTCAGCAGCCTTATTGGTTGCGACTTTGAGTGTCTTTATCTTATCAGGATCACACTTGCATGATGGATCAGAATCCTTTACCTCCCCAGAAGCGTTGGGTTATCACATACCTATGCACGCTTTGGCTTTGGCCTTAGGGTTGTTATTTTTCGTAATGCAAATTAGAAGCCCCAATCCGTTTTTAGATTTTCAGTACTTTAGGCGAAAATATTTTTCTATGGCCTTGTTCAGTAATACGACTTTCCATTTATCTATGCTGACTATTTTTACTCTAGTTCCAATTGTGGTTGAGGATGGGCTCGGGTATACACCGATAGTGGTGTCGTGTATTCTGCTTGTTCACCAGAGCTTTGGATTATGGCTTCCGGCGATAGCAGGGATGATTTACGATAGGTATAACCCAAGATGGCTAGGTCCAGTTTCTCTGATGTTAGTAGCCACTGGTGTAGGATTGCTGGGTATTTTTGCGTCTGTTGTGCCGGTGTGGGGGATCCCTATACTGCTTGTTCCTGCCTCTGTAGGGACAGGATTGTTTATATCCCCTTATAACGCATTGGTTATGAATACGTTGCCTGAGAATAGAGGATTTGCTTCAGGAATGCTGGAGACTACCAGGCAAATGGGACATACGATTGGTACTACAATGGCGGCAATGATATTAGGTATAAGTTTGCCCGCGACAATAGCACTTATACCGGATACTGATGCACAGATCTATTATCAACAGGGCTTTAGATTAGCATCTCTGACTGTTGTATGGATAGTTTCTGCAGGTTGTATTGTAGCTCTATTCCAGAAAGTACCGGTGGTGACGGCGACTTCTGGTAGTCAGGAAGGTTCCGCGCCTGCAAGAGCGAACTAATGAATATCTGTTTCAACGTTTGAACAGCCAATCGTATCGACATGAAGTTAATTGGATGCTACGAGGGGGCACATGTCAAAAAATATTGCGGTGATTGGTACTGGTGCTACCGGAAGTGTAATTGGCGGTTTGCTCACGGCCGGAGGTCAGAATGTAACTATGATTGACCAGTGGGGGCAACATGTAAATGCCATGAAAGAGTCCGGGTTGCATATATCCATTCAAGAAGAAGAATTTACAGTGCCTGTCCACGCGATACACCTTTATGAGGTATGTCAGCTCGACACGTTATTCGATATTGTTTTTATAGCTTGTAAATCTTACGACACTTTATGGCTAACTCATTTGATTGCTCCGTACCTGCAAACCGACGGATTCATGGTCTCTGCTCAAAATAGCTTAAATGATGAGTGGATTGCTCCGATCGTAGGCCACAATAGAGACATTGGATGTGTTTTGACGATGTCATCAGAGGTGTTCGAGCCAGGGCATTTGAAGCGTAACACGCCTATGGACAGAGTCACGTTTACTGTTGGAGAATTGAGCGGTCGTATAACCCCCAGATTGCAAGAACTCCAACAAATTCTGAGTTCTGCAGGCAAAACAGAACTGACGACCAACTTGTGGGGGCTCAGGTGGTCAAAACTAGTTTTTAATTCTACTGTTGCGCCTGTGTGTGCTCTATCAGGGTTGGGCCCAGCTCATTTAGCGGATGCTCCTGAAAGAGTGCGTATATGTCTGGAATTAGGTCGAGAAGCACTTTTGGTGGGTCAGGCTTTGGGGTACTCTATGGAACCAGTTTTTGGTTTGAGTATGGAAGAAGCAATCGCTTCGCCAGAATCATTAATAGAAAATATAGTAAAGGCTTCACGGTTCGAGGGAAGAGGGGCGAGATCATTTTTCCATCAAGATGTTCTGAAAGGGAGGCCCACAGAAGTAGATTTTATAAACGGTTTAGTATGCAGGAAGGGTAGAGAATCTGGCGTTGCTACCCCTGCTAATGATGCGGCAGTGGAATTTGTTAAACGACTAGAAAGAGGAGAGTTATCTCCTGACCCTGTAAATATCGTTCGTCTAGAGAGTTACATGGCTATCTAAATACACATATATTGATTTTATTTGGGGGCTAGAATGGTAGAGAAAAAAGGTCGAGCTGTCATGATGGTTATGGTGGACATTGATGCAGAGCTGGATGGTGATTTTAATGCGTGGTACGACCAAGAGCATGTTCCTGAATTGTTAACGATGCCTGGGTTTTTGAATGCTGGGAGATACCAGGCTATAAAAGGCGGGCCGCGTTATCTTGCATGCTATGAATTAGAGTCAATAGATGCGCTACAAACTTCCGAATATCTCAATATGCGGAAGAATCCATCTGATTGGACTAAGAGGATATCGCTGTCTACTAATGGGCGAAGTTACGTTCGTAATGTATATACGCAAATTTATCCGGATACAAGGGATGAAAATACTTTAGGTAGAGGTATGGCACCCGCTCTGCAAGTAGGTCGGATGGAAGTCCCCGAGGATATTGAGGCAAAATATAATGAATATTATGATACAGTCAGGACTCCATCTAATTTAACAGTTCCGGGATGCATAGCAGTGAGAAGATACTCAGCAGTTGAAGGTGGGCCAAAGTATCTCACGATCTATGAATTTGAACATGAAAAAGTCCCAGAAACGTTAGCATGGGAAGAAAGACGTTCTATGGATCGCATGCATGAATTTATTGGTGGAAACTATGGGCATGCGCATGGTTCACCGGGTGTATATCGACGCATATTACCAGCTAGGTCGTTTTAACGATAAAGGGAGTACTGATTTGATTGTTCAGTACTCCCTTTATCGTTAAACAGCCAGTAAATTTAGTCCTCTGTTGTTTGTTCAAGTTGCTCTGGAGGGGATTGCATATTCATTTGGTTAGGTGTCAATACATGTGAAAGAATGAAATGTCCTACATCCCTTCGCATAGGGTCTGATACTTCACATCCGCGCAAAAAATCAAATCCGGGATCCAGTTCCTCTATTAGTTGAGCGACTTTAGAAGTTCCATGTCTAGCAGCGACAAGATATTCAATGCTTTTTGGATCTCGTCCCAACTCCTCTTCTTCTCGCCCTGTTTTTTCCAAATCTTCTTCGTAGTCTACTTGGTCGGATATTGCTAAAGACTTTAAAGCTTCTTGACGGTGTTCATTTATTTCTTTGAATAGGCTGTATAGTGATTGGACCAACGTAGACACGGCCTCGAGTCTATGTGCTACTTGGCGTTGTTTATCGGCAGCCAATTTGACTTCACTTTTCGCTCTTTCTGTTGCGTTCTCTCTAGCCAGATTCCGTTCATTACGTTGCTTAGTTTTAGCTAATTCGTCTCGAAGTCTGGGGGCGTCTGACGCGAGGGATTCCAGTTTTTGTACTTGGTTCTCGGCTTCCTCAGCAAGCCTCAATTGTGCTTCAAGAGAGGTAGTGTCTACATTTACCATTTTTTAAGCTCCTTCAGTGAAAAATATATTCCCTGAAACCATGCTAGGCTTTTCTGAAGGGTACAACTGAACGTTGACGATTCTGATGTCTAGCTTCTTTTGTGCTGTGCTGAAAACTATTAAAACGTATTGCCTATGAGTGCTTCAATAAAAATCAATGCGGGAAAAGAGCAAAACAGACTTATGTTGGTCAAATATCGGGTTTACGGTGCCTATAATTACAAATCAGACAGGTGAATATAGGGATGATATGATACGCCTCAAAGAGATTGTATTTATAAGGAGATGTTATGGCGATAGAAAAAATTTCTTCGGAATTAGACCATATAGTGGCGTCTAATGCGGAAATAATGGAACTTGGTAGTGGGTACGGTGGAGAACATGGGCCAGCGGAAGGCCCGTTATGGTGGTATGAAGATAACTATCTTCTCTTTAGCGATATACAGAATAACTGCCGTATGAAATGGTCAGAGTCGAAAGGCATGACAGTTGCTATGGCTCCTAGCAATCGGTCAAACGGCTTAACTAGAGATCTTCAAGGTAGATTATTAGCGTGCGAGCACGACACTAGGAGAGTAACTCGAACCGAATTGGATGGTAGTTTGACAGTTATAGCTAATAGTTTTCAGGGAAGACAGTTAAACCGTCCCAATGATGTAGTGGTTAAATCTGACGGTAGTATTTATTTCACCGACCCATGGACTCATAGGCGTCCAAGAGAAGAATGGGATCTAACATTTTCTGGCGTTTACAGGTTGTCTGCTGATCTGGGTACACTAACGCTCTTAGTAGGAGATTTTTTGGTGCCCAATGGAATAGCTTTTTCTCCCGATGAGAGTGTTCTATACATAAACGATACTAGAAGAGGGCATATAAGATCATTTGATTTGCAAGACGATGGGACTCTTGCACTTGCATCAGATAGAATTTTCTGCGATCTAACGGGACATCTCCCAGGTGTACCTGATGGAATGAAAGTAGATGTGGAAGGGAATGTTTACTGTGGAGGATCTGGGGGATTGTGGATTCTGGATCCAACAGGCTCGCATCTTGGAACAATAGCGCATGGCCAATCAGCCACTACTAATCTATGTTTTGGAGGTAGAGATTGGAAAACGTTGTTTTTCACGACGAGGGGAACGTTAGGTAGCGTAAAATGTAACATATCAGGTATTCCTACTCCAGCTAATCGGTAATTGATACATAACTAGTTATTAGTTGCAAAGAGTTTGTGGCTGTAATATTCTGACCGTGAAACTGGGCTTGGGTAACCGCATTAGATTGGGTGTAATCTGATAGTTGTAGGAGGAGTAAATGAAAAGGTTGAGGTTTTCAGAAATAGATCACATTCCTTTGGGTCCTGCAAATGCAATAGATGGTTGGACTGGGGGAGAAGTGCATCGTACTAGACAACCACTACTAGCCGATGGAGCAAGCAAGTTTTTTAACGCAAGTATTGTTCATTTTGAAAAAGGCGCTATCACTGGTTGGCATAAGCATGATACGGATCAGATACTGGTGATTACGTCTGGCAATGGAGTGGTAGCCAATGAGACTGACCGGGTAGAAGTAGCGGTGGGAGATGTGGTCCAGGTATTAGCTGGCGAAAATCATTGGCATGGTGCAACATCTGAAACTTATATGAGTCATATAACTATTACAGGGACCTCGTAGCTTAGCACACAGCGACTGGAATAATGTTTTGAGAGAGGAGTAAGGATGGACCTAATAGAGGAACAGCTAACTCAAAGTAAAACGATTGCGGTTGTGGGATTGTCTGATAATCCTGAAAGAGCAAGTTATGGAGTTTCCAGATATATGCAACAACAGGGTTACCGAATAATTCCTGTTAACCCTATGATAAAGGAAGCTCTAGGCGAGAGAAGTTATCCAGATTTACGATCAATACCTGAACCAGTTGATATGGTTGATATTTTTCGCAGGTCTGAGCTCGTTGCTCCAGTCGTAGATGAAGCTATTGAGATTGGTGCCAAGTATATTTGGATGCAAGATGGTGTTGTTGATAATGAGTCCGCAGCTAAGGCTGAAGCAGCCGGTATACGTGTGATAATGGATGATTGAACATTGCGCCAACATCGTCGTAGGTTCGGCGAAAAATAGATTCACGAGTGACCAGCGTGGGCTCAAATAAGCTTAATTTGTAAGAGGCCCAGGGTGACTTGTTTTCCTTGACAGCGTTTGGCAGTGTAAGTACTATATCTATAATCATTCTAAGGTAAGAGTGAGTTACGAATAACGCGCTAATTGTTACGTGTAATCGTAAGGATTAGCGGATCATTCAGTGTTATTCGTAGAGTTGGGACAATTGGAACACCTCGCGATCTCGCGTCGCCGGGATTTTAGCAAAACGTCAATGTGGAAAGCCACGAAAAATACTTGTATACAGAGGGGGAACGTATGGCAGAACAAGATATAGCTTTAATGGCTCATCTAATGCGTAGGGCCGGATTTGGGTCTACTTATGAAGAACTTGAACGTAGAGTTTCGGCAGGGTATGAAGCGACCGTAGACGAATTATTAAACCCTGAAGGCCAGCCAGATTTGGATATGGATATTCTGGAGCGTCATTTTATCGATTGGCGTGACATGAATGCTTTGGAAGTTAATCAAGCGTATTGGACATATAGGATGATTAACACCCAAAGGCCCTTGCAGGAAAAAGTAGCTTTGTTTTGGCATGGGATACTCTGCACAGGCAACTCGAAATGTGAACATGGACGACAGGTCCAGTTACAGCTTGATATGTTCCGCGAATTAGGAATGAAAACATTCCCTGAGATTCTCCGAGGGTTGGCTAGAGATCCAGCTATGGTTTTTTATCTGGATAACTGCATGAGCCATAAGGGTGCCATAAACGAGAACTGGGGAAGAGAGTTGTTAGAACTGTTTTCGTTGGGTGTGGGTATGGATGATGAAGCAAACTACTCGGAAGATGACGTTAAGGAAGCAGCCAGAGCATTTACAGGGTGGACCATCACTAATCCAATACCCCGTTACCCGTATGGTAGGTATGAATCAAACTTTATATACAATCCGTACGATCATGACGAAGAGGAGAAAACATTCCTCGGAGAAACAGGTAATTTTAACGGCGATGAGATCATAGATATAATCTGCAAGCAACCTTCCGCAGCACGGTTCGTTGCTAGGCACCTGTATAACTTTTTCGTAGCAGATGAAGCAGAGGTTCCCGCATGGCAGAGAACCGCTCCTAGAGACCCAGAAGCGATCAAATTGCTGGAAGAGGAGTATTACCGGTCCGGCTATAATATTGGAGCAATGCTGAAAGTCTTATTTAACTCGGACTTCTTTAAAAACGCTCGGTTTGAAAAAGTTAAAAGTCCTACCGAGGTTGTTATAGGGACTATGAGACTGGTGCGTGATTTCACAGAGCCAAAACTCGGATTACATCCCCTTGCAAATACGATTCGGTATATGGGCCAAGACTTAATGAATCCTCCTACCGTAGAGGGATGGCATACTGGCAAAGAGTGGATCGATAGCGGCACATTGGTAGAAAGAATCAACTTTGCAGCAGATCAGCTAGGTAATATAGGGTTACCAGGTGTTAAAGACATAGTCTCTAGGATTGAATCTGAACAGATTACCAATCCAGAGGGATTAGTTGATAGATGCTTAGAGATGGTTGGAAGTTATCAGTTAGCCGACGAAACTAGAGGTCAATTAGTAGAGCATGCTGGTAAAGGCGGCAGTGTTACCCCGGGAACTCAAGAATATTCACAGTGCATTTCTGAGGTTTTGCAGTTGATTGTTGCTACACAGGAATATCAGTTCGCGTAATTAGTATTGAATTGGCCTGGAATGACTAGAAAAGAAAATAAAGGAGAAGAATAAATGACTTCTACCAAGAAAGATCCAGTATTAGTAGTCCTGCAGCTGTCGGGTGGTAACGATGCGCTCAACACTGTCGTGCCTCATGGCGACCCTCGCTATTATGATAATCGACCAAATGTTAGGGTCCCTGAAGATCAAGTGTTAAAAATAGATGATAATGTTGGTCTAAACCCTAATATGGGGCCAATGAAGAAGATATACGATGAAGGTAAGATGGCTATCATCCAAGGTGTGGGCTATCCTAACCCAAATCGTTCACATTTCCGATCTATGGATATCTGGCATACTTGTGAACCGGACACACAGGGAACCGAAGGATGGCTGGGGCGGACAATCAAAGAAATAGATCCCAACAAAGAAAATGTGTTGACCGCCGTAAACTTTGGACGTGGACTTCCTAGAGCTCTCGCGGCGCCGGGCGTTCCTGTTGCGTCAGTTGGCAACCTAGCGACGTACGGCGTGTTGACCGGTATAGAGGGAGAAGATCAGAGGGCTGATGCACTAGATGTATTTTCCAGGATATATTCTCCGACATTAGGCCGGAGTATGGTTGTAGATTACTTATCTCAAACTGGAATGGATGCGTTGAAAGGCGCAGATATACTTAGTACAGCTCCTGAAAGTTACTCCTCTACTGTTGAATATGGAAGCGATGTTGTTGGTCAGTATATGAAAAATATTGCTCAGGTCCATTTGGCTGGATTTGGGACGAGAATATTATATACAACAGCTCCATACAACAGTTTCGATACACATGCTGGAGAACTCGCTGCCCATGCGAAGTTATGGACAGATACATCGAACGCAATATCAGACTTTTACGATGACCTGCGTGAACATAATGCTAGTGATAACGTATTACTCTTAGTGTTTACCGAGTTTGGTCGTCGGGTTCATGACAACGGTTCGGGCACTGATCACGGCTCCGGTGGTATGGCTTTTCTGATTGGAGATCACGTGAATGGTGGTTTGTATGGTGAGTATCCGTCATTGGAAGAAAGTAAACTTCTAGAGGGCGACTTGCACTTTAACAACGATTTCCGAGGGATATATACAAGCATAATAGAAGATTGGATGAATATGGATGCTAAGCCAATAGTCAACGGCGGATTTGAGAAATTCGCACTAGTCTAAATTGTGGTTGCATTCAAGAATCAATGACTACGCGCTAGGTCTTTTGGAAATACAAAATAGTGAGGTAATAATGGCTACACAAACAATAAGTGTAACGTTGCAATACGAGAAATCCATAGGAAGGGCAGAGTTTTCTGGGCCTGGATTCCGTAATCCTGTCGCAATGGCACGCGGCGAAGACGATACTATGTACGTGGTTAGCAGGTCGTATGAATACCGACCGGACGGTAAACGAATAACCATATGCACGACTGATGAGGATTATGTAGGGGAATTCGCCAGAGGTGTAACTGATCAAGGAGAAGGGGAGGCCACATCTGCTGACGGCGCTCTCATTTGGCCCACTGCTATAGCGATCAATAGTGAAGGAAACGTTTACGTCGCTGATGAAGCCCTAGATAGGGTATCTATTTACAACCAAGATGGCGAATTTCTTGGCAAATGGGAAAAATCTGGTTCCGGTGATGGTGAGTGGAGCAAGCCTTCCGGATTAGCTTTCGGACAAGGTGACGTCCTATATATGGTAGATAGTGGTAATAATAGAGTGCAAAAATTCGCCAAAGACGGTCAATTTCTTGGTCAATGGGGTTCGAAAGGGACCGGAGACGGGGAATTTAACATGCCTTATGGCATAACTGTCGATGCTAACGGAGATGTTTATGTAGCTGATTGGCGAAATGATCGTATTCAGAAATTCAGCTCTGATGGCCAATTCTTAATGAAGTTCGGATCGCATGGTTCTGATCCAGGCGAATTGGATAGGCCAACTGATGTTGCAGTTGATAGCGATGGTGATATCTATGTAGCCGATTGGAATAACGAAAGGTTGCAGGTGTTCGACCGGGACGGTAACTATCTGACTCATACTGAAGGTGAGGGTACATTGTCTAAATGGGGTGCAGCCAAACTAGATGGCGGAAACCCAGAAATGTGGCATGAGAGAGCAGTTGCGCAAGGTCTAGAACGCGAAAAGCTGTTCTGGGGTCCAATTGCAGTAGAAGTTGACGATGACGGCAAAATATTTGTTGTAGAATCAGCTAGGTCACGTATTCAGGTATTTAGGAAGCAGTACCCACGGTATTATGGACCTGGTGAATCTATGCCGGGGACCGTTGGTGGTGTAGGCAGTGGAAGGCTCTAAATAGGAACCACATAACCCATATTACGTAACTATATTCCCAAACAAAGTCGAATCAAATGAACTTGTGAGGCTCTGTTTGGGATAATTTCTGTCTTTGTGGAGGATAATTGACTACCCAGCAAGAAGTTGTGGCTCTCCTAAAGCCGCTAGGGCTTAGGTTGACCCCACAAAGGCTCGCGATCGCTGAAGTTATCATCAATTCAGCTGACCATCCGACAGTTAAAGAGGTTTTTGATCGTGTTAGGGAATTTTTCCCATATATAACAATTGCTACCGTGTATTCGACATTAACAACTCTTTGTGAGGCTGGAGTTGTACATGAGTTGGCTTTTCAGAGGCAATCACGGTACGATGCAAATATATCACCTCATGCTAACTTAGTTTGTATAAACTGTGGATCAGTTATAGATTCAGAGGTAGGCCAAGATACAGTCAGTGAACTCCGTGGAATAATATCTGATGAGTCATCTTTCACAGTCGCGTCGCAAAGAGTAGATTTTTACGGCTTATGCGAAGGTTGTTCTCCATAACTGACTAGAACTCTCTCGACTTATAGGAGATAGCTGGTCGAAATGCTTTCCGGTAGTACATGATACTGTGAACTCCCTTAATAGCTTGGTGTACTCTTGCGATTACTATTCATATTGAAGGTGCTCGTGCGTTGGCAGTTATATCCCAATTATTCTTGACTAATTTTAGAAGTTTTCAAGAGCTAAACTTACAGCTTTCACCAGGGATTATTGTTTTTCATGGTGATAATGCGCAAGGGAAAACCACTCTGCTTGAAGCAATATACCTTCTAGCGATAGCAAGGTCATATAGAGCTGAGAATGAAAGAGAGGT
>CEOQ01071934.1_pt1 | contig 17798 bp, 11 predicted proteins | sample 361351 | NCBI WGS metagenome assembly CEOQ01 (sample SAMEA2619907, study PRJEB7988) | marine metagenome | biome: marine biome (ENVO:00000447); feature: deep chlorophyll maximum layer (ENVO:xxxxxxxx); material: "saline water (ENVO:00002010), including plankton (ENVO:xxxxxxxx)" | depth 60 m | reverse complement strand
TAACAAATCCGAACGGATTCCAAGTCTTATGCGGCAAGCGGTTTCGGCTTTGAAAAATGGGCGTCCTGGACCTGTGCTTCTTGAAATGCAACGTGATGCCATGGGTGGTGAAGTGCCGAATCTATCGGAGTATGGATCACCTGAGGCATATATTGCTGCCCCATCAAAAACCGAACTTCGTGACGCTGTGAAAAAGCTTTTAGCCGCTAAACGGCCGGTCATATGGGCAGGTCAGGGCGTCCTTTATTCTGGTGCGTCAGACAAGCTTACGGAATTAGCTGAGCTTACCCAAATTCCAGTTCTAACAACTATGCCCGGAAAGTCGGCGATTGATGAACGTCACGTTCTTTCTTTAGGCGCAGCCAACCGTACGGCCCCCAAGGCAGTATGGGAGTGGATTAATGCAAGTGATGTCTTGTTTGCTATTGGGGCAAGTCTCTCAAAGACTAATTATGGGATTGACATTCCAGATGGTAAGACCTTGATTCACTCTTCTAACAATTCTGAGGACATAAATAAGGAATATCCAACGGATATTGGTCTCGTTGGGGACGCACGTAAGACCTTGTGCATGATGATAGATGAGGTCAAAGGTCAGATTGGCGAGGAGGGTCGCTCAAGGGAAACGTCGACCCGTGAAGCTGTTGCCGAGGTGAAAAAAGAATGGCTTTCTGAATGGTCTAGCCTATTAAATTCTGATATGTCACCGATTAATCCTTATCGTCTTGTAAATGAAATAAATAAGACGGTGGATCATGAAACTACTGTCTTCACCCATGATGCCGGGCATCCGCGTGATCAGGTCATGCCGTTTTATGTGGCTACTGTTCCTCATAGTTACATCGGATGGGGCAAGAGCACTCATCTTGGCTATGGAATTCCTTTGATGATCGGCGCGAAAATCGCGGATCCGAGCAAGTTTTGCGTTAACTTTATGGGTGATGCAGCATTTGGTATGTCGGGGCTGGACTTGGAGACATCAAACCGTAACGGTACACCGATTACGACCATTCTTTTGAACAATGGGACAATGGGCGGCTATAACCGTTCGCTGCCTACTGCTATGGGAGAGTTTGGTGCTGGAAATATGACAGGAGATTACGCTGGTGTGGCTGAAGCATTGGGTGGTGTGGGAATCAAGATTACTGATCCCAAAGAAATTTCTGCTGCCCTTACAAAAGCGCGCCAGATCAACTTTGATGAAGGCAAGAGTGTCTTGCTTGACGTTCGGACGCAGCAGGAGCTTAAGTTCTCTACCTATTCTGATTTGAAATAAATCCTGTGTAATAGGTGATTTACACCGATAGAACAGCCCACTACGACAGTATTATTAGGTAGGTCCTTTGGATGAATTAAGCGATTTTTAATGATCTCGCTGGTTCAACTGCAAACAACAATTTAACTGACGAGATAAGCATGAAAACTACTCGATTTCGAACATTGGTATTGGGGACACCTTGGCGGAACCTGACCTATTGCATTATTGAAACGGATGAAGGCATCACTGGTGTGGGCGAGGCTCGTGTCCTTGGTAAAACACATACCGTAACCGAGTATCTGAAAGATGTTGAGAGGCATTTCATAGGGCACGACCCTTTTGATATTGAAGCCCTTTATCGCCGGATGACACTCCTTGATTTTGGAAAACCGGGTGAGGTTGTATACACCGGCTTAGCCTTGGTTGAACTGGCTTTTTGGGACATTATTGGGAAGTCATGTGGTGAGCCTGTCTATAGATTGCTTGGAGGGCAAGTTCAGGATCGTATTCCCGCTTACGCTAACGGCTGGTATACAGTGGAACGTACTGCTGAAAGCTTCGCACAGGCTGCTAGAAAAGTTGTAGATCGTGGTTATCTGGGGATGAAATTTGATCCTTTTGGCAACGGCGATATGGAACTTGAAAGGCCTGAGTTTTATAGATCAATTGATTTAATAGAAGCCGTCGCTTCGGTTGCAGGAACCCGAGCGCAAATTATGATCGAAATGCATGGTAGGTTTGCTCCAATGCAAGCTCGAGAAATAGCGCGGCACATAGAAAAGTACAACATTGGTTGGATTGAGGAGCCTGTCCGTCCGGGGGACCTACCAGCATTACAGTCAGTTAGACAGCACACCTCCCTGCCAATAGCTACTGGCGAGCGGTTATACGGGGCTCCAGAGTTTCGAGAAGTTTGGGGCGCTCAGACTGTTGATGTCTTGCAGCCGGATATTACCCAATCTGGAGGGATTTTCGAGACAAAGAAAATTGCATCCACGGCTGAAGCATATTCAATTATGGTGGCTCCCCATAACGTGGGAGGAATTGTCTCGACAATGGCAGCGCTGCATCTTTGTCTTACTCTTCGTAATGCGAAAATCCTTGAACACTTTAATGACTTTGCCGACCCGCATGTGAAAAAGGCCGGTGTTGGCTACCCGGAGGTGGTAGATGGTTACTTCCCTATTCCAGATAAACCTGGCTGGGGGATAGAGCTTGACGAGGACTTTATTAGAGGGAATCCTCCTGATTACACATCGGCGAATGTTATCGCGGATCCGGGCCTGAACATGTTTGAAAACTCTAACTGGGCAAAACGAGGTCAGTCAGAATAGCCGGCGGGCTGGTCAATTGAGATATTCCCTTCTGCTGAAGGACGTGATTATCTCCAGACCGCTTGGTGGACGTCCGCTTTTCCTGGGACCGCTCTTTTCCTTACTGTTATGTCCTTAAACTTCTTAGGTGATTGGGTTCGGGACAGATTAGATCCGAAATTACGTCAGTTGGATTGATTGTTATTTATTTTGACTGATTCCATCAACTCAGAAGATCTTCGCGGAGAGCACGGGCTACGATATATTCCTCACCATCTTTTAGCGTAACGGGCGTCAGGAAGATTTCGCCTGCGTAATTTCCAGAGCCAATTCTTATTGATGGCTTTCTTTCGGCAAGTCGGTGCATGATAGTTTCTGCATCCGCTCCGCTCCAGTTGTTGTTGAAGTAAATTGCGACTGCCGGTCCTTGCCGGTTCGGATCGTTGTCTTCGATCTTAACCTCAAGGCCCGGTATATCTCTTATTGAAGAGGCAATAACTTCTGAGCTTGTTCGCCAGGATGCCCATTCAGCTTCATGATCTGTTTTTATAAATAGGTCTAGAGCAGCTATAAGGCCTGCTATTTCTTCTTTACATACTTTTGCAGGTCTGCCGATCCCATGATTTGGGGACATGTTTAATTGTGCTGCTTTTACCAGGTCAGTCCTACCACACAGAATTCCCGTTGATTGCGGCCCGCGCAACCCCTTACCACCCGAAAACGTTACTAGATCAGCACCGTCTTCTATATAAGAAGTGAGACTGCTTACTGGAGGCAACATCACCGCGGCGTCAACGATTACAGGTATGTTCCGTGCGTGGGCCGACTCAACTGCTTTCTCAAGTGTGATCGGACAGGAATTCCAAGGATGAAAGACGTATGCCAGTGCTGCGGTCTTAGGTCCGAGCGAAGTCTCGAGTTGTTCAACGGGGGTGCCACCTTCATTACCGTATGTGACTATTTTGGCTCCTGCTCCTCTGTAACATCGAGTGTAGTTAGTTAGGTGGTCTTTATAGATAAGAATTTCGTTAGGTATACCCTCGGTATCTGGTAGCTGGTCGATAAGTTTCTGATCTGTGCCTGTAATACAAGCAGCAGCTTGAAGAAGCAATCCAGCGCCTGCGCCTGCGACGACTAGTCCTGACTCAGCTCCGGTATAACCTGAGATTGCATTGCCAGCAGCTTCATTTAGTTCTCCTAGGTCTACGTAACTGTTGGTTGCTTCGACCATAGCGTCAACGACTTCTTGAGGCATTATGCTTCCGCCTATAGCGGTTATCCAGCCACGAGCGTTAATTACTCGGTTGACACCGAGGCGATCGAAAATCGCTGAGCCTGTGTGAGATTCCATTTCAACAACCTTTCTTATAAAAACAGATCAGTGCAGGTAAAACTTGACGTAACGATTGGGATTTTTCATCACTTGTCGGCCCGTGAATCGGGCCGAGGCCACCTTATTTTTTCATGACGAGAACAAGGAAAGCACGTTTTCACCACAGATTCGGTCCAGGCCGGATGCAGGAATGAAATCACAGTACTTAGTCAGATACTCGAGTGATTGAGCGTAAGTGCAGTGTCGTTCAACGTTGGGCATATCCGATCCCCAAATCAATTTTTCCGTACCCAATCGGTTGTAATATTCGCGGATGAGTGTTCTTGCCTCTGTATATGGATAGTCCCAAAGTCCGCCCATCAATATAGGGATCAAGATTTCGGTGTATACATTAGGCGCTTGAAGAGCATCCCAGATTTGAGATGGAATTGACAGCTTTCCTCTGGACCAGAAACGGTAAAGAGGAATCCCGTGTGTATAAACACAGGCGATATCTGGATATCGATCAACCCATTTGCTGAATGCGGCGTGTTCTTTCAACCAGCTATCGGGGTCGGGTGATTCCGAGGTGATGTTCCAGAAGACAGGTATCCCTAGCTCTTGCACCACGTTCCAGAAGCCATCAAAAACCCGGTTGTCTGATAGTTCATCTCGACCCTCTCGGTGAATACTGGCTGTATCGAAAAACAGACCGTGTAGACCGTTATCTTTGATTGCTGTTCTTAATTCATCATGGATGGCAGGGTCATCTGCTTTCCACTCTTTGATGGATGCCAGAGCCAGCAGGCGATCCGGAAAGCGTCCTACTACTTCGCCCAGATAATTGTTCAGCCGGCCATATGTGTGTCCGCCTGATATAACGCCCTTACCAACTCCCAGATAGTCCATCTGTGCGATGATCTGTTCGGGAGGCGAATCCAGATTACGGGCTGTTGGTGGTAGGTAATAACGTGCATATTCAGTGCCGTCGACGGTCCACAAAAACTTACCGTAATTTCCGCCCCTGAAATCCATTTCTTCAGGGTTTTGCCCTTGATACCAGTCTCGGCCAACCACGAGTGCGTTGTCATTTAGTCGACGTCCAACTGATCGGTGAAACATAAGACTTCTGGCAAAAGCCATATGTTCACTCACCGAGTCGTATCCGTTAGCTTGACCTAGATCTGGAAAAACGTGCACATGAGAATCAGTGATCATGTTTCAGTCCTTTTTGTGTAAGCGGTAGATTGTGTTTATGAAAATGAGAAACAAGGAAGTCCTTACTTCAATTGTTGGCTTCGACATCCCATGTGCTGTGCGTCGACGCTAGATGTCGCATTGTTGGGAATTATGTTTGACATTGTCTGAGTTATTTCGACCGATCAAGCACTCTTTTTGATTCGTTGGATGAGCGACCCTAAGTGGTTGCTTGGCTTGAATTATTAACTTTGGATATAATTTTGAGTTATATTTATACAATTTACCAATGTTAAACTCATGGTTGAATCGACATGGCAAGTCATAGGCTTCTTTGGTTCATTCGGTTAGTGTGGCGAGAAGTTTTTTTGTACACTGTCGGTTGAATCGTAGGTACTTTCGAAATTTCGTAAATTTAAGGATATTTTCATGTTGAAATCGAGATTTGCTGTTCCAAAGAAATTTGGGACTGTATTCATCACGAGTCTTCTTGTCGGATTGTTAGCAATAACAGCTGTGGCATGTGGCTCAGATGATGAAGAGGAGGCAGCTGCTCCTGCGGCAACTAAAGCTCCTGCTGCAGCGGCTAAGGCTGAGCCAACCAAAGCGCCGCCGACGGCTGTTCCGCCGAAAGAAGGCGGAGGGACTTTGATAGTCGCTAATGATCTGATCGGACCTCGAGCTTTCCGACCGTCTGTCATTACGGGTGGTGCGCATTCCGCATTCGGATTGCAGGATTGGGGAATGTACGACTTCTTGTTGCGGGCTGACTACTCTGCTCCGCCCACTTTCGGAGAAGGCGGCAGTGATGGACTTGCTACTGCGTGGACGCTCGATCGTCCTGGTAACAAGATTACTTTCACCATCCGGGATGATGCTAAATGGAACTGTGATGAAGGTGGCGGAATGGTTGACGCCCATGACATCGTATACTCATTCACAGAGAGCATGAAAGAGGGGACGAAGAGTACTCGTGGCCCTGGGCTTAAAACATGGATGGAATCTTGGGAAGCGACTGACGACAGAACCGCAGTGGTAACCCTTGTGCCAGGTAAACTTCCTTCTGATTGGATGATGGCCATCGGTAACCACGGTGGCGGTAGTATTCCCATTGTGAGCAAGAAACTTGCTGATCTTGGAGGGGACAAAGACCTTACCACCTTCTGTGGTTCTGGGCCCTTCCATATCACAAGTTGGACTTCAGAAGAAGAAGTCGTTGCTGCACCGGTGCCAGACAACTATCGGGCAAAGCCGAACATGATCGACGAACTTCGCGTAGTTCAGATAGCTGAGGCGAATGCAAAAGTCGCTGCGCTTAAGACTGGTGAGGTTCATATGGCTAACCTCCCATTGAAGTTCACCGGCCCTACGAATGAAGCGATAGACGGCAGTTGGCTGCAGCCGGTAGGTAAGTACCAGCCACAAACCGTGTATTTCGCCGGAAACTTCTGGGCTAGGACGTCCTATGGGTTTGATGACCCTCCAAAGGAAATCTTCCCGAGAGAAGGTCTCAAGGCAGATGCCGATCACCCGTGGATCGGTAACCCCGATGATGACGAGAGCATGGAGAATGCACGGAAAGTTCGCTGGGCGTTGTCCATGGCGATCGATCGTGAATCCCTTACCCGAAACGTTTTCAACGGACTAGGTGGTAGCACGTATACCTACACGGACGTTATGCCTGACCATGAAAGGTTTAATCCTGAATGGAAGGTTGAGTACGATGTCGAGGGAGCTAAGAAGTTACTGGCTGAAGCCGGAGTTCCAGATGGTTTTTCGATGGATTTCTGGGTTTCACCTGACAACACAGCCGCTGTTGACCCTGAAGCTTTCGAGGCTATAGCGCAGATGTGGCAGGACATTGGAGTAAACGCTTCCATAGAGAAGACTGTTTATGCTGCTCGACGACCGACACTAGTTGCAAGGTCGATCGACATTCCATTTGCCCACCACACGTTCTTCCTTACGATTGACCAGCCTAAAGGTGGATCTCTCGTGCCTACGGGCGGGTTCAACCATGGAATTGAATTACCTGAAGAGATCGGTCAGTTACGGTATGCAAATGAAACTGAGACAGACCTTGAGCAACGTATTCAGAACAACCTCAAGATGCAGGATTATCTGAGTCACTGGCAGCTAATGGCCTCTACGGTTACATTGCAGCCTACTTGGACTGTCCGTCCTGAGGTAGCGGAGTGGAACCCGCACCAGCAAGCCTGGGGAATGTTTAACTCTCCTGAAACTGTCAAGATGAAGAAGTAAGTTATCCTTTTGGGGCGCTGTCTACGGGATACCGTTGCAGCGCCCCAAATGTGTCAATCGTTTCTTCTAACTAAATTCCTGTGCCGATTGACCTTTATTAATCAGTGCGTAGAATTTCCGATCATAAATGGACTTTCTCCATTGTGACGAGGTAACTCAGGAGCCATGTTAATTGGGTAAGTACATAGCACGCCGCCTAGCGTATTCCGTAATAGTTTTTTTAGTGACGAGTCTCGTAGTGTTTGGGTTGTCCCGAGCCGCTGGTGATCCTCGACATATCTTTCTCACGGAGTACACCTCACAGGAAGATTGGGATGCGTGGGGTGAGGAATATGGATTGGACAGACCGTTCATAATCCAGTACGGCATTTGGGTTGGGAACGCCGTGCGAGGCGACTTCGGAACATCACTTCGAGACCACGTCAACGCGCGGCTTGTCATACAGGAGCGGATTCCTGCGACCCTTCAATTGACTGTGGGTTCCTTTATTATCGCTATTGTTGTCGGGCTTCCGCTTGGTGTTATGTCAGCGATTAAACGCGGTACTGTTTTTGATTACGTGGGGCGAAGTTGGGCTTTACTTGGTCAGGCCCTCCCGCCATATTGGCTTGGTGTCATGATGGTTTTGTTATTTGCTGTAATGCTTAATTGGTTACCGTCTGGCAGGAAGGGAGACTGGACCCATTATGTGCTTCCTGCGGTGACTCTAGGGTGGGGTGCTGCATCTGGAATGCTGCGTCTGACTCGTTCGGCAATGCTGGAGGTTCTTGATTCCGAGTACATCAAGATGGCTAGAGCTAAAGGAGTTGGTAATAATTGGATAATCTGGAAACATGCGCTAAGAAATGCGATTATCGCTCCTTTGACGTTTTCCGGACTGCTCCTTGGTGGTCTTATGACCGGTACGGTGATCACTGAAACGGTGTTTTCTTGGCCGGGGCTGGGTAGGCTCGCAGTGCAGGCGGTATATAACAATGATTTTCCAGTTTTGACCGGTGTTGTACTGCTCGTCACATTCATTTACCTGAGTGTCAATCTCTTGACAGACGTGCTTTACGCTCTGGTAGACCCGCGCATCAGACTAAACTAGCGAGGTTGTATTAATCTGACTACTGAATCAACAACATTAAACGGTGAACCTATCAGTCGACTTCGAGCAGGTTACAGGTGGTTTCGACGGTATCCGGTGATACCTGTATCTATCATTTTAGTACTTGTGTTTTCTGCGATATTTGCTCAAAATCTTACCTCGCATGATCCTGAGCGGGCCGGCAGTCTAGACGATAATGAGATTGCCCCGATGTGGCAATCGACGGGTAGCTCGAAATTCATCCTTGGGACGGATCATCTTGGTCGTGATGTGCTCGCTCGAATCATATATGGGACGCGGATTTCTCTACTTGTGGGGGTAGTGGTTTTGGTTTTAAGTGGAGCAATGGGTACCATCATCGGGATAATGTCGGGTTATTTTGGTGGGAACGTAGATGAAGCGCTTATGCGCTTAGTTGATATTACTTTGGCCGTACCGTTCATTCTGGTTGCGCTTGTAGTCGCCGTGATTCTGGGGAATTCTTTAAACATTGTTGTAGTTTTGTTAGTGATGTTTTTTTGGACAGGATTTGCGCGCCAAATTCGAGCCGAAACTCTACAACTGAAGACCACGGATTACGTGGCTTTCGCAAGGTCCTCCGGTGCGTCTAATGTGAGGATTATGTATAAACATATTCTGCCTGGCGTATTTTCTACATTTTTGGTAATTGCAACGTTGACAGTTGGTACCGTAATTCTTACTGAGTCAATACTTACATTTCTCGGCGTAGGAGTTCCAGGACCTACACCTACGTGGGGAGCTATGATCTCTGACGGTCGAAATTATCTCACTACCGGATGGTGGATGGCGTTTTTTCCTGGCATTGCCATATTGTTGACAGTGTTGGCATTCAATTTTTTGGGTGACTGGTTGCGGGATGAACTGGACCCCAAATTACGTCAACTTACTCAATGAGAAATGTGGTTTGCTTTCTGATAAAGGCTTGACGATATGAGACTCAAAGGCAAGGTTGCTCTCATCTCCGGCGCCGCTAAGGGCATTGGTGCTGCGACTGCTGCCCTGTTTGCTAGAGAAGGATGTTGTGTGGTTTTGGGAGACGTGCTTAATGAACTATGTAATGAAACGGCGGAGAGAATTCAAGCAGACGGTGGTAGTGCTATATGCGTGCCTTTAGATGTGACTGACCCAGAGCAATGGGAGAACGCAGTAGGGGTTACTCTAGATACGCATGGGCGGATAGATGCGTTGGTCAATAATGCAGGCATACAGAGGATTCGCAGTTCGTTTGATGAGGTTACATTGGGTGATTGGGAAGACATAATGGCGGTTAATGCCACTGGAGTATTTTTGGGTGCAAAATCGGTTATTGAACCAATGAAAACGCAGCAGGGCGGCTCGATTGTTAACATGTCTTCGATATCGGGCCTAGTGGGGATCTCTGCCAACGCGGGTTACGCTGGATCAAAAGGAGCTGTAAGGATCTTCACAAAATACCTCGCCGTTCAGTTGGGCGAATATGGTATTCGCGCCAATTCGATACATCCGGGCGGAGTGGATACGGATCTCACTGCGGCTACGATGTCGGATCCCGTTGCTAGAAAAATGGCTGATGAGCGCCATCCGATTGGCAGGGTAGGCCAGCCAGAAGATATCGCTTACGGAGCTCTTTACCTTGCCTCCGATGAATCATCGTGGGTCACTGGTTCAGAACTTGTGATCGACGGTGGATTCACTGCTCAATAGCTATACGATCTATTAGTCGATGCGTGGCTCAGAAAGCTCTATAGTTATACCGTCCGGGTCACTGAGATAGACTCCTCTAACTCTTGGGGGTGGAAGTGTTGAAGGGGTGCCGTACAGGCTCACGCCATTTTCAACTAGACGTTTACAGAATCCATCTACATCATTTACTTGGAACGCGATATGCGCTGCTCCAACATTGTTTATGAGGGGGTTCAAAATTTCACCAGCACCATCAACGTACTGGATCAACTCCAGTTTGAAATCCCCACATTCCACCAGGGCCATCGACAATCGTGCGCCTGTGACACCTGTGAGAGCCTGTATTTCAGGACCCTTACGTTCCCATCGTCTAGTTAATCTGAGCCCGAGTTGATCAACGTAAAAAGCTATGGACTTTTCAATATTGCTTACAGTGAAACTGGTATGACTGTAACTGTTCACCATTATTAGTAGCTCGCTTTTCGTTATGGAGTTTTGTTAGGGCTTTTGTAGTCGAAAATCATTTTAACTTCAGTTTGTCTGTCTAGCTTTATGAGATCAGAATATCTTTATGATGATTATTATGACTAGCATTTGGATTCGCAGTGGTTTTGCTTACTAAGAAAATAGGTGGATTATCCACCATCTTTTGGAGTCCCATTACTTTTGATTAGGGTAGTGTCACGTTATCCGTTCCTAACCGGTCTTGCCATTGTTCTTGGTGGCTTTTTTATTTTCGCAGTCATTTTGATAATAAGCCGTTTAGTTGTAGATCCTGATCATGTGGTTGTCACATCGTATGAGGCCGAAGGACAAAAGGATGATGGCATGGTTATATTGACGATTAATCGTGTTACCTACCACCCGGAGACAAAGGTCCGTGGGGTGTACAGACGGCTATCACGTGCAACCGCAAGGCCTGAGTATTTACAAGTGGACGGGAGTATAGCGTTGAGCGCTGATTTTGCTGGGATGATGACATTGATTGGCCCGGCTGTAATATCGGATAATTCTGGGGTACAGGTTGAACGCGAAATCCGTACTAGAGGAAACCCCTGTCTTTCTGCTGGTTGGCCTTCCATGGCGTTGCAATTAAAAACTACGCCCAGTGATTTCACGGTTCGAATTCCAATGGGGGATGATCGTGATGCAAGTGTGCTTTTGCAGGCTGTTAGGAAGGGTCAAATGCCTGCCATTACCTTCAATGGTATTCATACGACGGTTCAAAATTGTGAACCTTTCAATGAGATGCTGGCATCCGAGCCATACGAGGTCACTGTTGATGCAATTAGCCTGGGTTCCGGGGTTTTAATGGATTTCTATCCGTACGGAATACCTAGATTTCGTGAGCCTGGAGACATTGGACGTGAATATTGGGAGGAATGGGCAAGGGGTTGGATTCCCGGAGAAATGTGACCAATTAGCTGAAATCCCACCAGCCACATTGAACAAGCTGTATCTATATGTGGCTGGTGGGATTTGGTGTTTGGGATAAGTGATGTTTTGTCCTACTACCCGGCCCAGTCGCCGTAAAGCGGGTACTGGCTGGCTATCACTTCGATGTATACAGACTGATTGGATTCATTAGCAGCCAAAGCTCTCTCTAACGCAGGTGCAACTTCTGATGGTTCGGTCACTCGTTCTGTTTGCCATCCAATTTCTTTTATTGCGGCTGACATGTTTATCGCTTCGGGTCCTAGAACATCGAACGTGAAGGGATCGTGCCCCTCGCCCCAGAATCCAGGGCCATAACCTGAGAAGCCACCATTATTGATGTGTACGATTGTTAGTCCGATTTGAAGCCGCGTGAGCACTTCGAAATTACCTAGCATATAGCTGAGAGCTGCATCTCCGATTACGGCCACGCATTGCCGTTCAGGATGTGCCAGTTTGGCGGCCGTCACCGCAGGGAAACTGAATCCCAGCGACGATACGTTACCCCATCCTAGGAATCCTCTTGGGATAAGCGTTTCGTAAACGGTGCTGAGTTGATCTCGTGTATTCCCAGATTCATGCGTAACAAAAGAATTGTTTCGATCAAGAACCTTCATTAGATCCCCGTATACACGATATGGATTTATCGGTTTAGCGTCAGAGGTAAACACCTCGTGATATTGAGCCATCGCCTGGCCTGTAGCCGACGCGATTTCCTTCTCTATTTGTTCGTTTTTCTCGCTGGGGGCATTTCCTAATTGCTCAACCAGAGATTGTAGAGTCGCCTTGGCGTCACCAATCACGGCATGGGTAGTCGGGTACATGCGGTTAATATCGTATTCGTCAATATTGCACTGGATAATTTTTTTGTTTGTGGCGTCTGGTATCCCGTGTCCGAAACGTCCTGGAGATATACTTGCCCCTACAGCGAAAATGAGATCGGCATCATTCATGTATTTCAGCACATGATCGCCACGGACTCCTACTGACAAGGGATGGTTTTCCGGGAAAGCGCCTTTGGCCTTTAACGTTGTAACTACCGGTAGGTTGGCTTTTTCTGCAAAGGCTTTCAGTTCTTCCGTAGCATCCGAGTAAAGTACACCCTCACCTACAAAGAGTAGTGGGTTGTTTGATGAATTAAGTGCATCGGCAGCTATTTTTACATCAACGGGGTCGGGGAGACTCCTCCATCCTTTTGGAGATATGTAGGGATCTCGGGTCTCATCGTAGGTCGCTGATGCATTTGGAATGCCTAGTACTACCGGGCCTGGACGGCCGGATCGTAACATGGTGAATGCCCTACGCATGAACTCGGGTACTCTTTCTGGCTGATCGATGTATCCGTACCATTTGGCGACACCCTCTAGACTGGCATTTTGGTCGAAGCGGGTGTTTTCGGTGGATCCTGATGGGACAGCATCCACGATGCATAGGACGGGTGATCCGTCTTCATATGCTTGAGCAATTCCTGAGTAGGCGACTTGTGCTCCGGCTGCGTTGATACCTCCAGAGAAAGTGCATACTCCTATTTTTTTTCCGTTATTGATTCTCGAGTAAGCGTCAGCGACTGCCACTGCATATCGATCGTCACGCATCATCAACAGTTTCAAGCCCTCTCTGCCGAAAGCATTGTTTACCTTGCTTACAGGGAAAGTGGAAACCCAGGCTACGTCTTCTGCTTTTAGGATTCGTGCAATTCCGGTTGCAACGTCGATGGTCATACGATTTCTCCGAATAACTTGTTGGGGTGAATAAATCCCGGTAACGGCGAGATTGTATCCCTATATTGAGATGTGTACAGGCTCAGATGCCGTTGCGCAACCTATCTACGCCGAGATATTCCAGCGTTAAAGACGACTCTCCGCGTCTTTTCACGTGCGGTCAGTAAGCGTGTGATTTATGGCCAGTACCGTATGCTGTGTGCATAAGTCTTCGCTATAGTCCGAGAACTCGTACAAAATTATTGCCTAAAATATCGTCTTTCTGTTTTATATCTAGTGAGTTCATGTAATCTCGAAACATCATTGGTCCCATTTCAGTTGGGGAATATGGTCCGTTGCTGCCCATCAGCACCCGCTCAGTACCGACGGCATCAATAGTCGCCTGAAGTACGACTCGGCGGAATACTGAAGCGGTTTCCGTGACGGTGTTTGGGGCTCGTTTCATTGCAGTTACAACTTGGTGGTCCATACCCGGGTATCCTACGTGGCCAATGATGAAGGTGGTACTCGGGAAGTCCTTTGCAATATCTGCAACCATTTCTGGTGTGCAAGTTGCCCCGTGAGTGTCTCCAGTATGGAACAAAACTGGTACGCCCAGTTCAGACACAACTTCCATAACCGGGTCAATTAAGGCGCGGTCATCAAGTTTGTAATCCTCATCAAGTGTATTCATTTTCACTGCGTGGAGCCCGCGCTCTTTAATCCAGTAACGGAGCTCTTCGAGAGCCGCTTTTCCGCGGCGTGGCTTGACACGACAATAACCAAAAAATCTGCCGGGGTGAGAGATGATTGCTTGTGCGATGATTTCCATGTCGGTCTTGAAATTATCCGAAGCACCTGTCCATGGAGGCGCTACAAGTACACCCTCGATACCGCTCCTGTCCATGATGGGTATCCATTCATCAGGACCCAAGAATTGCGGGAGTCCAAATGCTTCAAATTCGGGGTTGTGTCCCATGTATCCGTGGGCGTCGTATATCAACGTACGTTCCATGTCCATGACCATAGGATTTGCTCCAATACTTTGTGGGGAGATAAATTCCTCTGTCGTTGGGATTGTAAGCCTTCCAAGGGATGTATGTAGACCAAAAAGTGTTGAACGGCCTAATTAGGCTAATATCCTCAAAATTTACTTCGATTTCCCTATGCTAACCCCAATCGTGAGAATCGAATTTCGGGATCGATTTTTCGATAGGCACTATCGTTTTAACGATGATATTCATTGTTCCTTCTCTTCGCGAGACGATGCCTGTAGCTAATATCAGTGACTGTTTGATTAGGGGCTTTAAGCGTTTGTAATCTCTGGCCCAAATAAGTAGAGGCGAATGCCCAAATTCATCTTCTAAAGTTAAGAATATAGTTTTGCTGCTTGGTCTTTGGCGCCGGATTACAAGACCTGCGACAGAAATTTGTTCGCCGTTTGCATAGTTCCTTACCTCATCGCTTTGTGCGACTTTTGACGGTAACTGAGATCTAATTTTCTTCATTAGATGACCTTGAGGGTACATTCCAACAGTGCTGTATTCCCCGATCATCCGCTCCCATTCATTTTCCTTTGGCAAAGTCACCATATCTTGTTCAATAGGCATTTCTAATGCAAGCTGACGAGAGCCATCTCTTTTTTGCCCGCGTCTTCTGTGCCGTAAACCTGACTCCCATCGCAACAGTCGGCGGTCAGCAGTTTTGGTATTGGAATTACAGCCAGAGCGTGATTTCTCATTAGCCTTAATCCTTATATCGTCGAAACTGTCTAATGCTCCGGCCGCTGACAGAGAATTTAAAATTTCTAGGGAGACGCCAGTTCTAGAGATGAAATCCGCTAAAGAAATGAACGGCCCTTTTCCCGATGTTGCTGAGCGTTCTTTTAGGATAGATGATGCTGTCGCCGTACTTATTTTTCTTACATGCGTCAGCCCCATACGTAATGCGCCGGATTCTGCACGGGATTTCTCTCCGCTTAGATTCACATCGGGTCCTAGCACTTTAACTTTGTGCCGGACCGCATCCTCTTTTAACGTTTCGACGTTATAAAAACCCATTGGTTGGTTGTTGAAAAGGCCGATAAAAAATTCAAGTGGATAATAGTGTTTCAACCATGACATTTGATAGGCGGTTACTCCGAAGGCAAATGCATGTGCTTCTGGAAATTGATAGAGGCCGTGGAACTTGCCGAAAATTTTTTCGGCAGCTTCCATTGAGACGCCATTCATTAATGCTCCGGCGATGAATTTACCTTTCCAATGCTCGATATGTCGGTCATTGTTTTTACGTGTGAATGCTCTTCGCATCTGTTCGCCTTCGACTCCACTCATGCCTGCGACATGCATTGCTAATTCGCAAAGCTGATCTTGATAGAGCGGTACACCATAAGTTCGTTCTAAAGCAGGTTTTTCTAACGGATGATCGAATTGCCAATGAGGATCCTTGCCCATATGGCGTCTTATAAGGAGGGCCACACCGTCGTTTACTCCAACACCGGGCCTTACGGAACCAACCTCCCAGGCCATCTCGGTTAAATTGCATGGTCGAAGACGTGTGACGGTCTGCATCTGTGCAGCGGATTCAATTTGGAAGACCCCAATCGTATCGGCGTTATGGATGTCTGAGTAGACTGCAGAATCTTCGAAATTTATACGGGAGATATCAATTTTTTGTTCAGTCTGTTTATAAATGAGTTCTAGGGTTTCGGAAAGCTGGGATAGCGCTCCGAGAGCCAGAAAGTCAATCTTTACAAACCCCACATCTGATGAGGTGTTTTTATCCCATTGGCAGATGTAACGACCATCAATTGCACTGCGTTGGAGCGGTACTGTTTCTGACAGAGGTTTTGCGGACAGAATCATTCCACTGGGGTGTTGTGCCAGGTATTTGGGGAAGCCACTGAGTTGTTGGGTGAGTTCGAGTAGCATGTGCCATACAGGTGCATCGATGTGATCTTGCAAATCTGGCAGTTCGATCATTTCTTTTGCTAAATTGGCGACAGGATTTTGTCCATCGATATGTTTGCTGAGACGAATTAGATTGTCATTTGCTATGCCCAGCGCCTTACCTAAATCCCGTAGTGCTCCACGGGTTCGATAGGTTGAAATCATTCCTGTGAGCACTGCACGTTCATACCCCCAACGTTCATGGACTCGCAGGATCAATTCAGTGCGAATTTCGCGAGGGAAATCTAGATCTATGTCCGGTGGAGGGAGTTTTTCTCCGTCATATGTTTCAGGCAGGAACCGGTCTAGCCGCAGCCCAAATTTTAGAGGGTCAATATGTGATAGCCCTGTCAGATACCCGGTTAGTAATGCCACTGATGAACCACGTCCGCGTCCTGGAGGATTCTCTTCAATTGGTAGTCCAGATTCCACGAGCCCCAGATCTTCCTGGACCTCTCGAGCGATCTTGATGATGTCGTAGTACTGCAGTACAAACCCAATTAGTTGATGCTTTTCGAGTAAGGCGAATTCCTGGTCAAGCCGTGCAACTACATTAGTTTTGAGACTGCCATAGCGACGTACAGCCGCTTCTTCACAGATTTTTCTCAAGTAACTTGATTCGGTGTGTTCAGGTGGCAAGAATTCGTATGCAGGGAAATCATAGATCGAGTTAGATGTGATATCGAATTCGCATCGATCTGCGATTTTTATGGTGTTAGTTATTGCTTCTGGCAGAGCGTTGAAAAGAACACTCATCTCTTTAGCAGACTTTATGAAGAACTGGTCATTTGGTCGACGTTCACGATGACTAGACTCCAGTGATTTGTTGTGTTTGATTGCAATGAGGGCGTCATTGAGCCTATGGCGCTCGCGAATGTGATAGTGGACGTTGTTTGTAGCAACGATACCCACTCCTAAGTCATTAGCTAGTTTGGCCATGTTATGGTTTCGTTGTAAGTCACCCATAACAAGGTTTTGCTGTAATTCCATAAAGAAATGTTCTTTACCGAAAATACTTAAATATTTGTTTGCGGCATGGCGAGCTGACTTCAAATCACCATTGTCTATAAGCTTGGATATTTCACCTTGGCGGCATCCTGAAAGACAGATGATTCCCTGGGAATGATTTTTGAGTAATGCCGGGTCGAGGTTAGGGTATTTGCGTTCTTCGGCATCTACGTGAGCTCTAGTTGTGAGTAGGCAAATATTTCTATATCCGACTGCACTCTCCGCTAGTAATGTTATGTGTGGTTGATTGCGAGGAGGATGTTTGGTCTCTGATGGCTCCGTCAGGCCGTGGCGAAGTGTTATTTCAACACCAATAATGGGTTTGATCCCAAGTTCCTTTGCTGCTTGAGAGAATTCCATCGCCCCAGTTATATTGTCGTGGTCTGTAATGGCCATTGCCTTGAGGCCTATATTTTTTGCAGTTAAAAGTAAATCCCATATCTCTGATGCTCCTTCTTGGAACGAGTAATTGCTGTGGGCATGGAGTTCCGCATAACGACTTGTGGCATCACTGGATACGGATCTAGTTCCATCCGCCCTCATGATTGGACCGGATTCTGTCTTGTGATTTTGATTGGTGGTTTCTTTTATTT
>CEOQ01082183.1_pt1 | contig 17802 bp, 19 predicted proteins | sample 361351 | NCBI WGS metagenome assembly CEOQ01 (sample SAMEA2619907, study PRJEB7988) | marine metagenome | biome: marine biome (ENVO:00000447); feature: deep chlorophyll maximum layer (ENVO:xxxxxxxx); material: "saline water (ENVO:00002010), including plankton (ENVO:xxxxxxxx)" | depth 60 m | reverse complement strand
CCTAAAGAATCGGTAGAACAAATAGTAACATCTTTAGAAAATGGACTGATTGATGAAAATGTATTACATGAAAGCGTGAATGTAAAATCAGACTAATTGGAATTTAAAAATCCCAATAAACAAATTCCTTTATTATTTGATAACTCAGTTGTGAACCAGTCGTCAAAGGTCTCATAATTCTTTCACCGCCAATTCTAGCTGGTTCTTTGCCATCAATTTGATATATTGGAATATTTCTTTTTGCACATCTAATACAAGTTTGCTGTTCAATGTTCAAATATTGTGCATCTGTTTTCAATTCATCCCATATACTGCGTTTTATGATTCTAAATCCATTTAATGCATCAGTGTAAGTTCCTCCAAAGAAGGTATTGACTAAAAATGTAAACATTTTATTTCCAAAATATTCTAACCAATTTGCATCATCGCTCTGCGAATTTGGTCCAAATCTAGAAATGTGTACAACATCATGACCTTCTTTAGTTTTTTGAATAAGTTTTGGAATATCTTCAGGAACATCATTTCCGTCTGGACTAAAAAACATCACATAATCAGATTCAGTTGCGTCCGTTCCTACTCTACAAGCATTTCCTTCACCTTTGTTTTTTTGATGAATTACTCTAAATCCCAATTCTTCTGCTTTTTCTATAGTACCATCAGTAGAACCACCATCAACAAAAACTATTTCGTCAGCCCATTCTTTCTTGACTTGTGGCATTATAATGGATGTTCCATCAATTTCATCTAATGTTAGAACAAAAACAATAACTGACATAATATTTAGTCAATCCTTTAATTTAAAAATCATTGTATGAAAAAATCTTACTGGATAAGAATTAAAATTGTTAGTTAATTCAAATTTTATATGAAAATGCACCAGCCAGTTTTAATGCAAAAAAACCAACAACAACAGAATACCAAATTGTGAAGATTCGAATAAAAATTGTTAGCGTTACAGCAGCAGATAATGTTAAACCTTGTAAATTTAACAAACCAGTCAATGTTCCTTCAAAAACACCAATTCCGCCAGGAACAAACGATGCAACACCTAAAATGATAGACGTTGCATACGTAGGAATTACTTGAATTAATTCAATAAAATCAATTCCAAATGCCTGAAAAATAAAATAAACTGCAATTGATTCAAGTATCCAATAACTGGCGGAAAGCAATGATGAGAAAACAAAAACTTTTGGTTTTATCGAAATAGTTATGACATCATGTGATTCTGATAAAGAATTAGAAAATTTAGACAAAAATTTTATTTTTGATGAAAATTTAATAATTTGTGAAAACAGTTTTTTTGAGCGTAATGCTAAAAATAAACCTGTAAGAACACATGTTGCAGTTAAGATCACTATTCCACTAAAATCTAAAAACCATATTCCAAAAAAAGATATAATTAATATTCCAACTGCATTGTAAAGTCTTTCAACTAAAATTATAGGTGCAGTAATCTTTCTAGGAATATCAAAATTATCTTTTAATAATTGTGATTTTAATAATTCACCAATTTTTCCTGGCGTGATACTTAATGGAAATCCAGTAAGAAAAATCTGAAAATTTTTTTTATGTGGTACAGTATATCCAGAATTTTTTAATAAAAAAGTCCAACGAAGATATAATGCTAGCCACCCAGAAGAAACTAGAAATAGAATTAGCGGTATATACTCAATTTTAAAATCTTGTATATTTTCACTCAGTTTACTTAGGTCGGTAAAAATTAGAAATAGAGCATAGAAAATGATTGATGCTATAATTATAACAAATAATTTTTGATTTAATTTCATAAATAATTCTCAAATTAATGAATAATCTTTATTCTTTACTAAAGAATCATGGTTTTGGGATCGTCGAAACAATAAGTTCAACATCTTCATCAGTAAGAGAAGGATAAATTGGTAAAGAAACAGTTTTGTGTGATAATTCAAGTGCATTTGGAAAGGAGATTTGTGGGCCTAATAATTCCCAATCTTCAGTAGGAACAATGGCTTTTACGTTTACCGAATCTAACGCTTGAATAATTTTTTGAGGATTTTTTGTTTTGACTATTGCTCTGAATCTAACTGGTGTTAAATATCCATTTTTTTCTTTAGGTATATCTAACAAATCTAATCCTTCTTTTTTGTAACGTTGAAAGATTTCCTCTCTTCTTTTTATGAAATACGGGAGTTTTTTTAATTGTACTCTACCAATTGCGGCTTGTAAATCTGTCATTTTAAAATTAAATCTAGTCTTTGAATCATTTCTATAATCAAACTCTCTGTAATCTCTAACTGCGTCAACATAATCTTGGTTTTTAGATACAAACATTCCGCCCTGACCACCAGATGTCATTAATTTGGTTGCGTAGAAAGAAAAAATTGCAACATCACCTTGTAGTCCAACCATTTTTTTATCAACTTGTGCTCCTAATGCTTGGCAACAATCTTCAATGACTAACCCATCGGTGTTATTGATTTCTATAGGAATGCCGTACATATGTGGGATTATAGATAAATCAGAGGATGATTTTTTTACGGAATCCATTTCTATGTTAGGAGAGTTTGTTCCAATGTCAATGGTTTTTTCAATTCCGCCAGCCATTGCCACAGCATGACGTAATGCTGAACAAACATAACCTGGGAAAACAACTTTTTTTTCTTTTGCGTTTAAGACTTTTAATGCTAAGAACAGAGATGATGTTCCACTAGATAATGCTACAGCAGAACCATGAGGTAACCCGATATAATCACAGAATTCATTTTCAAATGATTCAACTTCTTTATCTTGCGCTAATTGTTTTGAACGAAGTACTCTTAATGCAGCTTTTTCTTCTTCAACTCCAATTGTAGGTAAATTATGTGGAATCAATATTTTATCATTTTTTTATAATACAATTAAGAACTTCTATCTATTTTTTTAGCATAATAGCCATCTTTAATTTTCATAGGATTTCCTATGACTAATGAATAAGGATTAATTTTTACGCCATCAACAATTGTGCCAGCAGCAATAACAGAATGGTGACCTATATGAGCACCACCTTTGACTACACAATGTGAGCCAATAAACACATTATTCTCAATAACAATATCACGTCTATCTATTTCATTTGATATACCAATACATTTTTGATGAGAATCTGCACAATTTATTGAGACAAAAGATGCAATATCACAATTATCGCCTATAGTTATTTCTGCATTATTAGCTTGAATTTCAGACATGCCTCCAATGTATACATTTTTTCCAATTTTGGGATTACCAACAATCCAAACTAATGGATGGTAAGGATTTTTCTTGAAGGTGGTAATACTGGCAAATAATTCTTCAAAGTTTTTTTCATCAATCATTATAGTCATCTTCTTGTAATAATCTACCTTTAAGAATTTTTTTTGAGGATTTTTTGCCGATAATTTCTTCCAAATATTTTGGAGAAATACCATTTCCTGGTCTTCTTAAACCTAAATTTTGATAAGTAAAGTTTTCATCTTTTTGAATATCTTGTAAAACAAAAATACTTCTTCTAGCAAGAACTTTCATTTTTTGTTCTTCGGTTGTTGGTTGAATTGTGGGATTTCCAAGCATTTCAAATGAGGTGATAATAGAGTCTCTCCATTCTTTGAGCTGTGTTGGATTTGCTGAAAACCAATGATCAGGACCCTTAAGATTACAATCAAGAGTAAAATGTTTTTCAAAAAATACGGACCCCAGTCCACACGCAATAGATGCTCCGGTACTTCCTATAGTGTGATCAGAAAATCCAAGTAATAAGTCAGGAAATTCTTGAGATAAAGTTTTGAATTTTAATAAATTAAGATCTTTATTTGGTGTAGGATATTGTGAAGTCGTTACAAGTAAAATTGTAGGATAACCTTCAAAAGTTCCCACAACATTAAGTGAATCAGATATTTCATTTAATGTTGACATTCCGCTAGATAGAATTATCGGTAAGTTAGTTGAAGAATATTTTTTCAAAAGAGGTAAATTTGTTAAGTCATCAGAACCTACTTTTATTGCATCAATTCCAAGTTTTAACAATAATTCAAGATCAGAATAGTTTTGAGGTGTAGAAATAAATGTGATTTTTTCAAGGTCACATTTATTTTTAATTTTGAACCATTCATCATCTGAAAATTCATATTTTGAAAACATGTCAAGCATGGATTCGGTAATCTCCTTACCTTGAGATTTGTATGTATAAGTCTGTGAAGAGTCTCCACAAAATTCATGAGCTTTAAAAGTTTGAAATTTTACTGCGTCTAAACCAATTTTTTTAGCAATTTCAATCATTTCAAATGCTTTATTCAAATCACCATTATGGTTAATTCCTACTTCACCCACAATTAATGGGCGTGAGTTTTTCTTAATCGTAAAATTTCCTATTTCAACACTTTTCATAATATCCTCCACTATAGTTTTCTTATAACGTTAGTTATCCGAATAGCACCTTTTCCATCGACTAAATTCATACAGGTTTTTGACATTTTTTCAAATTCTTTTTTCTTAAAGGATAATAGAATTTTTGGAATTAATGATTTAGATGATTTATTAAATTGGCCAAGATTTATGCCACAATTGATTTTTGAAATTGCTTCTGCAATATCTTTTTGATCATTAGAACTCACAAAAATTATTGATGGTAGACCTAAACAACATCTTTCCCATGTAGTTGTACCACCAGAACCTATGGAAAGATCAGAAGATCTCATCAGTGTTGCCATGTTTTCAGATTGTTCAATGTATTGAAAATGTGAATAGTTTTTACAAAAATTCTTAATTTTATTTTTATTAGAAGATGCACGTCCAACAACTACATAAATTTTTTTTATTTGATCAAGAGATTTAATTGAATTTAAAATAGATAATGTGTGATTTTTCTTATCAGACCCACCAAATGATACTAAAATTTTTTCTATAGGTAAACTTCGTTTTTTAATATGTTTTCGCTGTGTAAGAAATTGTTTTCTTAAAAGAACATATTTTGGTCCAAAAAGTTTTTTACAAGATTTTGGAATTAAATTTTTGTAGAGTTTTTTCATATTAGTATGTAAATTTTGATCAATAATGAGATCACAATCATGTTTACGATAAATTAAATCATCTATGACAATTAATTTCTTAACAAATGGTTTTACTAGTGACTCCCATTTAATTGAAATATTGTAATTGTCAACTAGTAATAATGAGTTTTCATTTCCAAATTTTTTAATTATTTTAATTGTTTGTTCAGCATCATTTTTATTTTTTTTATTTGATGAAGATGTTGAAAAAGTTCTTATTCCAATTCTTTTAAAATGATTTTTTTTTATAATAGAATTTAGATTTCCAGAGGAATTAGTCGATAAAAATATGACATTAAAGAATTTTTTTAGATTATTAGCTAATGCTAAACATCTCATAATATGCCCATAACCCACATCATTCCCTGATTCAACCCGGATGAAAATTGTATTTTTCATTTAATAAATAAGAAAAATTTTTGATAATAATTAAGAGATACTATAAAATTAGTTAAAACTAGAATAGTATTCAGACGACTTGTTTTTATTCTAACATTATTGTGTTTTCAATGTGAAAGTAACTATTCATCAACCGAATTATTTCCCATATCCAGGTTTATTTCATAAATTATCGCTCTCAGATGTTTTTGTTGTAATGGACGATGTCAAATTTCAGTTTGATATCACTAATAGAAATAAAATAATTGGAAAAAATGGAAAATGGCAAAGAATTGCTGTTCCAGTTAAAAAAAATCAAACTCATAAAAAAATCATGGACGTTGAAATTAATAATGCAATATCTTGGAAAGAAGAAAATTTTTCAAAACTTTGTGAAGTTTATGATTCATCAAAATTTTTTCATATATACAAAGAATATTTTAAAAATGTCTATGAAAAAAAATGGGAGATGCTAGTGGACCTAAATCTCGAAATATTAAAAAAAACTATTGAATGGCTAGATATCAAAATTCAAATCATAAAAGAATCTGAATTAAATGTAAGTGGAGATGCTAGTGAGAGATTAGTGAATGTTTGTGAATTAATGAATGCAGATACTTATGTTTCAGGGATTGGAGGGAAAAATTATTTGAAAGAAGAATTATTTGAAGAAAAAAATATCAAATTACAATATCAAGATTATCTTCCTTTAAAATATAAACAAAATTTATCAGATGAATTCATTTCAAATTTATCTATTATAGATTTACTTGCTAATAATGGCAATGATGAAAGTTTAAAGATAATTAAAAATTCAAATAATCTAGAAAAAAAGGATGATGGATGTTGAAAAAAATAGTTATTGAAGAATTTAAAAATAAAATAGTTCTTGTTACAGGAGGAACAGGCTCAATTGGATTAGGACTGATCAAACAATTATTAAAATGTAAACCAAAACAAATTAGAATTTTTTCAAATGATGAAAATTCAATTGTTGAAATCAAAGAATTGATGGGTGAGAATAAAATTTTACAGTATATGGTAGGAGATGTTAGAGACAAAGATCGTTTGAATCTTGCAATAAGGAATGTCGATATAGTTTTCCATGCAGCGGCAATGAAACATATTGATATTTGTGAAGAAAATCCTTTTGATGCTGTAAAAACAAATGTTGTAGGAACTAGTAATATTTTAGAAGCTTCAATAATTGAAAATATCTCAAAATTCATTTTTATTAGTACAGACAAAGCAACAAATCCTACAAGTACTCTTGGAGGTAGCAAGCTTTTGGCTGAAAGACTGACATTAGATGCTAGCTCATATGTGGGTTCAGGAAAAACAAAATTTGCAATTGTTAGATTTGGGAATGTCATTGGTTCAAGAGGCTCAGTATTTCAAATATTTCAAAAACAAATTACAAATAAAGAACCAATAACTGTCACAGATGCTAGAATGACACGTTTTATAATGTCAATCTCAGAAGCTGCAGAAATGATACTAAATGTTACATCTATGACAAAGGATGGAGAAATTTTTATTCTAAAAATGCCTTCAGTAAAAATTGAAGATCTTGCCAAAGGGATGCTTGAAGTTTTCAAAAAACGATTCTCAAATTCTAAAATTTCAAGTAAAATTAAAATTTCAAAATCTCGAGAAAGAGAAAGATTTCATGAATTTTTAGTCACAGATGAAGAAATTCCATTTTGCTATGATGCAGGTCGTATGTATAAAATAACAAAAACCGAGAATAAACTACGAAAAATTAATTCAAAAGAGTTTAGTTCTGAAACCGCAACAAGAATTAATAAAAAACGATTACATGAAATAATTAATGAATTAATAGATGATTATATTACCTATTGAAACTTTTTAAGAGATTAATATGAAATGGAAGATTCCACTGTATAAGGTTCTAAATGATAAAGAGGACTTGAAAGCTGTAAATCAGGTAATTAAAAGAGGAATGGATTGGGCAATTGGACCTGAAATAGAAAACTTTGAAAAAGAATTAGCCAAATATGTTGGAACAAAATATTGTGTATCATTTAATTCTGGAACATCTGCAGGACATGCAGCATTATTAGCTTTAAAAATTAATAAAAAATCCCATATTCTCGTACCATCATTTAGTTTTATAGCAACAGCAAATTGGCCATTAATGATAAATGCAATTCCAAAATTTGTAGACATAGAACTGGAAAGTTTTGGAATAGACCCAATAGATATGAATAAAAAAATTTCTCAAAAAACCGAAGCAGTGATTCCAGTCCACTATGCAGGATTACCATGCAAAATAAATGAAATAAAAGAAATTACAAAAAGAAAGAAAATTTCACTAGTTGAAGATGCAGCAGAATCATTAGGTGCAAGTGTGAAAAAACAAAAAGTAGGGACTTTTGGTGATTTAGCAATTTTTAGCTTTGCAGGAAATAAAGTCATTACATGCGGTGAAGGCGGAGCAATAGTCACAGATTCAGAAAAAATTTCTGAAAGATTAAAATTAATTAGATCGCATGGTCGCTTGAAAAATGCAAATTATTTTAAAACAAATGAGACTCCAAAATATATCGAATTAGGATATAATTGGAGAATGTCAAGTATTACTGCAGCATTGGCAAATTCACAATTACAAAAAATTGAAAAATTAATTAAAAAAAGAAGAGAAAATGCAAAATACATAAAACAAAAACTCAAAAAATTTCAAAAAATCAAATTTTTAGAAGAACCAAATGGAACAAAACATGTTCAACAGTTATTCACAATTTCATTACCTTCTAAAACAAGTAGAAATAAATTCTCCAAATTTCTCACAAAAAAAAGAATAATGACAAAAATTTTCTTTGAGCCAATACATACATCTGAGTTTTATAAGAAGAACATCGATTTGAAATTAAATAATACAGAGATGATATCTTCAAAAATAATATCATTGCCTATGTTTCCAGAACTAACAAAGACCGAAATGAATTACATTTGTGATTCTGTATCAGAATTTATGGAGAAAGAAAATTGTTACTAGTTTCACAAAACATAGGAAATTATGAAATCAGTATACCAGATGACACAGTTTTTCGAGTAAACATGGCATGGTGTAATAGTATTCCAGAATTAGAAGAAAAATTAACAAAAAATAATAATTCTAATTTTTTCATTGATCTTCCAATTGGAAGGATAAAACCACCAAATAACAGATATACTTTGGACGAAATGATTCCAGTTTTAGAAAATAACAAAAATGTAAAATTTTTTGCTGTATCTAATGTGGAATCATCAAATGATCTCAAAGAATTTTTAGAAAAAGTTCCAGGTAGAATAAGTATTGTTCCTAAAATTGAAAGTCCTAATGGCGTTCTAAATATTGACGATATATGCACCGCTTTAAAATCAAAAGAAAAAGTTGTAATGCTAGATCATGATGATTTGTTTTCAAATATCGTCAGAAATAATGAGAAAAAAGAGAATTTTCAAATGTATATTAAGAAATTAGACGACTATTGCCAAGAAAATAATATTTCATTGCTTAGAACTGTCGGAGTGGTTTTTAGTGATGATGAGAAGAGAATTACTCAATATGAGAAATAATTTTAAGTTAATAATTCTATTAAAAAGAAAATGAGATTATTGATAATCGGAGATAAGAAAAGATTTTTACATTTAGAAAAATTTGCAAGTGAATTACAAAAGTCAAATATTGAAACAAAAATCATCTATGATTTAGAATTCATTGATAAATTTTTTGAATTTAATTTACAAAAAAAAATGAATAAGAAGAAAAAATTTGATGATTTTTTGAGAATATTTAAACCAGATTTGGTATTACTAGATCGAATAACAAAGATAGGGAAAAAAATTATTGAAAAAGATATTCCATATTATATTCTTTTGAGAGGAAATTATTGGGAAGAAGTTTCATGGGCAAAAAATACTATCTATAGATCAAAAATTGAAAAAATGAGAGTAAAAGAAAATGAAAAGAATTTTGATCATTGTATGAAAAATGCAAAAATGATTTTACCAATTTCCAAGTATTTGAAAGAAATAACAATAGAAAAATATCCTGATAAAAAAATAAAAATTCTGGCAGCTGATGGAAGAGATCCAAATGAATGGAAAAATTTTGGAGATTCAAAATTAAAACATCCTAACGTAGGACTGTTGCAAGGATTAAATATTTGGGGAAAAAGTAGAGAGCTTTTAACATTAAAGAAAGTACTTCGAGAAATGCCGGATGTTACATTTTATTTTGCCGGAGATGGAATTTATCGTGATAAAATTTTGCCAGATTTACAAGAATTTGAAAATTTTGTTTGGTTAAGAGAATTGGAAAATCCAGAAAAAGTTAAAGAATATTTGACAGAAGTTGATATCTTTCTATTTCTCACAGGATTAGAAGGGTTAGGCCAAAGCATTATAGAAGCAGCACTAATGAAAAAACCAATTATTGCTTCAGATACTGGAGGAGTACGTGATTTGATTAATGATGATGTTAATGGCTTTCTCATAGATCAAGGTGAACACGAAAAAATTGTTAAATTAATTAAAAATTTCATTAACAACCCAGATTTATCAAATAATATGGGTGAAAGAGCATATAATTCCGTAAAACAAAAATTTGATTGGAAAAATATTGCAAAAGAATTCGTAGAAATAATTCAAGAAGATGGGTTTTTAAAAAATTGAAATTGATAAAAACATACTAAAGATTATAAACATCAAGAAAACAAAATCAAAATATGCCTCATGAGTTTTTGATTGAAAGTTTTTTTCTACTAGAAGTATCAGGCTATATCGATCCAGGCAGTGCTAGTGCTGTTTTTGCAATGATAATTGGAGCAGTGGCAGGGGCAGGAATGACTTTAAAGCTATACTGGTTTAAAATTAAAGAAAAAATATCAAGAAGATAATTTATTGTATTACCTTAATCATGAAATTGAATTTTGGTTTTGGAAAAGAATGGAAAGAAATAAAAAAATTTGAAAAATTAAGTCTTGACGAAAAATCAATAGTATTCTATGCTGAAAATATTGCATCCATGAATCATTTTCAGAATTTAATTACAAAATTAACAGAAGAAGAAGGAATTCAAATTTGTTATGTGACATCTGTAGAAAATGATCCAATCTTAAACAAGAATGATAAAAAAATTAAAACTTTCTATATTGGAAATGGAGTGACACGTACAAAATTTTTTCTCACTCTTAAAGCAAAAATCTTGATAATGGATATGCCAGATTTACAAACATTTCATATTAAAAGATCTAAAGTTCATCCTGTTCATTATGTTTACATATTCCATTCAATGTTTAGTACGCATTCATATCTTAGAAAAAATGCACTAGATAATTATGATACAATTTTTTGTGTAGGAACACATCATGTAAATGAAATTAGAATGACAGAAAAAGAGTACAATTTAAAGCCTAAAAAACTTGTAGAATATGGATTTGGCAGATTAGATTACCTGTTAAAGAAAAAACAAGGATTTGAAAATGAAAAAGATGACAAAAAATTAATTCTGATCACTCCTTCTTATGGAAAAGATAATCTTCTTGAAAAATGTGGGGATGAGTTAATTGAAAGATTAATAGAGAATAATTACAAGGTTTTTCTACGACCACATTTTAGAATAATAAGAGATTCACCAGAATTAATTAATTCAATTAAAAACAAATTTTTGAATAATTCAAATTTTATTTTACATGAAGGTGTGATTCCTTTTGAAAAATTTCAAAATTCCATATGTTTGATTTCAGATTGGTCAGGCATATCATTTGAGTACGCCTTTACCCATGAAAAACCAGTAATTTTCATTGATGTACCAAAAAAAGATTTCAATCCAGAAGCTAGAAAATTTTTAGATATGCCAATAGAAATTGAAATCAGAGAAAAACTTGGAAATGTTGTTTCACCAAAAGATATAAAACAAATTCCCAAAATTTTAGAAAAATTAATTGATGAACAAAAAACATATCAAGAACAGATTAAAGATGTGCGAAAAAAAATGGTTTTTAATTTAGGTAAATCATCAGACGTGGGTATAAAAAATATTTTTGAAATATTACAAATAGATGAAAAATAAAATATATCGAATAAAATCTTTAGATAGTTATAATTATTATATACCATAATAGATTTTTATTATGAAAATTTTAGTAATTGCACCACATCCAGATGACGAAGTTCTAGGAATGGGTGGAACAATAAAAAAGCTATCATCAAACAATAATATCACATTACTTATCATGACAGATGGTGCTTCAGCACAATATTCTGATAAAAAAATGATTAAAGTAAGAAAAGAATCATGTAAAAAATCTTCGAAAATTTTAGGGATATCTGAAATTAAATTTTTGAATTTTAAAGACATGAAATTAGATTCTGTGCCACAATTAGAAATAAATCAGGAAATTGAAAAAATTATTAAAAAAATACAACCAAAAATGGTTTTTACATCACCGAAAAACGATCTAAATAAAGATCATGATGTGACATTTAATTCCACATTAGTTGCAACAAGGCCAAGTTCAAGTGGTGTCAAAAAAGTTTTCAGTTATGAATTACCAGGATACACAAAAACACCTTTTTCACCGAATCATTATGAGGATATTACAAAACAATTTGTGCACAAAATTAAAGCATTTAAAATGTACAAATCCGAAATAATGGAATTTCCACATCCACGTTCAATTGAATCAATTGAGAATCTTTCTATATATCGAGGAATACAAGCAGGCATAGCTAAAGCTGAATCTTTTGAATTAGTTAGAAATATTGAATAATAATTATGAAAAAGAATATAATTTTCATATTAATTGATGGGTTAAGAGCTGATCTATGTTTTGGGATTAAAAAAACATCCAAGACAAATTTTATTAATAAATTAAGTTCGAATGGAATTTCATTTACTAATACATTTTCATCAGCAGATGGAACCTTTATTTCATTAAATTGTTTATTTAATTCGAAGTTTCAATTTGAAACAGGACTTAGAGCTAGACAAATAATTTTACAAAAAGAAAACTATCTCGAAATACTTGAAAAAAATAATTTTGAAATTTATGGAATAATCCCTGAATTAACATCATTAAAACCATTAAGAAAATATTTTAGAAATAATGACTGTACATATTTTCAGGGTCCACCACCAGATACACTTTCAACAGGATTAGATGATAAAATACAAAAAATACTTGAAGAATTGAAAACAAAAGAACAATGGTTTTTTTATTTACATTTATTTGATTTACATCCATTACGAGAAGGAAGATTGCCAAAAAACCTTAATCAATTTGATTCTGAAGAATATGGTGATAATTTACACGCAAAAACACTATCAATGATTGATAATATGTTAATGAAAATTTTTAAAGATATTGATCTTGATAATACAATAGTTGTTTTAACATCCGATCATGGTGAAATAATTCCATATGATGGAAAGATTTCTTCAGATTTTGAACCAAAGTTTAGTTTAGCCAAGAAGATAGGAAAAAATGTTATTCCAAAATCATATCATAATAATGTAGGAAAAGTTTTTGGAAATATAAAAAAATCAATTGGAAATAAACGTCTAGAGGAATCAAATAAAACATTAAGTAATTATGAAAAACGTTCAAGAGATCCTTATTTTACATTATCATTATTTGATGAATTATTGCATATACCATTAATTATTTCAGGAATAGAGAAACAAAATTTAAAAATAAATAATTTTGTTTCAGCATTAGATATTTTTCCAACAATTTTTGATTACCTAGAAATAAAAGATTCAGTTGAGAGACACGGGACAAGTTTAATTCCACTAATAAACAATCAAAATTTTAATAGAAAACCAATCTTTCTTCACACCATACCATATGAAAAAGAATCATTATTAGATAGAATTGGAATTAGAACTGATGAATTCAAATATTTTAGAAATGCTAAAAATTCAAAAAAAGATATCAATCTATATAACATAATCAGGGATCCATTTGAAAATAACAACATTGCCAAAGAAAATCCTATGAAAGTAAAAGAAATGGAAGAAATTTTAGATAAAATTCAAGTGAGTAAAACAGAATCAAATGTGGAAGAAAATGAAGAAGAGATTTCTGAAGAATTACGTAAATTAGGATATTTATAAAATTTCTAAATATTGTGGCTGTACTGAATTATTTATAGTATATTTAATAAATACATGAAGCTACAAAAGTTTATGCAGACAGAAGAAATCGATATTAAAAAAATTGAGTTAATCAAAAGTGGAAGAAATTTTTTGGGTATTTTGAATGATATAAAACGTAGACCAGAAGATGCAGCTGATGAACTAAACATTCCACTTGAAAAAATTCAATCTGTATTAAATGGAGAAATGAGATTAACTGAAGAAATTATCGACATAGCAGTAAAAGTTTGGCCAGTAAATAGAAGGGATTTCTATATTGTAGAGGATGACTGTCCAGAGGGAATTAAAATAATGTCAGCAGAGGATTCAAAAATGAGTTCTAGAATCATGAATCGTGCAGGTAAGCCATATTATGAATATAGAGATACAGCAATGAGTAAAGTTAGTCCATTTAGACCAGAATGGATTGAGGAGTTATGTAGTGTAACAAATAATGACCCAGAAAATGAACTTGTACAATGGAACAATGGACATTTCATGCACCAATTCACATATTTCATAGGAGATGTAAATTTTTACTATAAAGACGACAATGGAGTTAAACAAACTGCCGTAATGAAAACTGGTGATTCTATGTACATTACACCATTTGTTCCACATACTTTTGCTACTAGAGAGGGTGCAAAAACAAATGGATTGATATTGGCTCTTACATATGGTGGAAAATTAACAGGTGATTCTCAACTAGAATTATCATCTTTATCAGGTTTAGGTGCAGAATTTTCACTTGACTTTTCAACAATGGAATCGTCAGTTGGTTCATTGTTAAAATTTCATCGAGAAAATTCAAATCTATCTTTCAAAGAGATTTCTGAAAGAACAAAAATAGAAATAGATGATCTAAAAGCATTTGAATTAGGTAAGAAAAATCCATCATTTTCTGAACTTAAAAAAATTGCAGAGTCACAGACCATAAATCTCAGAGATTTACTTTCAAATGATAAAATTGAAGAAAAAGTTATCATAAAATCTCGTGAAGAATGTAAAAGGTGGTTCTATCCAGAAGATACAAAATGTTATGAATTGGTGGAATTAGCATCAACTACAGCATTACCTTTTTCTAAATCATTTGAGATGAATGTTATAAATCAAAATAACTCAGAGCTAGATCTAAAAACAGGATCACACCAATATGTATACAATGTAGGAGATGCACAAATTTCATTAAATTGGAAGCTAGGTGGAAATATTCATACTAAAAATCTCAATCCTGGAGATTCATTATACATTAAACCATTCATAGAACATAATTTTAGAGGAAAAGGAAAAATCCTAATTCTTAGAATAGGAGGAAAAGTATCAGGAGATGCACAGAGAGAACTATCCATAGTCGGTAAGAAAAATGCAGAAAGAGCAATTTCCGAAACAACCCAATGGTTTGATCCAAGAGGGAAAAAGTAGATATTTTTATTTTTCTAAATTCTATCATGAATAAAAAAAATGTAATAATCATTATGATAGATGGTGGGAGATATGATAGAACACTTAATTCCACAGTTTTTAATGAATTAAAATCAAAATCAATTTCATTTTCAAATTCTATTACTTATGGTCCACATACTATAGCTGCAATGCATGCAGTTTTTAGCGGAAGTTATGGCTGTCGAACAGGAACAAATAGTTATTGGTCAACATACAAATTCAAAAAAAATAAATTTAAAACACTTACCGAATATGTTAAGGAAGAAAATTTTGTAACACATGCAGACGTAATAAATCAATTAGTTATTCCCAAACAAGGTTTTGATAATTATATTGTGCATGATGAATTAAATGATGATTTATCATTTAGACATAAAGAACTATTAGAACAAATGAATCAAAAAATTCAAAATGGAAAAAACTTTTTCCTTTATTTACATTATAGTAAAATTCATACAGGAATTATGAATGATGTTTTAAAAAAATATGATAATTTTAGTAAAGAATTTTTTGAAATGAAAGAGAAGAATGAGATTAGATACGATAAATTATTCAATAATGCAGAAATTTATTTAAAAGAAATTTTAGATCAAATTCACAAATTAGAATTAGATAAGAATTCCATTATTTTAGTCATGTCAGATCATGGAGTTAGCACTGGAGAGAAAATTGGAGAGAGAGCTTACGGTGCATTTTGTTATGATTATACGCTCAGAACATTTACTTATTTTATTATTCCAGAATATAATCAAAAAAGTATTACCCAACAAATTAGAACTGTAGATTTTTTACCAACAATACTAGAATTATTAGAAATTCCAATTGACAAGAAATATGATAGTTTAGATGGCGTGTCATTAGTTCCGTTGATAAATGGCGATAAGCTAATAGAAAATTATGCATTTTCTGAAACGGGAAATCCACTTCAAGAAAAAGCTCCACCAAAAGAACCAAATGTAAAATCTATTCGTACCTCAAAATGGAAATTAATTTTTAATGAACACAATAATACAAAAGAATTGTATAATTTAGACAACGATCCAAATGAAAATTCTAATTTAATTGGAAAGGAAAAGAATATTGAAGAAATTTTTTGGGAAAAGTTAAAAGAATATTTTTAAATTAAAATATATTTTCTGCATTTTCTAAATCTTGTTTTGTATCTATCTCGCACCATTTACCAGATATGAAAACAGGTTCAATTGCATTCTTTGAATCTATTAATTCTTGGAGCATATCTGTAAGATAGGCTTTAGAAATTGAAGGAGCCTCATGGAAGTTTCCAACATGATTTTTTATTAATTCCTGATATTTTGATACAAAAATGTCAATCCCCATTGAAGAAAATTTGATAATTCCTAAAAATTCAGACACATCATTATTTTTACTTTGGATATTTTTTTTAATTTTAATTATTTTTCCGTCATCATTTATCTCAACATTTTCTGCTTCATTTTTTGGATGATGAGTTCTACCTTCATAATTAATTTTCCAGTCACGATCAACTGCAATTGATATGTTGGCAGCAGAATCTAAAAGTTGTGTGATGATTTGAGATTCAAAAATAATATCAGAATATAATACTAAAACATCATTAGTTAAGAAGTCTTTTGCTTCCATTAAACTACCCAAGATATCGTGTTTTTCATGTTGTACATCGTGTACATATTTTACATTTTTTGAATCAAATTTTTCACTGTAAGGTCCAACAACCAAAGTTATGTTTTCAATTCCAACCTTGTTTAGTGCCTCAATTTGGTGATCTAATATGGTTTTATTATTTACTTTTAACAAAGATTTTGGTGTATGCCTAACATCATTACTAATTCGTTTCCCAGAACCTGCAGCAATAATAATAGCATTCATTATTAATTTATTGCAGACATAAATCTTAATTTAATTTTTTCAGGAGTTATATCCACACGTGAACTCCTTTCTTTACTTTGAGTTACTCGTATTACAATCATAACAGGACCGTTAATTTTTTTTAATTTTTTAATAATTTCTTCAAGTGATTTTTTAGTGTTTGATGTAAAAATTTTATAGTTTGATGCTTGTGCAATTTTTGATATATCAATTTTGCTTGATGAGGTAGGTTGCCCTCCAGTAGATTCATGCATTTTGTTATCAAATATTATATGAATGAAATTTTTTGGTTTTAAAGAGCCAATTGTCACTAATGAGCCAAGATTCATCAAGATATTTCCATCCCCATCAAAAATGAATACTCTTTTTTTCGGTTTTTTTAATGCAATACCCAAACCAATAGATGATGCTAAACCCATTGAACCAATCATATAGAAATTAGATGCTTTTTCCAAACTTGAAAATAAATCTCTACTTATGAAACCATTGGCAGAAACTATAACATCATCTTTTAGATGTTGGCAAATTAATTTGATTGCTTCTTTTCTATTCAACAGTTTCCCTCTTAATTATTAATGCAACTGGAAAATTTTTTTTAGATTTTGCTATTGCCCATTCACAATCTTTTTTCCAAGTTTTTGAAGAAATTACTTTATGATCAAGTTTTAGATTTTTTAATAATTTAGGTTGAATTTGCCCAATTTTCTCATGTTCTGGAGCATCATTTTTTAAAAATCCTCTCCAGCCTATCAAAAAGATTAAGGGCAATTTGTATAATTGAATTAAAGAAGTTATTGTACTTAATGAATTTGCAAAACCAGCATTTTGCATGAATATTAATGATGGACTGTCGCTCAAAAGCATTCCAGTACAAATTCCAATTGCTTCTTCTTCTCTAGTAGCAATTAAAATTTTTTTCTTTTT
>CEOQ01019989.1_pt1 | contig 17825 bp, 19 predicted proteins | sample 361351 | NCBI WGS metagenome assembly CEOQ01 (sample SAMEA2619907, study PRJEB7988) | marine metagenome | biome: marine biome (ENVO:00000447); feature: deep chlorophyll maximum layer (ENVO:xxxxxxxx); material: "saline water (ENVO:00002010), including plankton (ENVO:xxxxxxxx)" | depth 60 m | reverse complement strand
TGAATTTTTTTCCAATAATGGTTTGAAGAATTATGAATTAATTCCTACTAATGGAGCTGTAGAAGTTGCTCCTCAAACTGGTCTTGCAGATATTATTGTCGATATTAGTTCAACAGGAACAACTATAAGAGAAAATGATCTTAAAATTTTAGATGATGGCTATTTATTATTTTCACAAGCGACAATGATATCTAATCCGGAATTATTATCTAAATCCAAAGATAAATTAAAATCTGCTAAAAGATTACTATATTTTATTTTGGGTCATATGAATTCTAAACTTTACAATACCATTATATTTAATATTGAATCTGAAAATGAGAATCGATTATTTAAAATGTTAAATCAACATAGCAGTATTAGAGGAATTATTGGACCAACAATAGCTAAAGTATATTCAAGTGATGAACGTAATTGGTTTTCTGTTACAATTGTCGTTTCAAATGAGAAACTTGGGGAAGCCATTGAAATACTAGACAAACTAAATGCAGAAGGTATTACTATAGTCCAAAATAAATTGGTTTTTGACGGGACAACTGATATAGAAAAATTACTTATAGGATAAATTGTGCCTAACCCATCTACTCATTTGCTATTGCTTTATGAGGAATTTTTAAATTCTTTACAAAATGATTCTAATGAAAATTTTGAATACACTTTATTAGGCTCAGTCTCTCCTGATGTGAGAGTAATTACTAAATCATCAAGAGCAGACTATCATTATTTTGATTTAAACTCAGGTGTGAAAGGTGATGGGATTAGAGGATTCAGGAAAAATGTCATTGATTTTGATGCATTAATAAAAAAAAATATTTACACAAACAATTTTATCAAAGGTTATTTTTCGCATCTTATTGCAGATGAAAATTGGACTGTAGATGTGTTTAGAAAAATATTTATGGATAAAAACATATTTCCTGACTTTGATGAAGCTTTATTATTAGATAGAGCATTGCAAATATACTTAGATATACAAATTAATAAACATAATATTGATATTTATAGTTATTTAACTCAGGTAGATACAAATTTAATTTTTTTACCAGACAATATTAGTCAAAAATCATTAAATGATTGGATTAAATTTTTATGTGATTTAAATTCTAAATATGGTTTAAATCCTTGGAATCGTTTAAATTTTATGGCACAAAGATTATCAAAGTCACATAATTCAGATAAAATTCTTAAATTATGTGATGATTTTATGATTGATATTACAAACGGTATAAATAATCTTTTGGATAAATTGCCGCAACTTACTTTGGAAAATTACATTACTAATACTAAAAATGATATAAATATTATGTTTAAGGAATATAAATATGATTAGAGTGGTAAAAGGCTTAAATGAAGCAAAAAAAGCAATATCAGATATAAGAATTAAACAGAAGAAACTAATGAATGAAAAAGGATTTTCGGAGAAAGTTCAAAATATTCTGTCTGAAGTAGAACAATATGGGGATCAAGCTTTAAAAAAATATACTGAAGAATTTGATAATGTGAAATTGCAAAATATTTCGGTTCCAGATGAATTGTTAAAAGACAGTTGGGAAAATTTAGATCAATCATTAAAAGATTCTTTATCAGTAGCAGCAAAAAGAATAAAAAATTTTCATGAAATTTCAAAACCTAAAGATTGGTATGATCAAAATAATAAATATGGAATTAAAAATATCCCACTTGATAAAGTCGGAATATATATCCCAGGAGGCAATGCTCCTTTATTATCAACTGTATTAATGACATCGATTCCAGCTAGAGTTGCAGGTGTATCTGAAATTTATATATCTACACCACCTAGTTTTAATGGTAAACCTCATCCTTCTATATTGGCAGCGTGTTATTTGGCAAAAGTAGATAAGGTTTATAATATAGGAGGAGCACAGAGTATTGCATCATTTGCTTACGGGACAGATACGATACCTAAAGTAGATATAATTTGTGGCCCAGGAAATAGATGGGTTACTGAAGCTAAGAGACAAGTTTTTGGAGAAGTTGGAATAGATGGCTTATATGGTCCTACAGAAAGTTTTATTATTGGTGACAGTAGTTCTACACCAGAGTTTTGTGCAGTAGATTTTGTTTCACAAGCTGAGCATGACATCTCTTCAGTGCCGTTGTTTTGTACTGATTCAGAGCAATTGATAAAAAAAGTTCAGAATTTAATACCTAATTACTTAAATATAAAAAACAAATCAATAGCTGAGAGTGTAATAAAAAATAATGGATTATTAGTATTAGTTGAAGATATAAATGATAGTGCGGAACTAGTTAATACTTTTGCCCCAGAACATGTTAGTTTAATGACACATAATAATGATGAACTTTTATCATTGTTAAAAAATGTTGGAGTAATATTTTTAGGTCATTATTCACATCATGTTCTAGGTGATTATATTGCAGGACCTAGCCATACCATGCCAACAGGAGGAACTGCTAAATTTAGCTCAGGAGTGGGTATAAACACATTCATCAAATTCGTGCCTTATGTTAATATAGACAAGGAAGAATCAATAGAATTATCAAAATTAGCAAGTATAATAGGTAAGGCAGAATTTATGGATGGGCATTCAAATTCTGCCTTAGAAAGAATAAAAAAGCAGGCAGAATAGATGAATTATAGTGATATAGAAAAATTAATGAATCCTGTTATTAAAGGATTTAAGATATATGATGCTATGCCATCTAACGAAACTTTAATAAAGAAGCATTCTATTGATTCTGAAAAAATTGTTAAACTAAACGGTAATGAGAATCCTTTTGGTCCCGTACCAGAAGTTATAGATAACCTTACAAATATTCCAATAAATACATATCCAGATCCAGAATTAATTAGATCCAGGGAATCATTGTCAGAATATACTGGTTTAAATATTGATAATATTGTTGTTAGTTCCGGGAGTGATGAATTAATAGATATATTTTTTAGAATTTTTGTAACACCCGGAGATGAAGTTTTAGACTTTACTCCAACCTTTGGAATGTATGCAGTACGTGCTGGTTTGGCCGGAGCTAAAATTGTACCTGTCCCTAGGGATATAGAATTTGAATTGGATTATAAAGCTATAAGTGAAAATGTTTCTGAAAAAACTAAAATAATCTTTTTGGCTTCACCTAATAATCCAACTGGCAATGAGAGTACTTTAGAAGATATAGAGTTTTTATTAAGCTTAAATAAAATATTGGTTGTAGATGAAGCGTATTTTGAATTTTCTAAATCAACTTATGCTCATTTAGTTGAAAAGTATAATAATTTAGTAGTTATACGTTCGATGAGTAAATGGGCCGGCCTTGCAGGATTGAGAGTAGGGTATGGGTTGATGTCAAAAGATCTTGCGAAATTAGTTATGGGAGTTAAAAATCCTTATAATGTTAGTACTGTGGCTGAAGAATCTTTAATTACTTCACTAAAATATGTTGACAAATTAATGCATAAAGTTGATGAAATAATAGATGAAAGAGAAAAATTAATTAAATCTTTAGATCAAATTACGTCAGTTAAAGTTTATCCTTCAAAGGCTAATTTTTTATTATGTAAATTAGATAATCATGATTTACAATCTGTTAATGACGGATTGTTAAGAGAAGGAGTGTTTGTAAGATTGTTTGCAACAAAAGGTTTGGAAAAATGTTTTAGAGTTTCTATTGGATCTTCTGATGATAATCAATATTTTTATACAAAATTACAAAAAGTCTTAAAGAGTGAATAATTTAAATATGTTAAAAAGAGAAATAAAAAATAAAAGAGATACTAAAGAAACAGTGATTGAAGTTTATTTGAACCTCGATGGCAATGGTACTTCTGAGATTAATACAGGAAATGAAATGTTTAATCATATGCTTGCTCAATTATCAAAGCATGGGTTGTTGGATATAAACATTAATGTAATCAAAGGAGATCACGCTTTGGGTTGGCATCATGTAGTGGAAGATGTTGCAATTATATTAGGGCAATCGTTTTCAAAATGTATAGGAGATGGAAAAAGTATAACCCGTACCAGTCATTCTTATGTGCCCCTTGATGAAACTTTGGTAAGAACAGTAATTGATTTTGGAGGCAGGGGTTATTTTAAATTAAGTGGATTTATTGGTGATTCAGATTTAGGAGAACTTAGTGGATCTTTGATGTCACATTTTCTTGAAACGTTAAGTAGAGAATCAAAATGTAATATATTTGCTACAATACTAGAAGGCGTGAATAATCATCATATTTCAGAAGCATTGTTTAAATCTTTAGGAATATCATTAAAAAAAGCGTTATCGCTTGATCCTCGTAAAGATTCCATACCATCTACTAAAGGTACAATTAGTTAGTAGCTAACAATTCATTAGAATATGTAAATAAATTAGGTGTTCCCCCGCTATGAATGAAAACCACACTGCTATCTTTATCTATTTTGTTTGAATTAGCATATTCTATTAACCCAGACATCGCTTTTCCTGTATAAATTGGGTCAAGAAAAATAGCTTCTTTTTCTGCTAGAAGTTTAATTGCTGCAATACTTTTTTTGGTTTGAATTCCGTAACCTTGTCCATAAAAAGATAAATCCCAATTTAAATCTTTGTAATCCAGGAAATCCAAAGTAAATTTATTACCAGATTTTTTATTCAAATAATTTAAAGCTTTATTCGTTATCCCTTTTATATTTCTCATTCTTGGTTGTAATCTTGGGCCAATACCAGTTATTTTCCAATGAGTTAGATTAAGTATTTTCTTTGCTAACGCTAATCCCAGGTATGATGATCCAGAAGCTTGAAAAATATGAATTTTTTTTAAACCTAATTTTTTAAATTGTTTATTTAATTCCAAAGCTGTATTTAAATAAGAGATTACGGCAGCTATCTCGTTATATTGTTCAGCAACTGTAATATATGGTTTATAACCTTGTTGTTTTAATTTGTTTCCATACTCAATGGCTTCTTGATGCAATATTTGTTCATTTCTTGTATCTGAGTAAATAATCTCCACATTCATAAGATGATTTAGGAAGTGATTTCCTTGCATTTCAGTTTTTAATTCTTTACTCATAATATTTACTAGTTTTACATTATTTAAATTAGCTGCTGCTGCCCATAATCTTGCATTATTTGAAACACCCATATTGGCATTTATGATAATGTCAAAATTATTTTTTTTTATATATCCAAGTCTAAACTCTAAATGCCTTACTTTATTACCACCAAATGCTAATCCGGTTAAATCTTCCCTTTTAATAAATAATTCTTTGATATTTAATTCTTTTGCCAGGGCAGCGCATTCGTGAAGTGGGGTAGGTAAATTAGCGAATTTTATCCTGTTAATTTTAGATATTTGTTTATCTAATTCGTGAGATAACATTCGTTTACAAACTTTTAATTTTGATTGAGTATTCCTCTATCAAAGGATTAGCTAAGAATTGTTCACAAGCTTCATTAACTTTTATTTCGCATTCATTTTTATTTTCTGCATTAATAAATAATTCTATATATTTACCAACTGATACATTTTCAACTTGCTCATAGCCAAGATTTTTTAGGCCATTTAATACTTGAGTACCTCTTGGATCATTTACAGCTTTTTTAGGAGTTATTTGAATTTTTACAGAAAATTTTTGCATAGCTTTAATCTAAATGTCCGTTTTTCGAATAAAATGGAGATAATGATGGATTGTTTAAAAACATATCGATAAATTTCCAAATTCTTTCTTTATCAAATTCATTTAATCTATCAATATAATTCCAGGCAGTTAAGGTAATTAAATTATCCATATCAATGTAAGGAGCTATTGTGACTTCACTCACATTTGCACCTACAAATGCATTTTTGAGTTGATCAATAACTTCTTGCGGAGCATCATTTTTATAATGAATGATTATTCCACCCCTGGCAAGATTGCTTAATGTACATTCGTCTGCGAATACATCATCATGAAAACCCCATCTCACCGGACAACCCCATTTTTCATCTAAAAAAGGCCCAGAGGTAGCAGGTGTACTTGTGTATGGATCATGAGGTACATCAATATTTGGTAAAATTCCCCATCCCATATTACTTACATATTCCCAATCTCCATCAGGGATGTCATTGCTCCAAAACTGTAAAGGTAATCCTGGAAGTACTAATCCTAGAATAAATAAAAGACCTACAGCGGTAATACTAGAGAAAGCCAAATATTTTCTTAATTTTTTTGTTTTTTGTCTTTTATCTCTATGTATTCTTTTTTTGATATTCTTTTTATATTTTTTTGTATTTTTATTCAAATTTTTTTCCATTAATTCGTTAATTTTTCTAAAGCTTCTTTGTATCTTTTGTATGTTTTTTCCATTATTTCTTCAGGGAGGTCAGGTGAGGGGGGTTCTTTGTTCCAATCTGTAGTCTCTAGCCAATTTCGCACAATTTGTTTATCATAACTATCCTGCGATTTTCCAGGTGCATAATCATCAACATCCCAGAATCTGCTTGAATCAGGAGTGAGTACTTCGTCAATCAATGTTATCTCATTTTTTATAAATCCAAATTCGAATTTAGTATCAGCAATAATTATATTTTTTGTAAGAGCGTATTCTGATGCTGTTTTATATAAATTAAGTGATATATCTTTTAATTTTTCTGACAAATCTCTTCCAATCATATCACTCATAACTTCAAAAGATATATTCTCATCATGACCTTCATCTTCTTTTGTAGATGGTGTGAATATTGGTTCGCTAAGTTTGGAACTATTAGTAAGACCTTTTTCTAATTTAATTCCACATACACTTTGATTATCTTGGTATTCTTTCCAACCACTGCCAGCTAGATATCCTCTAACAACACATTCAATGTCTATTCTTTCAGCTTTTTTTACTATGATCCCTCTACTTATTTCATCTGAGGAAATGTTTTCTCTATCATTTTGATTTGGATCTCTTTCATAATGGTTGTTTACTATATCAGATAATTTATGGAACCAAAATTTTGATAACTCAGTAAGTATGATTCCTTTACCTGGAATTGGGTCGTTCAAAACCACATCAAAAGCTGAAATCCTATCAGAAGAAATCATCAACAAATGACTATCATCTATTTCGTAAGTATCTCTTACTTTTCCTTGATGCCACATATTTCCTAGATTTGTTTTTATAACTGGATTATTTGAGTCACTCATTATATTTCCTTTATTAATTTTGAATTTTCAAATTTGTAATTTATATTTTTTAAATAATAATTAATATCAAAAACCTCTTCAATTTCCTGATTTGATAAAGTTTTATTAACCTCAACATTTTCAGATATTAATTTTTTTAATTCAATTTTATTGTTCCAGGCATCATTAGAATTTTTTTGAACTATTCTATAAGCAGTATCACGTGTCATACCTTTGGAAATAAGAGTAAGCATTAATCGTTGAGAATATATCAATCCTCTAGATAAATTTATATTATCAATCATTTTATCTTCGTTAACTATTAATCCTGTCATGATCTCAGTAAATTTGAAAAGCATATAATTTATGGTAAAACAAGAATCGGGTAATGTTATTCTTTCAGCAGAAGAATGACTGATATCTCTTTCTCCCCAAAGTGATATATTTTCTAATGATACTAAAGCATTTCCTCTTAACACTCTAGAAAGTCCACAAATTCTTTCGGTTATGTCTGGATTTTTTTTATGAGGCATAGATGAAGAGCCTGTTTGAAGGTCTCCGAAAGGTTCTTGTAATTCACCTATTTCTGTTCTTTGTAAAGATCGAATCTCAGTTGCAAATTTTTCTAAAGAACCTCCACATATTGCTAAGGTTGTCATGAAATCAGCATATCTATCACGTTGGATAATTTGATTTGATACAGGTGCAACTTTTATTTTGAGTTTATCACATGTAAGTTTTTCGACTTCTGGACTTACAGTGGCGTTTGTTCCTACTGGACCAGATATTTTGCCTACATTTATTTGTTCTATAGATTGCTTTAGTCTTAACTCTGATCTGCTTATTTCTTCTGTCCATAATAATAATTTCAAACCTAAAGTCATTGGTTCCGCATGAATCCCATGTGTTCTTCCCATCATTACTGTGTCTTTATATTTGACAGATAGATTGGCAAGTAATTTTTTAAGGCTCTTAATTTGATCAAGTATAATATTCGCAGCTTGAACAATTTGCATGCTTGTGGCAGTGTCCCAAACATCACTTGTGGTCAAACCAAAATGAATCCATCTCCCTTCATTTCCCATTTTTTCTGTTATAGATAACAGAAATGCTGTCATGTCATGTTTTGTATCTTCTAGAATTTCATTCAACCGATCGTAATCGTAATTTGATTTTTCTATTTTATTGAAGTCTTCCGGAGGTATAGTCCCTACTTCCTTCAAAGCCCAGCACACTGCAATTTCTACTTTTAGCCAATTATCATATTTGTTTGTATCAGACCAAACTTTTTCCATTTCAGGTAATGTGTATCTAGAAATCATTTATTTTTGCTTTAATTTATTTTTGTATTTTGTAATGTTTTCATTAATTTTAGAGTCTGATAGTGCTAAAATAGATGCGGCATATATTGCAGAATTTCGAGCACCCCAGCTATCTAAAGCAACACAACCCACTGGTATTCCAGGCGGCATTTGGACTATAGACATCAGGGCATCTATTCCTTTCAAAGAACTTGATCCGATAGGTACTCCTATTACAGGTAAATTAGTCATTGCAGCTACTACTCCAGGAAGAGCTGCTGCTCCGCCTGCCGCTGTAATAAATACTTTTATATTTTCTTTTGATGCATTTGAAACATAATCCCTGAGTTTTTCAAGATCTCTATGTGCAGATATAACATTAAATTCATAGGGGACTTCCAATTCATCTAATATTTCTTTAGTTTTTTCCATAGTACTAGAATCTGATTTACTTCCAATAATTATTGATACTTTATTCATTTTTTCTCCTTATAGTTTAAAGCTATATCTGTTCGCATAAATTTATTTTTATATTCTACAGTATTTGATACCTGATATGCTATTTTTCTTGCTTCATTTATATTTTTTCCAACTCCAACAGCTGTTAATACTCTGCCACCTGATGTTACTAATTGTTCATTTTCAATTTTAGTACCAGCATGATATATATAAGAATTATTAATTTTATTAAAATTTTTGCTTATATTTATTTTTTCTCCTGTATCATATTTTCCAGGATATCCATTTGATACTAGCACAACACCAACTGCGTTAGATTTTTGTTTAGGGATATCTATTATTGACTTGGATTGTATGCATGACTGAATGAGTGTTAACAAATCATATTCAAGAGTAGGTAAAACAACCTGAGTTTCAGGGTCTCCTAATCGGCAATTATATTCAATTACAAATATTCCTTCTTTTGTTTCAATTAGGCCGCAATACAAAACTCCTTTAAAGGTATGATTCTGTTCTTGAAGCCCTTTCAAAGTAGGATTAATTATTTTGTTCACTATATATTCTTCATTTGTTTTATTAAATTGAGGTGCAGGAGAAAAGCTTCCCATTCCACCTGTATTAGGACCTTCATCATTGTTAAATGCTTTTTTATAATCACAAGCAGATAACATATGAAGAATTTTTTTACCATCAGTAAAAACAAATACACTAAATTCTTTACCTTGTAAAAATTCCTCAACTATAATTTTTGCCCCTGATTGCCCAAATATCTTTTTATCCATAATATTTTTAACAGCATTTTCTGCTTCTTTAAAATTTTTTGCTATTAGCACTCCTTTGCCTCCTGCAAGGCCATCTGCTTTTATAACTGTAGGAAATTTTGTAGATTTTAAATATTCAATTGCATTTTTTGAATTAGTGAAAACATGGAAGTCAGCAGTAGGTATTTTATATTTTTTCATTAATTTTTTTGCAAATATTTTACTACTTTCAATTTTGGAAGCTTTTTTGTCTGGTCCAAAAATATTCAAATTATTTTTTTCAAACAAATCCACAATACCCATGCTCAAAGGGATTTCAGGGCCAACAATAGTAAGGTCTATATTCTTATTTATGGCAAAATTTAATAAAGAATTTATATCATCAGATTTAATGTTTATATTAGTGGCATACTTGCTAGTACCGCCATTACCAGGGGCGATATATAATTTAAGGATAGAAGGGGAGTCAGAAATTTTTTTTACTATTGCACTTTCTCTTCCACCTTCTCCAACTACAAGTATTTTCATAAGCTTATTAAGTATTCTAGAACACCCGCGGCAGGATTCGAACCTGCGGCCAATGGGTTAGAAACCCATTGCTCTGTCCCCTGAGCTACGCGGGCATAAAATAATTTATATTATATTCTCTTATTTTAGAGATTTAAATATTTGTTTATAATTTTATGTAGCTTTAATAGGATATTTTTATTTGTTTTCCAATCGAAACCATCTACAGATAGTTCAGATTTGAAGTTTGCACCATCTACTGCGCCTAAATTTAATTGATTTTGCATAATGTCTGTTGCAATTTCAGTTGTTTCAAGTAAATTTTTATTTGATAGTAACGATAATGCTGCAACTAAACCCCATCCTCCCCAATTGGAAACAGTTGTAATTATAAGATGTTTAGTTTTTGAAATGGTTGGTTCGTTGATGTATTTATCTGAACTTGATAAATGGTCATATAAATTTCCCATTCCAATTTCATTCCCACCATCTCCTATGCCTATTGTATTGTTATGTAAATCAAATAATACATCTATATAAGCGTTGTAATTGCTTATATCCTGTCTAGATATATTAAGATATCTATCATTTTCAGTAAGCCCACACCTTTCTATTGAGATTAAAGCTGAGGGTTCGTAATCTATTATTATTTTTTTTGCAAATTTTAAACTTTCCTCTTTAGAAGTATTAGGGAAAAGAATAGTTTTTTGATCATTGCCAATAAAACTTTTTGTATGACTTTCTATCAAGTATATAACTTCACCTCCAAGTTCAGTTATAGCATTCCCAATAGAAAACGCACCTGGAGGCCCGTCAGTTTCGATAGTTTTGGGGATTATTTCAAAAAACCCTGTTGAAATAATGATTTTCCCTTTATTAATATTTTCTAATATCATTTCTGCAGATTCTTTAATATATAAAGGTTTCATTATGTTAGAAAGTAATGAAAGCTCTCTATAATCATGCTCTAATATGATATTTTGTATTTCAATGAAAGCTTTTTTATCTATATTTTTCATATTATCTCCATTTCATTTGTTTTTAGATCAGTTATATACATATTTCCAGGATGATGCGTAATCATATCAATATTTTTCTGCTGTGCTATTAATTGCGGTGTAATCCCACAACCCCAAAATACAGGTATCTCGTCAGGTTTTAATTTGATTATGTCACCATAATCAGGTTTTTCAATATCTTTTATTCCAATAAGTGAGGGATCTCCAACATGTACGGGCTTGCCATGCACTGAAGGTAATTTAGAGGAAATTGTAATTGCTTTGGAAATATAATTTTTATGTATTGGCCACATCGAAACTATCATAGGACCATCAAATATTCCAAAAGAATTTGTAGGAATATTTGTTATAAACGTAGGGTCAACTTTATTTTCATTTAAATGATTTATAATCATTCCCGATTCTTCAAAATGTTTTTGCATACTAAATAAGCATCCTATTAAAAATGTTACTTTAGAGTTTGTCCAATAATATTTAATATTTTGAACAATTTTAGATTTATTGTTCTGGAATATTAAATATTTACCTAAATCATACCTAATATCAGAATCAGAAGCTGATTTAACAGGATATGGGTTTCCGGGGTCTAAAACTTCCAAAATAGGGCAGGGAGAAGGATTTAGCATAGAAAAGCTTAAAAAATCAAAAGCGTGGGCTTTATCAAGAATTACTAGATTAGCCTGAATATAACCATAAGCATACGAAGAGGTAGGCCCAATCAATTTTAATTCCGATATACCTTTACGAATATTTCCCGGATGAGCGTATTTTAATTTTTCTTGCATAATAAATTATAGCATTGTAATATGTTTTTATAAAGGGATATTGAAATAATTTGAAATAATTTGAAACGAATCAAAAAGAAATAAATATAAATAAAAAAAATTAAATAAGTTTAAAATAAGTATAAATATATATTGACTCGTTGAATTATAGGTACTAATATATTTGAACTATGTTAAAAAAGAGTAAAAAAATGCTAGAAGTCGAGGGAAGTATAGGGAAACCCTTGGAAGATGCGTTGCCAAGCCTTGTTACAGAGCTGGGATTAACCGGTGCTGCTAATAAATTGGGGCTCGGTAAGGCAACATTGAATTATTGGCTGTTAAAATTTGGTATTAGTGTAAGAAGAGTGGCATTAAGACCAGGTGATAGCCTTGAAATTAGTACTAGATAACTAAAAATACAAATGGTCTGTTAATATATTTGATCTGCTGGCCGTTGATCTTCAAATAACAGGCCTTTTGTGTTTATGTTAGCTGTTTTTTCTCTTCAGTTCGCGAGAAGCTTCTCTTTTCCTGTCTCTTTCAATAATAGTCTGCCTTTTATCGTAAATTGTTTTTCCTTTACCTATTCCTATTTCAATTTTTATCAGAGATTTTTTAATGTACACATTTATTGGTACTGCAGTATATCCTTTTGTATCTAATTGTTGTTTTATTTTGATTATTTGATACTTGTGCATCAATAAATTCCTCGATCTGGTTGGATCAAAATTTATGCTACTTGGTAGGGGAGATATATGAGCGTTTAGCAATAGCATATTATTGTTTACTATTCTCACATAACTGTTATTTATATTTATTCTGTTGGCTTTAATTGATTTCACTTCACTTCCAAGAAGAGAAATCCCGCACTCATATTTGTCATCTATTGCAAAATTTCGGTATGCATTTCTATTTTTAGCGATAGATTTTGACATATTATTTATTTAATATATTTTTGTTTATATATTCTAAAGTTGATTCAGTTTGTACACCAGATGTATCTGAGGGATCAGATGATTTAATTTCGACATCCGGGAGAATTCCTTTATTATCTATAAGATTATTGTTTGGAGTATACCATTTTGCTATTGTAACTGAAATTCCTCCTCCATTACTCAATGGCCTTAATATACCGACACTGCCTTTCCCATAAGAAGTTTCTCCGACTATTGTAGCTCTTTTATAATCTTTTAAGGCGCCAGCAAGCACTTCACTAGCACTGGCACTATAATTGTTTATTAATAGAACTAAAGGTAAATCTATATATTTAGTTCCTGATTTTTTTACTTTCCATATTTGTTCTCTGTCATATCCATCAATTTCTTTAATTACGATTCCATCATTTAAGAAAAGGCTTGTTACATCAATAACTGAACTTAGCAATCCACCAGGATTGTTTCTTAAGTCCAGTAATATTGCTTCTGCACCGTCCTTTTTAGTCTTATCGATCATCTTACTTAGATCTTCTGCTGTTTCGGGATAAAAGTTAGTGACTCGAATATGAGCAATTTTAGATTTGGGTTTAGATCTAAGTAAAACACTTTCCAGTTTTATTGAACTTCTGATGATAGTAATTAACTCTGTATCTTTTGATAGTAAATGTTTTACTAATAGTTCAACAGATGTTCCTTCAGGGCCACGAATAATATTTATAGCTTCCATTAAGCTATATCCTTCCAAAGATTCTCCGTTTACTTCAATTATAATATCACCTGGACGTATTCCTGCTTCTTTTGCAGGACTTCCTTCAAAAGGGGATACTATTACAACATCTCCATTTGCATTCATTTCAACACTTGCACCTATTCCTTGGTACTTACCTTGCATATCGGTATTTTCTACATTGAAAAATTCAGGACTTATATAATTTGAATGTTTGTCTTCTAATGAATTCATCATTGTTTTAATAATTAATTCAGTGATTTCATCTTCATTGAGATCGGATCTGTTAACATAATCTCTTAATAAATAAGCCCAAGTTTCCCATATAGGTGATAAATTTTTTGAATATTCAGAAGGTACTTCAAGAGGTGTTTCAGGTACTTTTATTTCATAATTCTGTAAAATATTAAGATCTTCGTTCTGTTCTGAATTTTCTGAATTGGAATCTGAGCATCCTGAAATTACAATGCAAATTATAAATAAAAATAATATGGGTTTTGAAATCTTTGAAAAATTCATGTTAATCATATGTATTTAAATAATAAAATTTAATTTTATCATTCTTTAATTTAATTATCTAAAGTTATTATTTTCAAATATAAAATTAAGATAAATGCTTAAGATAGAGATTTGTATGGATTAAAATAAAATTTATTCATAGATTAAATATTTAACTACTTAATTTGAAATAAAAATGTAATTTTATTATACTTTATTTATTCAATTGAAAAAAAAATGAATAAAATATGAATAAAAATTTGAAAAAAAGAAAACGAATATTCAGAGGATATCCAAAGGAAACATTAGAAAAAACGATTGCAGATGCAAAAATTATTGATGAGCAAAATGCAGGTTTTTCTATAAAAAAGAGACAATTGGGTAAACTATGGGGTGTTTCTGTAAGAAGTAGCTATTATACTGAAAAAATTAATAATATGCGTTTATACGGTCTTGCTGATGCTAAAAGAGATACCGAAATCATAAGTTTGACAAAGCTTGGTAGTGAAATTGTAGATCATGCTGATCAGGCGCAATTATCTAGAGTTTTGAAAGAATCTGCTTTGATTCATCCACCATTCAGAGAATTTTATGCATTGTATCAAGCAAAAAAATTACCTTCATATGATAGTATGAAAAGGCTTGTATTAGAAAATATTGACATTATTACTAAAAATACTATAGATGAATTTTTAGATATTGTTATTTCTAATGGCTTGTTTTCAAATTTAATATCTGAGGATGGTGATGATAAATTTGTTAACCAATTTGATGATAATATTAATTCATCTCCCAGGATAGATAATATAGATTTATCTTTTAGTGAAGAATTAGGCAATAATGTTGGCGACTCAGGTTTGTCTACTAATAAAATATCCAGGTTAGATAATAGGCCCACTTTACTTCCAAAAACTAATCAAATAAATTTGATGTATTTTGAAGATACTGATACTTTTGATATTGTTAAATCTACATTGAATTTATTAGGAATACAATTTTCTTTGCAAAAAATTGTATTTGGTGAAAGAGGTTTCGATTTTAATTTTATTAAATCACAATCGGAACTAAATTCTATATTTATTTTGAATAACAATAATTTAAATATTGAAAATAAAAAATATTGGATGCATATTGGCATGGTGTTTGGACATTTAAATGAAAAATGTATATTTATTGATTCTAAATTAAATTCCAATATAGAGATTGATGTTTTAGATTCTGAAGTATTAAAACTTGATGACAATGATATAAGCGAATCTAAGCTATTGCTTATCTTAAGGTTAATCGAAAGAAATGTAATAGAAGTAAGTATCAAATAGTACTTTACATAATATTTATAGTGCGAACATATGTGTTAGATTTTATAAATGCTATTTACCCTATTTGATCAGTCATATAGGATAATTTGATTACTAAATCTTCTATATTGATTCTTTTTAATGCTGATATAGCTACGATATTTGAATTTTGATCTGTATCTAATTCATTTATATTCTTTTTATAATTTTTCAATTTATCTATTTTATTTAAAACAATAAGTGTCGGTTTTTTATCGTATCCTAAATCTTCTAAAATTTTATTAGATGTCTCAAATTTTTTGCTTAATTCTTTATCACTAATATCTAGCACATGGATTATTAAATTTGAATCTTCTATTTCTTCTAAAGTAGCTCGGAAAGCTGCAACTAAAGTTGTCGGTAATTTATCAATAAATCCCACTGTATCTGAAAGTAATAAATTATTATTTAATTTATATTTATTTGAAAGTTTTCTGGTTGTTGGATCCAATGTTGAGAACAATCTGTTTTTAGATTCAATATTTGAATTAGTTAATGTATTTAATAATTGGCTTTTACCTGCGTTTGTATAACCAATAATTGATGCAGTTAAATATCCTGATCTATCTCTGTTTTTTCTGTAATTTTTTCTGTGTTTTCTGACCTTTTCTATTTGATCTTTGATTGTTTTTATTCTATTTCTTATTAATCTACGATCTGTTTCTATTTGTGTTTCGCCCGGACCTCTCGTCCCAATTCCTCCTCCTAATCTTTCCAGGTGGCTCCATTGTCCTGCTATCCTTGGTAGTAAGTACTGATGTTGAGCTAGTTCAACCTGTAATCTACCTTCTTTTGTCCTGGCATTTTTTGCAAACAAATCTAAAATTAAAGCAGTTCTGTCAATAACTTTAACAGGGTCTAATTCCTTTTCCAGATTCTTTTGCTGTGAGGGAGATAATTCATCATTACATATTACTGTATCAAATTTTATTTTGTCTCTGAGTTCAATTATTTGATTAATTTTACCTTTACCCAGGTAGTGTGTTGTGGGGTTTTTTAATGATTGTGTTACTTCTCCCACTACTGTTCCATTAACTGACTTTACCAGTTCGGCCAGTTCTTCTATAGAACTATTTTTGTAATAATATTTTGAATTATTATTCTTTAACCCTGCAATGATTACTTTTTCAGTTTTTCCCATAGATTATAGATTAAATGTTTAATTTAGAAGATTCTAACCTTTCAATAGCTTTTTCAATATCTTTATCAGGTGTTGTTAAAGAAAGTCTGACATATCCTTCTCCGCTATCTCCAAAACCATTTCCAGGAGTTACAACTATATCTAGTTCCTCTAAAAGCAATTCTGTAAAACTTGCTGAATCATATCCGTTAGGCACTTTTGCCCAAAGATATAAACCTGCTTTTGGAGATTTGATTTCTAAGCCAATAAGTTCTAATGCTGATATAAGTCTATCTCTACGAGTTTTATAAATTTCAATATTGTTTGAAATTACAGAATCATCGCTTTTTAAAGCTTCTATAGCCATATGTTGTATTGCCTGAGGAATGCCTGAATCAAGATTAGATTTAATAGTTGTTATAGCAGAAATTAAATCTTTATTACCTACAGCAGAACCTACCCTCCATCCAGTCATATTATATGCTTTTGACAAAGAATGAAATTCTATAGCTATTTCTTTTGAATTTGGTATTTCCATAATACTTGGAGCTCTATATCCGTCATAAGTTATTTCAGAATAAGCTGCATCATGTAGTATGGCTATGTCATGTTTTATCCCAAATTCTATTGCTTTATTAAAGAAATCTAAGTCAGCTATAGCTCCGGTAGGGTTATTTGGATAATTAATCCACATAATTTTGGCTTTTATTAATACATCTGACGGTATGCTTTCTAGATCTGGAAGAAAATTGTTTTCTTCTTTTAATGGCATAAAATGGCATTCTGCACCTGCAAACCACGTCCCTCTGGAATATACTGGATAATGAGGGTCAGGAACTAGTGCGATATCTCCGGGGTCAAGGAATGCTAAAGCGGCATGTCCTATTCCTTCTTTTCCTCCTATTAATCCTATTACTTCATTTTCAGGGTTTAAATTAACTTTAAATCTTTTCTTATACCAGTTTGCAATAGTTGCCCTAAGTTCTATCATACCATCAGATTCAGGGTATCTATGATTAACAGGATTACTCGATTCTTCTATAAGTTTCTGAAGTATAAAGTCTGGTGTTGGAATGTCAGGGTCCCCTATCCCAAAATCAAGTATTTCTTTACCCTCTGCTTCTTTTGCTTGAATTTTTTTTGAAATTTCAAAAAACAGATAAGGTGGAACTTTATTAATTCTGTCAGAAATTTTCATATAATATCCTTTTTATTTAATGTTAATTTAAGTTATAAGTACCTGATCCAATATACTCTATGGGACCTTCCATATTTATAGATGGGTTAT
>CEOQ01106552.1_pt1 | contig 17829 bp, 15 predicted proteins | sample 361351 | NCBI WGS metagenome assembly CEOQ01 (sample SAMEA2619907, study PRJEB7988) | marine metagenome | biome: marine biome (ENVO:00000447); feature: deep chlorophyll maximum layer (ENVO:xxxxxxxx); material: "saline water (ENVO:00002010), including plankton (ENVO:xxxxxxxx)" | depth 60 m | reverse complement strand
TTATCTGTCTCAATAGTCATAGGCTGGTCGGTGATCAGAGTCATATTGGAGAAAATACCTGCCTGATTACACATATCGCTTAGGTCAACGCAAGCTGATTCAAGGGCGGTCCTCATGAGTTGTTGCAAGCGACCACTTCCGATTCCACCGAGTGTGATTAGGCAATCAGATCCAGAACTTAAGTGTTTATTCACCGTGTCACCTGCTTGGTTTTCCATTTCACTAATTATTTAGGTAGCTCGCGGTGTCTATAGAAGTCTTGTCAATCGCTTCGTACTACCAGGCCGTTACTCTAGAGTCTGATGGACTATGGTTATGTCAAAATTCCGCTCGGATAAGTAAGATACGCATTTATGAACATCCTTCATTTTCGTGACTTTCGGTTATTACTATTAAGCCAATTATTTATCGGTTTTACTCAACCAGTGCTATTTATGACTCAGTCATGGTACATCAGTGAGATGGCTCCCGAGAACTTAAGTGCTCTATTTCTAGGCATAAAGGCGGCACTTTCGGGAGCAGTCTTCATCGGGTACATGGTTCTGGCAGGAGCTTTTGTTGATCGATTTCCTAGAAGAACAGTGATGCGAGTCAGTCAAATACTGGCATTTTTGTCGATTGCCGCGGTAAGTGTATTTCTTCACCTGATCTCAGGATCTGACCCTTCTATTTTCCGCCTTGCTATTGTTATTATTCTTTTCTGTTCATTTGGAATTGTGTTCGCACAGGATCAGCCCAATCGAGTAGCGTTGGTTAGAGATTCCCTCGGTGCGGCTATGGGATCTAGAGGCCTGAGTTTCTTTTTTTTGGTTTTAGCAATTGGGGGAATGGGGGCGGGCCCGACAGGAGGTTGGCTGATAGAGAATCTCGGATATTCTACTGCTTATTTGTTCGCAGGAATTGGCCCTTTGTTAGCTGTGGGTCTTACTTTCTATATCAGAGTGGGGTCGGCCCCGGCTGACCGTGGGGCCGCCCGTGAGGGATTATTCAACAACGTAATGAACGGGTACCAAGTCTTGAGGGACTTACCAATTGTTCGATTTGTGCTATTCCTGAACTGGACATCCATTGCTATCGGTCTAGGCGTGATGGGCCAGCTAATAGCGTCTTGGGTTGACGAGAAACTGGGATTCGGTGCGTTTGACTGGGGAATAATGATTCTGACCTGGACTGTGGGAGGAGTGCTTTCCACTCTAGTCATAACCGGCTTGGGCGCACGACTACGAAGAGGTCCTACTCTACTTATGACGGTATCTTTGTTCGGGGCCGCTGTATTGCTTTATAGTCTCTCCAGATCTAATGTTTTTGTTTTCAGTTTTAATCTAATTTGCGGTGCTTGCTTTTTCGCTATTAATGCTCTTAGCACAGGAATCATTCAGTCAGTTGTCGAAAACAAAGTGTTGGGGCGAGTGAATAGTTTTGTTTTTATGTCTCAGGGGATGATGCAAATTACAGCTTTGTTACTTGGAACTTTGGCAACGGTGATTGGTCTGCAATTCGTCTATTCGGGGGCGGGTTTGGTTATTTTGTTATTTGGAATTATCATGGCTTTACGTAATCAGACAGTGAGAGATTTCCGTTGAGAATGTAATTGTATGAGGTGTCCGTAACATGCAAGTGTCTGTTCGACTGTTTGCTGGGCTTCGTGAAATCATGGGCAGTGATCTGCTAGATGTCGAATTGGAGGGCGATTCAGCGACAGTGCAGATCCTAAGAGAGGCACTATCGCTGAAGTATCCAAAACTCCATCCGTATTTAACAGGAGTGGCGATCGCGGTTAATGAAGAATACATTTTATCCGACGAATCTGAACTCACGGATGGTGATTCAGTGGCGCTGGTGCCGCCCATAGCCGGGGGTAGTTTAGAAGCATTAGTCACCACAGAAATATTGACTCCCGCAGAGATGCGGCAAGGACTTGAGGATGATAAAGCGGGAGCTGTTGTTATTTTTGAGGGTGTTGTGCGTAACCATCACGAAGGAAGAAACGTCGTTCGACTGGAGTACGAAGCTTATGAAGAGATGGCTACGAAACAGCTAGCTTCGGTCCGCGGAGAGATATTGGAATATTTCCAAGATCAGGAAGTTTACAAAGTTTATATCTGGCATCGAATTGGGGTTTTGGAAGTAGGTGAGGTTTCTTTGCTTGTAGGAGTCTGCGCGGCCCATCGAGCGGATGCCTTCGAAGCTGCTCTTCGTGCGGTCGATCGTGTTAAGGAGACTGTACCCGTATGGAAGAAGGAATGGAGTGCGGACGGTTCCCACTGGCAAGAGGGTGTGATGCCCCGCCCATGAAACTTAGGATGTCGGTCGTAGCGTCCTAAAATCTGGCGCTTCTACCTTGTAGACCTCCGAGAGTTCTGTGAAGGTTAAACGACTCGCAATTCGGTCTTCGAGGGCACTTGGCTTACCATTCATCGTGATGATCGTCCATGCTCTTGTTGTGTAACGATGGTTAATTAGCTGATAAATTTTCTCCTCAGCCCAATCGGAAGATCTATGAGCTCCAAGATCGTCAAGTACAAGTAGTTTGACTTCTAATAATCGCTTGAAGGTTTGATCGTACGATTCGGATTGGTCCTGCTTATAGGACGCTCGGAGGTGGTCGAGTAGATCGGGGACTGTCGCGAATGCAACTCTATCACCCTGTTCCATTCGAACATTTGCAATCGCACAGGCGAGGTGTGTTTTCCCCACACCGTGACTCCCAGTGAGAACAATCCAGCCATCGGGTTGAGCTGCCCATTCTCGTAATCTTCCCTCCAGCCAGATTAGATCTTGCCGTTGTGTTTTGGAAAGCCCTATACCATCGGAAACAAAATTTTCAAATTTAAACTTTGTCACTGTTGATTTATCCATCGCACCAATGAAACTGTACGGAGCAGTTTCCCAGATTCCAAGGTCCACAATCTGAGTATTCTTCTCATCGGATAGTCGAATATTCAATCTGTGATCCAGCTCGTCATTCAGAGCTAAGGTGGTGAAAACGGTTGGCAATTTGGCGTTCCACCGATGATTAATTAACTGGTCAAACTTCTGTTGACCCCATTCATTTGATATTTGGCTGTAGCAATCATCAATAACGAGGAGAGGTATATCCAATAATGCGGAATACCCTTGGTCAGTGGCTTCACCACTTTTTTCTTTGTTGAGCGCAGAGTGGAAATAATCGACGAGATCTGCGACAGAGAAGAACATGGTTGGAATACCCCGAGCGATTGCCGCATTCACGATGGAGGCTGCCACATGTGTTTTGCCGCTTCCATGCTCTCCAAGAATTACCAACCATCCATGCATGACCGCTGAATAGTCTTTAGCTATTTGAGTAGCTTTTTCGTAATTTGTTTGATTGGTTTTGTCGGACGTTCTTCCGACGCTTAGTAAGTTATCGAAGTTGAGTCGTTTGAGTGCGCCGAGCCCAGAGTTTGCAAGAAGTGTTTCGGTAAGCCGAGTTTTACGTCTTTCGATAGTGCATGAGCAAGGATACGAACGTCCAAAACGTTCGTCTTGCACATTAGTTGTGTGCCGCAGGAACCCCATATCTCCGCATAGTGGACACTCGTAGTCAACTTTTATCGGAGTCGGCTCTTTTTTGAATGACGGAGTCGTATCTATTTTGTTCTCTTCCTGATTGTTGGGAAGAAAATCTTGAAGTTTCCTCGTTGTCATTGTTTTTCCCTTCGTTTTTCCAGCGAGCCAGTATTGCAGTCACGTATTTCCAAGATCGGGCATTAGATTGTGCCGCGATATCGAGGGCCTCAAGGATCCAGGTAGTTGGGTACGTTCGCTCAGCAATGGCTATCATGTCTGCGATCACCGGGGTCAACATCCCGATTTCATTCTCATATTTTTCTATTACGTTACTCACTACAGTTTTTTCGTAGTCAGTTTCAGGATTCGAATCGCGCGATTGGTTACGGTGAGCCACTGACTCAGATTTCAGGTCAGCTTTCAAGTCGGTGATCAGTCGAGCACCTGACTCATCATTCGGAGCGAGAATTCTATCGTCTTCATCAATTTTTAACTGCAGGAATATACCTTCTCTACAGCTCAGATCTAATCCGTGTCGGATTCCAGTTTTGCCACCAAGATGAGTAAACCAGCTGAGTAAAACAGGATCAGTTAACAGCTGTGATAAATAGACATACCTTTGACCGCTGCCTTTGGACGCGATTGCGTACCAGGTATACAGAGTTGCCCGTAGTTGGGATTCATTACGAAGACGAGGAAGTACTTCAGTGAATAACTGGGCCGGAACAGGTATCATTTTTTGACCGGTTTTGAATAGAGTAGTGGGGAGTGTATGTTTGTCCAAAAGAACTCCTTAGAAATCGCTAAAGGAGGTCTCTTGAGGATTCCCCGCCGGTTCGGAGTAGAGTTCATATTCTTTAAATGTGGCTAGATTTTCTTCCCAGTGAAGGTCAATCACTCCGGTCGCTCCATTACGGTGCTTAGCTATTATGATTTTGGCCTGTCTAGGGTCAAGGTCGGGAGGCCAATCCTGGGGGTCCTCGCTTTTGTGGTATTCCGCTTCTCTATAGATGAACATTACAACGTCAGCATCCTGCTCAATTGATCCTGATTCACGTAGATCCGACAGGATTGGAATGTGAGGCTTCCGTTGCTCAACTGCGCGATTTAACTGGGCAGCAGCGATTACAGGCACGTCCAACTCACGCGCAATTTGTTTCAGGGTTCTGGAAATCTGGGTAACACTTGCTACCGGTGAATCATACCGTTGGGCACTACTTACGAGCTGCAAATAGTCCACTATCAGCAAATCCAAACCTTGTTCGGCCTTCATTCTCTTCGCAGCGGCTCGGATTTCAGCGACAGTAAGATCACCCTGTTCGTTAATATAAATATTTGCTTCAGACAGAGATCCGTGAGCGGTCATAACTTTTTGAAGTTCGACTTCATGTTCATCGTCATAAGTCAATTTAGGAGATGAGATACCCGACTCCGAGGCAAGCAGTCGTTTCGCTAGCTCAATGCCACTCATTTCTAGTGAGAAGAGAGCGACTGTGCCAGTGGATTCCAGTGCACAGTGTCGAGCAAAATTTAAGGCGAGAGCGGACTTGCCGTGGCCTGGTCTAGCCGCAACTATAATCAAGTTTCCTCGTTGGAAACCCCCGTTTAACTGCGCATCAAGGTCATGAAACCCGCTCTCCACAACTCTTTCTGACAAGTTTTCATCGTCGTCAGCGTTGGCCAACATTTCTTCAAGAATTTCACTTATTCGTTGAAAATCTCCGCTGCCAACTGCGCCACGTATATTGAGCAAAAGCTCTTCCGCCATCGAAATCACTGATTCTTGGTCGGCTCCACCTTCATATGCTTTCTGTAGTAGTAAATTGAATCCTTCAATGGCTTGGCGATAGAGGCCGTCTCGGCGGACTATCCGTGCGTGCGCTTCAACACCCTCAGCCGTAAAGTGTTTGCTGATCACCTCCGCGAGGAATTTTTCACCACCGACAGTGTCCAGTAGCCCCAGTCGCTCTAATTCATGTCCCACTGTGGTCGCAGTGATTTGTTCGCTTCGCTCTTCTAGCAGCAGACTCGCTTCGAAGGCGGCTTTGCATGAAACATCAAAGAAATCATCAATCTGCAGTATTGCCGAGACTTTCACTAGAGCCGTCTCGTCTAATAGGATTGCCGCAACTACAGCTTCCTCAGCACTTATGTCGTGAGGAGGGAGTTGCTGAGCAAAGCGCTGGTTTGACCTCGGTTGTTGAGGGAAAGCACTTAGCTGGCCCGTATTTGAATTGACCATCTCGAAACCTCTGGCGCCTAATGCAGGGACCAAAGTCTACACTGATCAACTTTTCTGAAATCGCCCTCAGCCTAAGCTGATTCAGAGCGGAGAGAGTTCATCTGCTAATCGGTTACCCTACTCGTCTTCTTCTTGGTTTGGTTCCGATTCCGACGCACTAGCAATGGCATCGTCACTTTCAGAGTCAATCGATTCACTATCCTCATTTTCCGAATCATCATTAACGTCTTCGACGTTTTCGGGAGGATTCAAAAGAAGATCGGCGGCCTTTTCGAGACCGTCTGGCGATTCCTCGTCCACCACAACCACAGAAACATATGGCTGCACGTTTGGAGACAATCGCAACTGAACCGAATAGACACCAACTTGTCGAATGGCTTCTCCTAAGAGAATCCGCCGTCGGTCAAGCTGTTCACCGAGTATTTCCCCAGCTTTCTCGGCAATATCAGCATTGTTGACGGACCCATAAAGTCGACCCTGCTCGCCAACGCGAACACCGATAATAATTGGTGATTCAGTCAGGCGATCAACAAGTGTTTGGTAATGCGCATCTTGAACTTTTTGACGTTCTGCCTCAGCGACTCGTAGTTCTTCAGCTCGTTCCACAGCATGTGGAGTGGCAGGAACCGCGAGTCCTTTCGGAAGAAGGTAGTTTCGGGCATATCCTGGCTTGACATCTTTGACGTCGCCCCGAGAACCAGATCCCTCAACTGTCTCAACAAACATTACTTTCACAACGGCCAACCCTTCGAGTGCGTCGGAGTCGGAAATCCATATTCCACTCTGCCGTACTTAATTCTTTCTGTGCTTAGATTGCACACGTAGTTTTGCGCATTTCACTTCCAAATATGTGAATATTTGACGCACGACCTACGAGACTAGCGATATATACCCCCTATATGCAATCGGCCCAGCATAAATATGAGTCCCAGCCCACTAGTGGACTGCTCCTCACGGCTTAGAGATACTGCTATATTAGCACATATGTTCTGATTGTCGATTGGGTCTCGACTGGTAGAATCGCAGAATGGAAGGTTACTTGGCACTGACATCTAATCCAAACCACATCCGAGATATTGAAATTGTGGCGAAGGAGGACGGGCGACTCGCAAAGATAGTGGCGAGCTCTCGGGAGTGCCTCGAGGAGACTCGGGCTTGGCGCCCTGTGTGTGTTCTTATTGACGTTGAGATCGGACTTTCGTTGGGTGGACTGGCAGCTGTTCTTCGTGATGAGGCCGTGTTGGCCACACCAGCTGTCTTATTGATTAGTCCTGAGTCGGAGTATTCAAATCTAAGGTCTCTCGAGTTTCAAGATTTTATTCAGGCTCCGATATCCATTCCGGAACTGCGTCTTCGTATATTCCAGCAGATTGCCCGAAGCTTAGGGACAGACTCTGATAGTCGACTCAGGCATGGAAAACTTGTGATTGATCTCAATAGACGGCAAGTGAAGCTTAACAATGAAACGGTCGAACTTACCTATAAGGAGTATGCACTACTGAGCTTTTTGGCTTCGAGTCCTGGCCGACCTTATACAAGAGAGGTCTTACTGAATCAGGTTTGGGGGTATGACTATTTTGGCGGCGTTCGTACGGTTGATGTACACGTTAGGAGAATTAGGTCTCGAATTGAGGCCGACGAGGAATTTATTGAGACCGTCCGGAACGTTGGATACCGTTTTGTCGATCGCTACAGGGACTGAGGTTGGGATTAGCTAGGTTTCGGGCGCGAATGTCCAGAGTGCATTAATATCAACGTCCGTATTCGGTAACGTGGATGAAATAATTCAGGCGAATAATTATCTATAGGAACATACGGTCCAGCTCAGCTGGTAATTAGTTGTTGATAAGAAAGGTGGGGATGATGGCTTTCAAAGCAGAATATATATGGATCGACGGGACTGAACCTACCCCGTTAATGAGGTCCAAGACAAAGATAATGCCGGACGGGTCAACAGAATTTCCAATATGGGGATTTGATGGTTCCAGTACAAACCAGGCGCCAGGTGCCAACTCAGACTGTGTGCTGCGTCCAGTCTATGACTGCGCAGATCCCATTCGGGGCGGTAACGATCGCTTGGTTCTTTGTGAAGTACTTCTTCCAGACATGACCCCGCATCCGACCAATACTCGAGCTGCGTGTGCTGAAGTGGCGGAGAAGTTTGCTTCTGAAGAGGCATGGTTTGGCATCGAGCAAGAATATACTCTATTTGAAGCTGATGGTCAGCAACCACTTGGATTTCCTGAGGGTGGATTCCCGGGTCCACAAGGCCCCTATTACTGTGGAGTGGGCACGGACCTCATTTTCGGTAGGGAAATATCAGAGGTACACGCTTCTGCATGCATCGATGCGGGTATTGGCATAGCTGGTACAAACGCTGAAGTGATGCCCGGTCAGTGGGAATTTCAGGTAGGACCACTAGGTCCCCTCGAAGTTTCTGACCAGCTCTGGGTTTCCCGCTGGCTGCTTCACCGAGTTGCGGAGGATTATGAGGTTGTTGTTTCGATAGATCCTAAACCAGTCAGAGGTGACTGGAACGGTGCCGGTTGTCACACAAATTATTCGACAAAGGCAATGCGAGAGTCTTATCAGCCGATAGTTGATGCATGTGAAGCACTCGGTAAGAACATACAAGAGCACATTCAGAACTACGGTAGTGGCAATGAGAATCGATTGACCGGTTTACATGAGACTCAGAGTATTAATGAGTTCAGTTATGGCGTTTCTGACCGGGGCGCATCAATCAGAATTCCCTGGCAGGTAGAGGTAGATCAGAAGGGCTATTTGGAAGACCGACGCCCGGCATCAAATATGGATCCATATCTGGTGACACGGTTGTTGATTCAGACTACTTGTGGCTGATATTACGTAAATAGTGAATTAATAAATGAGGGCTTACCAGCAAGCCCTCATTTTTATTCCCATTCAGCTGTGTCGCTTCCTAAGGGCCTACTACTAAATTCCCAATACGGTTGTGTATCGGACATTTCCAGCACCGGCGACAGATGCCGCATCAGACCGTAGCCGGTTTCATGTGACTCGAAGAAATGCTCAATATTACCGGTGACGTCAGCGGCTGGTGGTTTTTCAATGAGTTCATACAGTGTTTCTTTCCGAAGTTCTTTGCTGAAAATATTTGTTTCACTCGCCATCGGAAGGAGAGGTGCGAGATCCGAGGCGGAGTTAAGGCCTAGTTTCAAGTACCACATCGCCGTCTGAGTGAGGGATACTTGGACATGCCATGATCCCCCTTCCGTCGCGCGTCTTCTGAGAGCTTCCAATACCCCATATGCGGCAAAATAAGCGGTACTGTAGTCGTTCATTGGTGCCGGAGCTAGACGCGGGACTGAAGGATCAGTCCCTGCGGCATGTGCCCGGTCCCAATCAGGTTCCAATGGTGCTAGCTCTCCTTGCATCTGGGCAATTCCTGAAACCGTTTGAGCAAGTTGTTCCCAGCCTGGGCGCTCGGACCATGGTCCCCCGTGCCCGTAGCAATTTTCGGAGACGTAAATCAGACCTGGTCTTAGCTTAGCCATCGCTTCGGGACCAAACCCACGGCGATCCAAGGTACCCTTGCGGAAACCCTGGTTAAAGACGTCAGTGTTCTTAGCGAGGTTCATCAAGGTTTCGACATCATCTTCTTTATTGAGATCAAGATGGATTTGACGTTTGCCGTGTCCTGTGTCCATTTCTGCCATCTCCATGGTAGGTAGGCTTGGTGACGCGACATGCATCACTTGAGCGCCGTGCTCCGCGAGAGTTCTGGCACTGACCGGTCCGGCGAGAACTCTGGTTAGGTCTAATACTCGTAGATTCGAGAGCGGTCGTTCACCACCCTTCAAGCTCTCAACCGGTCCTTCGCCAATCTTAGTAATCTCCACGACCGGTTTATCCCAGAGGAATTGTCCCTGGGGATGTCTTCGCCATTCTTCGGGGCTTCTTACCACTGCTCCAGTGACTTTCTTGCTAATAAGCGCTGCTTCAAGCTCAAATGAGTTTTGTTTCGCCATTGCGGCAGCAATTGTTTCAAGGTCCGCATCCTCATCCACCCCTATTTGTTCCGCCACGATCGGTGCATCACGAAAGGATCTGTGCAAGTGAAAGTATCGACCGTCACCACACCTGTAAATTCTTGTCATGTCCTGATTCCGGAAGTTTTCCGGCATATTTTCTAAGTCTAGCCAACTCATGGAATTTAGTGATGCGGCGGAATGCCTCATATCGATACGCAGAGTCTGCGGCAAATGCCCTTGCAGCTGCCATAGTTCATCTATTTTCGACCCTACGAGGCCATGTACAACAGCGGACCCTTCACCGAGTTTGAACGGCGAGTAGTAGATCGGATCATTCCCAAGAATCTCCAGCCGTGACTCTGGTACAGGCAGACCAGCTAGTTGTACAGCTTCGTTAAACTGGGCAGTTAGCATCGATATCTAACGGGCTTTGTTAAGCTGGTAGCGCGACAGTGGCAGTCCCCGGAGTCGTCTCCGTCGAACCGTCGTCCTGCTTAACTCCTACCTCGAGGTCTAGAAGTTTCTCGCCGTCCTCTTCGTATTTCTTGGTGACTGTGGCGTGAATGGTAAGATCGCGTCGCGCGGGATCCATTCCTCGATAACTGACGCCCCAATTTTTAATTCGGCCTTCAGTTCCGCATATCTCGTCAAGCAATCTACCGACTAGCATTCCTTTCAAGGCGCCGTGGACAATGATATCGGGCAGATTGTTCCCTTTGGCAAAGTCATCGTCATAATGTATCTGATAGAAATCTCCTGAGGCTGCTGCCCAGACTACCAATCGCTGAGAATCCATTTCCTCGGTTAGGATGAATTCCTGACCTTCACTAACCGCATTCCAGTTTTGTGCTTCAACCATTTTGAACTCCTAATAATTTACTGTTTTTGATATCTGATATATCCCTAGTACGAGATACCTTGCCCTTGTGTCTTCGCAACGACTTTGCCATCAGATTGTCGTGTATATACCGTTTCACTCTCGCGAATAAGCATTTTCCCAAATGATCGACTAGGGCTCATTGTTAAATTTGTGATCCTTGATACAGCACTCAGAATATCGCCAGCATAGACTTGTTCGATTGGCTGCACTTGAGTTCCTCCATTCAAATTTCGAGTGAAGGGGCTGTTGAAAGTAGGTTGGCGTGAGGGTGCTTTGTTAGGGTCCCAAATCGGCATACCAAGGTATCCGGGTGGGGATGGCAATGTTGGATGTCCGCCGGCCTTAGCCACGTCTTCATCGTAATAAACCTCGTTCGTGTAACCCACTGCTCGTGCAAATGTTCGTATGCCAAGTGTAGTCACCTCATAGAGCACAGGATCACCCTCTCTGTCGATGGCGTCCTTCATATCTTGGGTAAGTTCAAGTTCTTCACTCATAAATTAATTCCCTCCACAACACCTCGGATATTAACGCATTATCAGCGACTCAGGTTTTTTTCCTTGAGGATCCTTATTATTGATATCCAAGGGGGCGAGGGTTACTAGTGTGGATCCAAATGAAATTCTTAGAAATGCGATGCAGCGACATGCAGGCGGTGATATCAGCGGGGCTGTTTCGCAGGTTGAAGCTCTTTTAGTGGAGTATCCTAAATTTGCTCCAGGATTTTCATATCTTGGGCAGACCAAAGTGACACGATTAAGGCAATTTTCGGATGGTGTTACGTATCTTGATCAAGCCGTTGAGTTCGGGGGCGACGATCCATATATTTTGTATACAGCCGGGTGGTGTTTAGAATACATTGCGAATGCATTGGATCGACCGAAATTCAAATTTCAAGCAGTGGATGGATCGGCGCCAGAGTTTTATGGGCGCGCGCGCGAGCTATTTTTAAGCTCTTTGGAGCTATTGCGTGAAAAGCCCGACGAGAATCTAAGAGGAGACGTTGAAGACATGCTTGACGTGGTAGCCAGTGCCACGGGTGAGCCGTGGGATGAGGAGTTGCAGGAGTATGCCCCGCCTAGAATTCGCTGATGGATTTTCACTGCATTTTGAGGTGTATGGGCCGGATATCGGTACCGCGGATGTATCACCGGTTCTTCTGGCACACGGTGCTGGTGGCAACGGATTAGTTTGGTGGCAGAACATCTCAGCTTTTTCAGATAGGTATCCCGTGATCACATTTGATCATCGAGCATTCGGTCGGTCACCAGATATACAGGACGGTCCAGGTAGGATTGCATTTGGCGGTGACGTCAGAGCATTGCTAAAACATGTTGGTGCGAAAGACGTGCACTTTGTTGGCCAGTCTATGGGCGGCAGAACAGCCTTTGGCTTGTTTTCGCGTGAGCCATCAATGATTCGCTCGTTAATTTATGCTGGCACCAATGGTGGATGTGTTGACGATGAGTACAGGTCACTGAAGTCACAGTATGAAACCGACGGCACACTCTCCGGATCACTTTTGCAGCGAGCAATGGCACCGGATTTCAAGACTAAAGATCCTGAAATGTATTTTTTGTACAGACAACTCCGAGGACTGAATCCGCCCCGGCCGAGGGATTTTCTAGCTCCCACCAAAAGAATGATTAACTATAAAGGGTCTACGGCACAACGTTTATCCCAGAGCGGAATTCCTATCCTCTGGATATGCGGAGAGATGGACCGAGTTGTGCACCCTGAGCTTATCAAGATTTCTCATCGACTCACGCCGGGGTCTCGTTATATCGAAGTTCCGGACGCTGGGCATTCGGCTTATTTTGAAACGCCACAATTGTGGAATAGTCTAGTAAGGGATTTTGTCGATCAGGTTGAGGCTAGCAATCTGGCTGGATAACCTTCATTACTGGCTTAATTTAAGGGGATCAGGTGACGTTATTTAACGATGTAAGTTCTCGAGTTTCTTTTCCTGACCAAGAGTTGGATATCTTGCAGATATGGAGGGATAAAGAGATTTTCAGGCGTTCTGTGGAAGAGAGATCAGAAACGCGACCATTCGTTTTTTACGAGGGCCCTCCTACCGCCAACGGAAACCCCGGTATTCATCATGTTTTGGCACGCGCTTTCAAAGATTTAATTCCACGGTATCGGACAATGCGTGGTTACCGGGTATCTCGTAAGGGCGGCTGGGACACACACGGACTGCCTGTTGAACTTGAGGTTGAAAAGCAACTTGGCCTAAGTCAGAAGAAAGAGATCGAATCTTTCGGCGTGGAGGAATTCAATCGAAGATGTCGTGATTCGGTCTTCACATATGTTCAGGAATGGGAGAAACTGACTGAGCGTATTGCTTACTGGGTAGACATGACGGAGCCATATGTTACCTACGAAGCGAATTACGTTGAGTCCTGTTGGTGGATTTTTAAGCGACTCTGGGATAACGGACTCATGTTCCGTGATTTCCGAGTGACGCCACATTGCCCAAGATGCCAGACCTCTCTCTCCAGTCACGAAATCTCACTGGGTTATCAAGAAGATACTCCGGATCCAGGTGTCACCATTCGTTTCAAGTTGCGCCAGAATCAGCCAGCATTAGATGCAGAGATCAGGAAGACACTTAGGCTTGATGACCAGGTCCAGACTTCACTACTGGCGTGGACCACCACACCCTGGACATTGCCCGGATCAGCAGCATTGGCTATTTCGACTGATGCCGACTATGTTCTTGCGCAGCGTGAAGATGAGCATATTGGTGGTGAACGAATAATTATTGCTCGAGATCTCCTTGAGCAGATTAGCCCTGACAGCGAAGTACTAACTACTTTTAAGGGCGTTGAATTGTTGGATATTGAGTATCACGAACTCTGGGCTGCGGAGAATTGGGCTGATGCGACTCCATATATGTTTGTCAACGGGGCGGCGACAAAGCCTGAGTCGAAAGATCAATTACCTTCTAGACGTGTTGTTGCTTCTGATGAGGTAACGACAAGTGAAGGTACGGGAGTATTACACGTTGCACCAGCGTTTGGAGCCGCTGACTACGAAATCGGAAGAGTGAATAATCTGATGTTTTTGCAACCAGTCGCACCAGATGGGACTGCTATTGGTGGACCAGGCGATGGCCTTTTTGCAAAGGACGCTGATAAAGCAATCATTCGCGATTTACGTGAGCGAGGTCTTCTATTCAAGTCTGAACAAATAAGACACACATATCCGTTTTGTTGGCGATGCAGTCAGCCAATTCTCTATTACGCGAAACCATCCTGGTACATACGCACTACTCAGGTGAAGGAGAGTCTAGTTAGCGGGAACCAGGAAATTGGATGGGTACCAGGGCATATTCGTGATGGCCGATTTGGTGAATGGCTCGCAGATAATGTCGACTGGGCGGTCTCTCGAGAACGATATTGGGGTACTCCATTGCCAATATGGATTTGTGAGCTATGTGGATCTACTGAGGTTATCGGATCCTTTAGTGAGCTAGAAGATCGGGCAATTGGTGGGACAGGCCAAGCGATCCGTAACGGGGATGGTGATATTGATCCTCATCGCCCCTTCGTGGATGAGGTCGTTATAGGGTGCGGAGATTGTAGCGGTGCTATGCATCGGACTCCTGAAGTTGCTGATGCTTGGTTTGATTCTGGTGCTATGCCGTATGCCCAGTGGCATTACCCATTCGAGCATAAGGAAGAATTCGATCAAAAATTTCCAGCAGACTTTATTTGTGAAGCTGTTGATCAAACACGAGGTTGGTTTTATACCCTCCATGCCCTCGCGACGTTGCTGAATTCCACCGGGGATGTGTCGTCTACGCATTCCTTTAAAAATGTGATTTGTTTGGGCCATATCTTGGATGGAAACGGCCAGAAAATGTCTAAGTCAGTTGGTAACGTAATTGATCCGTGGACTGTTTTAGATGAGTATGGTGCGGATGCAGTTCGTTGGACAATGTATACTGCTGCACCACCGGGAAACTCAAGGAGATTCTCGTCCGATTTGGTCCAAGAAACTTCTCGAAAATTTTTATCCACTCTTTGGAATACGTATTCATTTTTTGTGACATACGCGAACACTGGAACATTTGACCCAAGTAACTACGAGCGGAAGGGTCCAGAGTTGCCGATCGATAAATGGATTCGTTCGGAGATGCAGCTCACAGTGTCAAAGGTTACAGACGCTCTGGAAGCGTATGAACCGGCTCAAGCGGCGCAACCAATCAGTAACTTCGTGGATCAACTATCCAACTGGTATGTTCGCAGAAACAGAAGGCGATTTTGGAATTCGGGTGAGGACGAGGATTCGAAAGCAGCACTGGCTACCTTGTACGAGTGCTTGATGACCACTGTGAAATTGCTCGCCCCGTTCACACCATTTATATCTGAAGCCATCTATCAAAATCTTAGTATTTCGAAATCAAGCGGGGATACAGATTCTATCCACTTGGAACAATGGCCTGACGTCGACGAAGCACTCATAGATCAGCGCCTTTCACAGGAAGTTGTTCTTGTGCAGCGCATGATTTCATTAGGTAGAGCGTCACGTGAAGCCGGTAAAATCAAGGTCCGTCAGCCCTGTGCACAAGTTGTTTTAGTGCCAAGGAATCCCAGTGAATGTAGCTCCTTACGCGAATGGAGTGACGATATTTCGTCGGAACTCAATGTGAAGGAGGTCATCGTCACTGAAGATGCCGGAGAATTGATCGAATACAAACTCCGACCTAATTTGCAAACGCTCGGTCCGCGAGTGGGGAGAGAAGTAAATAACGTGAAAGAGGCCTTGAGTACTGCTGACGCGCTTGAAATTGTGCAGATGATGAAAAAAGGCGAGACAGTCACAATTAGTGGATTTGAATTATCTGCCTCTGATGTATTAGTGGACGTAGAGGCGGTCGAAGGCTGGGCAGCTCAGGAGGATGGCGGATATTTGTCACTGCTACAGATTGAACTTGACGATGAGCTCATTGCAGAGGGAATGGCTCGAGAGGTGATCAGGCGATTACAGAATATGAGGCGCGATGCGGATTTTGACATTTCAGACCGCATCAGAGTGTTCTGGACCGGTGACGGCGTTGTAGCATCAGCTATGAGACTTCACGGAGTTCATATTGGTGAAGAGACTTTGGCGGTGGAAGTGGTCGAGGCTGAGTCACCTGAAGAAGCATTTATCTGGCAGGGAATGCTTGACGGGAACGAAGCCACGTTTGGGGTGATGCGAATCTAGGATGCGCTGAAATCTCCTGATTTACCACCAGATTTCGTGAGTAGCTTGATGTCGCCTATTGTCATTGTTTTTTGTACAGACTTGCACATGTCATAAATTGTCAAAGCAGCGACAGTACAGGCAGTCAGCGCTTCCATCTCTACTCCTGTGTTCGAAGTCACTCTCACGGTCGAATTTATATAGAGTGCGGGTTGGCTATCATCAGCGGAAGACTCTATATCGATATTGATGCTGCTAATTGGTAAAGGATGGCAAAGTGGTATGAGGTCGTGGGTTTTTTTCGCAGCCATAATTCCTGCTATTCGCGCACTCGCGAATACATCACCCTTGGGAATTTCACTACTGGTAATTAGATCAAGTGTCGTTTGGCTCATATAGACCATCGCCTGAGCAGTGGCCTCTCTCGCTGTCGGGTCTTTTGCAGACACGTCGACCATATGAGCAGCACCTGATTCATCAATATGACTGAGCTGACTATGTTCCATGATTAATATTCTAACGGTTCAGATTTGACACGTTACTCAGCCCCACTTAATTTCGAATCATGGAATCTGACCGCCCGGCGTATGTGACTGCGATGCTGACGAGTGCGGCGTATCCATTTCCAGTCCGAGATGAAGAGATTGAGTTGCGGCAAACGCACATTTCATATGTACATCTCACCCAAGAATTTGTTTATAAGACGAAGAAACCTGTCGATTTTGGTTTCATTAACCAATTATCTGCTGAGACGCGGAGACTCAACTGTGAGCGAGAGGTCAAATTGAATAGTCGGTTGGCTCCGTCGATTTATATTTCGGTAGTACCGATCGTGTTACTGCCGTCCGGTCAAATACAGGTGGAACCCGCGAATGAAGACCTGCCGAACTCAGAGATTATTGAGTGGGCAGTAAAGATGAAACGGCTGCCTGAGGATTCTACGCTTCAGAAATTTCTTACTGGGAGTGAAGAGAGAAGTACCGAAGTAATGTCGAATCTGCCGGTTGATCTAGCGAATCGATTGGTCGCATTTCATCGTGATTGTGCAAAGGTGCAGAACGATCCAGGTTTTGCTGGTATTGGCCCTATCCGAGCCTGGTGGGATCGCGAAACTCGTGAGATAGAGGAATTTCTAGGAGTCACCTTTGACGAAGAGATACAAGCCCGACTTAATCGCTTTACGGATAGCACTTTGGATCGTATCGAAGGTATTTTATTAAACCGATTGGAGTCGGGACTGGTGGTAGAGGGTCATGGAGACTTGCACTGCGATCACGTCTATCTGGTGAAATCCAGCGCAAGTGAGAACGATGGTCATGCAGAAATACTTATTGTTGACTGTATAGAATTCAATGACTGGTTTCAGTTCCGTTTTCTAGACGTGGGTTATGAAATTGCCTTTCTCGCAATGGATTTAACTTTCCAGGGGTGGGAAAACCTCGCGGATGAATTTGTGGCTCATTACATTATCTCCTCTGGCGATCAGACCTTATCTGCTCTCCAACCGCTGCATCGAATGTTTCGAGCCTTTGTCAGGGCTAAAATTTTTTCTATCACAGCTATGGATAGAAATATTGACCACGACGCGAGAGATTCAGCAATCGTCGAGGCTAAAAAGTATAGTGAGTTGGCGGATTCCTTCGCTACGAGATTTCAAGCCCAAAAATTTATAGTATTGTCCGGTGTTTCAGGAAGCGGAAAATCATTATTGGGTGCAGCCGTGGCGGCAAGAATTGGTGCTGTCTGGCTCAACTCTGATGTTATAAGGAAGGAACTAGCTGGAATTCCAGTAACAGAAGTATTGGATGCCGGACATTATGATCTAGATATGAATGTCGAGGTGTATCAGACGCTTCGTGAGCGGACTCAAAAATATTTGAGAGAAGGTTTCACCGTAGTAGCTGATGCTACCCACCTTCAAAAAGTGCAGAGAGCCGAGACACTTCAGGCAGCTCAGCATACAAAAG
>CEOQ01054098.1_pt1 | contig 17843 bp, 17 predicted proteins | sample 361351 | NCBI WGS metagenome assembly CEOQ01 (sample SAMEA2619907, study PRJEB7988) | marine metagenome | biome: marine biome (ENVO:00000447); feature: deep chlorophyll maximum layer (ENVO:xxxxxxxx); material: "saline water (ENVO:00002010), including plankton (ENVO:xxxxxxxx)" | depth 60 m | reverse complement strand
ATACGAGTTGTAGGTAAATTACTTGACTCTGGTAATAAGGTAAAGGTTAGTGTTATGTTTAGAGGAAGGACTATAGCTCATCCTGATATAGGAGTATCATTACTTAAGACAGTAGTTGAAGCAACTCAAGAAACTGCTAAAATAGATAAGGCTCCAGCTTTTGAGGGAAGAAATTTAAGTATAATTTTAGCCCCTGGTGCAAAAAAAGAAGTAAAAGAAACTACTGCTGTGGTTCAGGAAACTTAGTAAGTTTTGTTTTTACTAGACTGAAAGAGGAAGAGAAATGCCTAAAATGAAAACCCATAAGGGGACTAAAGCAAGATTTCGTTTTTCTGCAAATGGAAAACCACTTAGAATGAAAGGTGGTAGTAGTCATTTAAGAAGAAAAAAATCTAAGCGTGCGAAAAGAATGTATGATGATGTTTTGTCCGTGAGTAAAGCAGACGCACCTAAATTAAAACGCTTATTACCATACGGATAAGTTAAAAAGGAGAAATCGTGGCCAGAGTAAAACGAGGCGTAACTAAACAAAAAAGACACTCAAAAGTGCTTAATTTAACAAAAGGACATAAAGGTGTAAGGCATCGCTTATATAAAAGAGCTCATGAATCCCTAGTTCATGCCTTATCATATGCATATGCTCATAGAAGAGAGCGAAAGGGTGATTTTAGGCGTTTATGGATCACTAGGATTAATGCTGCAGCAAAGTTGAATGGCATTAGTTATAGTAAATTCATTAATATGTGTAAAATTGCTGATTTTGATGTTGATAGAAAGATACTAGCAGAAATAGCTGTAAGCGATCCCCAAGCGTTTGCATCAATCGTGGAGCACGTAAGTACTACATCTTCTAAAGCTAGCTAAAACCTTTTAAAAATAGGTCTGTATCATATATGTCGCCATGCTAATCATGATTAAGTTTTCTATGAGAGTCAATGAAGAGAGTGGAAGACTAATTGCAGAGCCCATACATGCACATTGAATTTGTTCAGAACTTCGCAGTGAGTTATAGACCCCTATAGATTGGGATATCATAAAAATCAATGTAAATATCATTGCATACATTAATAATGATTCTGTTAAGAAAGCTATTGCAAGGGCTAATTCAATATATGGATATATTGTTGAGAATACAGGGATTTTCTTGGAAATCAAGTCATATTTTCTAAACGTCATACTAAAACCGCTTACATTTAGTAGCTTTAAAAATGAGAAGAGCATAAAAAAAAGACCCATGTATGTCATAAACCATTTATTTATATCAAATGTATTAGTAGGTACTTGTAAAGCCAGTGATGATATAGTAACTAAAGATAGTGCAATAACAATGGGTTTTTTAGAAACAAAATATTCTACAATGTTAGATATTAAACTGGGGTTATTATCCCTAATTCTGTAGTCACCTAGATTTGTTACTACCGAGTTTATATGGTTTATTTCGAAAATTGTGTCCGATTGAATTCTCAATTCTTTTTTCTCTAACGAGACATGAGCCAATAAAACACCTAAATTTGTTTTTATACCAGCCTCAATAGTGTCAGCACAGGCCTGACATGTCATACCTTCTACTTTGTACACAGTTTCATATGTAGTTAATAGCGACTTCATTTGATTACAACAGCTAATTCAATGAGAGTGTAGTTTCAGTGGTAACCTGGTGTTTCTTTGTTCTGTTTCTTATAACCTCTCGTATTCCATAATACATGTCATTAGTCAACATTCGGTAGAGTTTAGCAGGAGTGGGTAGCCACATATTGTTTGGATCGACCCATCTATCTTGGAGTGTTTCATATATATGAGAGATAGTAGTAGGCTTATTGCCATTACATATAAGAATACGGAAAATTGCTTCCATAGCAGGCATATGTGATTGTATGAAATTTTCACTAGAAGAACAGCAATTATTTATTTGTTCTAGAGCATTTGAATCATCTTTGTTTGTGCATTTTTCACAAGCTCTTTGAGAAACCATTCTGTTGAGTTCTCGATTTAACTCATTTAATGCTTGATCTGAAATTTTAAATTTCATTTTTGCGTATACAGTTTCTTCTTGGTATTTAACTCTTGTTCTAACCATTTCAGTCCCCCCATATCTTAAATTTGCTACAAGTCATCAACATGCCAATCTATCATTTGTACTTCAATTGTTTGTCCAGATTTAATTTCTAATATATTCTCAGGACATATGGCTAAGCCATTGGCTTTTGCCATAGAAGTAAGGACATGAGATCCTTGGTTTCCGGTTGCCTCTGCATAATAATCGACTCCTTCTTTTTTTACAAGAACCCTAATGTACATTCTTCTACCATCTTCATTTTTTATTGTGTTTTTTAAAATTGCTTGTATGGATGGTTTATTTAATTTTGTATATCCTTTGAGTTTCAATATTGAAGGTCGTACAAATTGTTCAAATGCCACCATTGCACTTACTGGATTGCCAGGTAGTCCTAGCAAAGGTAATTTTGTAGTTTTCGATTTATTGATCCAGCCGAACGCAATTGGTTTTGCTGGTTTCATATTGACCGACCAAAATTCGATATTTCCTCTTTGGCTTAATATGTTTTTGACAATATCGTAGTCACCTTTTGAAACACCAGCAGATGTGACGAGAATATCGTATTCTAAAGCCTTATCAAGGAGTGCATTTAATGATTCTTCATTATCTCTAGCTATTCCAATAATAATCGGAATTCCTCCATATTTTTCGACAGATGTTGCTATACTGTATGTATTGGCGTCATAAATTTTACCTAGTTCTATAGGTTCACCAATATCTGTTAGCTCATTACCAGTAGATATTATTGCAATTTTCGGTTTTCGAATAACTGGGATATCTTTAAATCCAAGTGTTGCCAAAACTCCAATTTCACTTGGTCTGAGAATTGTTCCTTTTGTAAATATATTATCTCCTGATTTAATATCCTCACCACAAAATCGAATATAATCGTTTTCTTTGACAGGTTTTAAAATACTTATTGTGTTTAATTGTTGATGAGTGTTTTTTTGTTGTGTTTCGTTTGTCTGCTCAAATGGAACAACTGCATTGGCCCCGTCTGGTATAGGTGCTCCAGTCATTATTCTTATTGCAGTATTGTGAGAGACTTTCGAGTTAGGCATATCACCTGCATATACTGAATCAATAACATTTAGGTTTACTGGATTAACGTCGCTTGCACCATTGGTATCACTGGCTATAACTGCAAACCCGTCCATTGCAGAATTATTCCATGGAGGTACATTAATGATTGATGAAATATCCTCAGATAATACATGGCCCAAGGATTTTGAAATTGGTAAATGCTCAGAATTCAAAACAGACATCATTTCAAGTATATTGTTTCTTGCTTCTTCAACAGATAACATATTTTCAGAAAAATTTGGATTATTAGTAGTCATAGTTAACTTGATTCTCTAATTGTTGCTCCCGTAGTATGTCGCAATTTATTAAGTATTTTATTAACGCTTTCATTTATTTCATCAGAAGTAAGGGTATGATCTGGATCATAAAAATGAATTCTAAATGCAAGAGACCTATGATCGTCTGGTAAAGAATTCCCTGTAAATTCGTCAAATAAGTCTGCGTTTATAACAAGTTTATGATCTTTGATAATTTTTAATAAATTAGCAGCAGTTATTTCTTTGTTAACGATAAGTGCAATATCTCTGTAAGAAATTGGGAATCGTGGTAGTTTAGTAAACAGTCGAGATGTATTTTTTGTTAATGATAGTAGCTTATGTAAATTTAATTCAAACATTATTACAGGTTTAGTATTTATTCCAAAGTTTTTGGCAATTTCATTTTTTACCTGTCCTACTACACCTATTTCTATACCCTGAACAACGATGGCTGAAGATATGTCATTTTCGAATAATATATCAGTTTTTGGTGTAAATATACTTTCAAGTTTAAGTTCTTTCAAAACTGAGGTGATGACACCTGTGGCATCAAAAAAATTCATAGAGTCCTGATTATTAGTCCAATTAATTTGAGATCTGTTGCCGCAAAAACCGCCCAGAGCAACCCGAACTTCTTCAGGCAAATCGCTATCTTTTGGAATATATTGTTTTCCGACTTCAAATAATTTTAGGTTATCGGCGCCAAATCTAACATTGTGTGCTATCGTCTCAAGCATTCCAACTCTAAGGTTTGTACGCAGGTACTCTCTAAAACCTAATGTGTCAGAAATATTTGAATAAGTAAAGTCATCAGGTTTTTGACTCATCGGGTTAGAAAGTTTCATTGGCTCTATATCTTTTTTATTTTCAACAAATGACAATGCTTCTTTGCTTGTTAAAGGGTATGTAATAATTTCTTGCATACCTGATAATACGAATAGATCTTGTAGTTTAAGGGATAAATTGCGTTCTGGTTGTTCTTCTCTCGGTGGAATAGGTTGGGAAATATATTTGGTAGGTATGATTTCATAGCCCTGTATTCTTGCTAATTCCTCAATTAAATCTTCTACAATGTTAATATCACTTCTCCAGTACGGTTGGGTAATTTCTAAAGTTGTTTTATTTATTTCTTTTGATTTAATACCCAGTGAGGTGAAAATTTTCTTCATTTGGTTTAAAGTAAATTTTGTCCCTAACACTTCAGCTACTTTTTTTGTAGTTATTGTTATAGATTGACTAGTACTTTTGTTTGGATAAACATCAATGATGTTTTTACAAACTGACCCTTTAGTAATTTGCTGGATTAAATGTATAGCTCTTTTTTGTCCCATCATTGCTAATTCAGGATTAAGATGTCTTTCAAACCTATGAGAAGCTTCGGTTCTCATTTTTAATTCTGTTCGAGTCTTTCGAATATTTGCCGGAAGAAAACTAGCAGACTCTAATAGAATGGTTGTAGTTTTATCTGTAACTTCAGAGTCTAATCCGCCCATAATACCTGCTAGTCCTATAGGTTTGTTTTCATCTGCAATTACTAACATATCGTTCGTTAAAGTTCGTTTTTCTTCGTCTAAAGTTACAAGAATTTCTTTATCTTTAGCTCTTCGTATTTTTATAGTAGAGTTTTGTATTTTTGTAAGATCAAAAGCGTGTAATGGTTGTCCAATTTCTAACATTACGTAATTTGTTATATCTACCACATTGTTTATAGGTCTTTGACCTGCATTGATAAGCTTTTCTTTTAGCCATTCTGGGGATTCTTCTATTTGTATTCCAGAAATGATTGAAGCAGTATATCTTCCACAAAGATCAGGATCTTCTATTTCAACAGATGCTTTTGTATTTGTGTTTTCATCCGATTCTATGTATTGAAGTGAAGGTTCTTTTATATTTGAATCATTTAATGCAGCAATTTCTCTAGCTACACCAAGTACTGAAAGCCAATCTGGTCTATTAGGGGTAGGTTCAGTTTCTAATATTACTTGCCCTAATATAGATTCTAATTTAGTACCTTTCGGTACTTTTGGGGGTAATACAAGTATTCCATCGTGGTTGTCGCCAATTCCAAGTTCTTTTTCTGAACAAATCATACCCTCTGATACAACTCCTCTGATTTTAGCAGCTTGTAATGGTGTTAATTTTTGAGATTCATGGTCTAGTAATTCAGATCCAATTTTAGCAAAAGCAATTTTTTGATTTACTTCAACATTGGGGGCCCCACAAACTACTTTTTTAATTTCATTGTCTATATCTACAGTAACTAAATTTAGTCTGTCAGCATTTGGATGCTTTTCTATTTTAAGAATTTCCCCAACAAGAATACCTGACCATGTTCCTTGCTTTATTGTTTGTAATTCACTTTCTAACCCGGCCATTGTTAATTTATGCGCTATATTATCCAGTGAAACATTTTCATTGAGATATTCTTCTAACCACACAATTGGTATTTTCACAACTACTCCTTAGTTTAGAATTGGTTCAGAAATCTTATGTCGTTTGAATAAAAATGACGAATATCATCAATCCCGTATTTCAACATGGCAATTCTCTCTGGCCCCAGACCAAATGCAAATCCAGTGTATTTTTCTGGGTCGTATCCTGCTTGCTCTAGTACTCTTGGATGAACCATACCTGCTCCCATAATTTCTATCCACCCAGTTCTTTTACATATCGAACAATTCTCAGTTGATATAGATCCCGAGTCACTACAAGCAAAACAGTCAATTGACATATCAACGCCGGGTTCTACAAATGGGAAGTAATCACATCTGAATCGAATTTTTCGATTTTCCCCAAAAATTCTTTTTGCAAATTCAAATAATGTTCCTTTTAAATCAGCAAAAGTTAAACCTTGATCTACTGCCAAACCTTCTACTTGGTAAAAATGCCACTCGTGGGTAGCATCTGAAGCTTCGTACCTAAATACTTTTCCAGGCACGACAACACGTACTGGAGGTTCTCGATTTTCCATGATTCTTGCTTGCATAGGAGAGGTGTGAGTTCGTAATAGAATATTACCTTTTTCTTGTTTGTCGCTTTCTAACCACAATGTGTCCCACATATCTCTTGCAGGATGATCGGAGGGGATATTAAGAGCATCGAAATTATAATATTCCCATTCAACTTCAGGACCTTCAGCAATATCGAAACCCATGGATAGAAATGCTTCACATATTTCTCTAATCATTTGAGTTGTTGGATGAAGTCGTCCGTTTTGTATTGGGCGACCGGGCATTGTGATATCTACATTATGTACATTTGAATTTTTATTTACTAATTCTCCTGCAGCGTTTACTGCATCCTCATAATTTTTTTCTAAGAGATTTTTTATATTATTTAGCTGTTGTCCAATTTCTCTTCTGGAATCTATAGGAGTTTCTTTAAGGTTACGTAACAATCCTGTTAAAATACCCTTCCTCCCAAGGTATTTGGTTCTCCAAAGAGATAAATCTTGTTCACTTTTATTATTGCTTAGCTCTCCAAGAGCTTGTTGATAAGTATCGTTTATATTATTAATATCTGGAATACTATCCATTGTTTATTTCTCTTCTTATATTGAAAAATGGGTACCAAGAAATTGTACTACTGAATTGTATATAATCAAGTCTTACAAGTAAGATCACATTAATTTTATAACAGAGGAATAATATTCCTGATAGCTTTGGCTCGATGACTAAGCTTATTTTTTTCATCAGGATTTATTTCTGCAGAGGTTTTTCCAAATTCAGGAAGTAAAAATATTGGATCGTATCCAAATCCATTTTCCCCTGTGGGTGAAAAGTTTATTATCCCTTCCATTGTGCCTTCACTATTCAATATTTTACCATTAGGCCAAGCTATTACTATTGCTGCTTTAAATCTCGCTTGTCTTTTTTCTATGGAGATGTTTTTCATTTCTTCTAGAATTAATTCTACCCTTTCTGAGTCACTTAAATCAGGTCCGCCATATCTTGCAGAATATATTCCTGGTCTACCATTCAATGCATCAATTTCTATTCCAGAGTCATCAGATATACATGGTAATTTAGTTGCGTGAGCATATTGAGTAGCTTTTAATGTGGCATTTTCTAAAAATGTTTTACCAGTTTCAATAACTTCAATATTGCATGAAGCTTCTTCCAACGTAGTTAGTTCATAAGGTATATCTTGTAGTATTTGTTTAAACTCTTTTATTTTGCCTGGATTTGAGGTACCTAATAATAGTTTATGATTCATTAAAGGAGACCTTGGCGAGCGCTACTTGTTAATTGAGCTCTGTCAAAAAAACTTGATTGAGCAGTTGTTTTATTTGTATCTTTGCCAAGCCATGCTTTTAGTGGTGCAGCTTGAAGGCCTCGTCCATATGAAAAACTCAGTTCCCAAGGCGCATTAAGTGTTTTTGCAACTTGGTTTATAGTATTGAGGTTTATTGTGGCCTCTTCATCACTTTGCCCTCCTGATAAAAATACAATCCCTGGCACTGATGAAGGTACACAACTCAATAAACATTCAACAGTTTTTTGAGCAACTTCTGTTGTATTTGCTCTTGAGACTGCACTTTTTCCAGATAAAACCATGTTAGGTTTTAGTAAGGTGCCCTCTAAAAAGATATTTTGCATTTCAAGTTCTGAATATACTTGATGCAAAGTTTGCTGGGTTATTTCAAAACATTTTTCAATTGTGTGTTCACCATCCATTAGTACTTCTGGTTCTACAATTGGTACGAGGCCAGCTTCTTGGCTTAATGCAGCGAATCTTGCCAAAGCATGTGCATTTACGTTTATGGCATAAGGCGTGGGTATAGATTTTGCTATATTTATTACTCCTCTCCATTTTGTGAACAATGCACCTAATTCTCGATATTCATTCAATCGCTCTCGAAGATTATCTAATCCTTCAGTTATCGTTTCACCTTTAGATCCAGCTAAAGGTTTAGCTCCAGTATCAACTTTTATACCTGGAATAATATCTTGATCTGATAAAATGGAAACGAGTGAGGCTCCATTTAAATCGTTTTGGCGCATTGTTTCATCGAATAAAATGACACCGCTTATGAACTGTGATATGTCTTTTGTTGTGAACAGCATTTCTCGATAGTCTCTACGATTTAATTCAGTTGATTCTACGCCGATAGAATCAAATCGACTTTTAATTGTATTAGAACTTTCGTCTGCTGCTAATATTCCCTTCTTAGGGGCCACTAATTTTTTAGCTGTTTCAGCAAGTAGTTTTGTATTCATTGATTTTCCCTCTCGTATTCATCCTATTGTAAATTTATTTACCTCTTTTGTGTTTCCTATGAACAAAGGTGTTCGTTCGTGTAATTCTTTGGGTATGATATCCAGTATATTTTCATTTCCATTTGTAGCACTACCACCAGCTTTTTTCATAACAAAAGTTAATGGATTAGCTTCGTACATAAGGCGGAGTTTGCCGCTTGGATAAAGAAATACTCCCCCTTTGAGAAGATTTCTGTGAAAATCAGCAACCAGTGAGCCGACATATCTCAATGAGGATGTTTTTTGCAATTCTTCTAGTTGAGATTTAGTATTAGAAGAAAATTGATCCCAATTACTATAATTTACACTGTAATATGTGCAGCTGTCAGGAAGAGATATGATTGGGTGCGTGAGTATAAATTCATTGCACTGGTTATCCAAGGTAAAGCCACTCACTCCTTTTTCTGTAGCTATTACCATAATTGTGTTTGAACCATAAACTACGTATGCTGCTGCTATTTGTTGTTTTCCTGCAAGCAATAAAGATTTGTTTGTAATTTCGTTAAGATTTGGGCTAGGCCATATTCCAAATATAGATCCAATGCTTACAGAAACATCAATATTGCTGGACCCATCTACAGGATCCATATTTACTATGCATAGGTTTGGATCCTGTGAAATAATTTCAGGATTTTCTAGTTCTTCACAACCAACTATTGAAACACTTTGTGAGGCACGAAAACAGTCAAGGAAAATTTGAGATCCGAGTTCATCGAGTTTTTGAACAACTTCTCCTTGCACATTGATGTCACCAGTTGCTCCTGTGTGCCCATCAATGCTTAATCGATCAACTTTTTCTTGAACAAGAATTGCACCATTTGCTATTGCATACAATGTGGATTTAAGATGATTGTCTATATCTATTGATTCTAAGTATTCTCTTAGAAATATAATGGTAAGCTCCAATTCATTTTGAATACTAAATCGAATACGGGTATAATATTGGAGATAAGTTTAACAATGCTACTTATTTGTTTCAAGTAATACTTGTTGAATTGACTCAAACTATTATTTAATTTTCTGCTATTATGTTTATTACTAAAATTTTGGGAAATATAATTTAATATTTCATAAGAATAACAGTCCATAAAACAGTATGATAAAAGACATATTTAATAGACCAATTAAGGATTTAAGAATTTCAGTTACAGATCGTTGTAATTTTCGATGTCCATATTGTATGCCAGCTGAGATATATGGTGAACGATATAAGTTTTTACCGAAAGATCAAGTTTTATCTTTTGAACAAATAGAAAGAATTGCTAAAGTTTTTGCCGAATTGGGTGTTTCTAAGATAAGACTCACTGGAGGAGAACCTCTATTAAGAAAAGATCTTGATTTGTTAGTAAAGAAGCTGATTCAAATACCAGGAATAGAAGACTTGGCACTTACTACTAATGGATATTTGTTGTCTAGATATGCCGAAAAACTCCATAAAGCTGGATTGAAAAGGATTACAATTAGCATCGATACAATTGATGAAGATTTGTTTAAAGAAATGAATGGTGTTAATGCTGAATTAACAACTGTACTTGAAGGATTGGATCTTGTAGAAAAACTAGGATTTAATCCAATAAAAATTAATACAGTTGTTCAAAAAGGAAAGAACGATAAAAATCTGATAGATCTTGCAGAATATATCAAGGCTAAAGGCCATATATTGAGGTTTATTGAATATATGGATGTAGGTAATTTAAATGGGTGGGATAAGTCGCATGTTGTGCCCTCTGCAACAGTTGCTAAAATGTTAGATGAAAAATTTGGGATTACTCCTTTAGAAAAGCAATATATCAATGAGGTAGCCAATAGGTGGAAATATAATGATGATTCTGCAGAGGTAGGGTTTATATCTTCTGTTAGTGATCCGTTTTGTGGGAATTGTTCGAGGATTAGATTATCAACTGATGGGAAATTGTATACGTGTCTTTTTTCTGATCTAGGTTTTGATATTAAACCAGCGTTAGATTTTGATGATGAAGAACAGTTAAAAAATAAAATAGTCCAAATATGGGGAAATAGAACTGATCAATACTCACAAAAACGATTTGATACAAAAAGAAAGAAACCAACTAAAAAAATTGAAATGTATGCGATTGGTGGATAAATTTAGGTCATGATAAAAGTATATACAGATGGTTCGTGTTTAGGTAATCCCGGTCCAGGTGGATGGGGCGCGGTCATAATATTTCCTAATGGAGAAGAAATGGAGTTGTCTGGATCAGAGGAAGATACTACTAATAATCGCATGGAATTAAGGTCTGTAATTGAAGCTTTACATTTCATTGAACCTGGTTCAATTATTGAACTGTTCTCTGATAGTTTGTATGTAATAAATACAATTACAAAAGGGTGGAAAAAAAAGGCTAATATATCGCTTTGGAATGAATTAGAAAAGGTTATACAAAAACACAGTAATATTTCTTGGAATTGGGTTAAAGGGCATAGCGGTGATTTTTATAATGAAAAAGTTAATGATTTAGCTCAAGGGAAGGCTGAAATGGTAAAAAAAAATAAACTTTCTCACATTAGTGAAGAAGGCAAAGTGCAAATGGTAGACGTAGGTCAGAAAAGCGACACAGAACGTATAGCTTTTGCTAAAGGATTTGTTAAAGTAAGTCAACAAATTATTTCGCAAGTTCTTAATGCGAATAACCCTAAAGGCGACGTTTTGAGTGTGTCTCGAATTGCAGGAATTATGGCAGCAAAAAGAACTCCTGAATTAATTCCTTTATGTCACCAAATTGATTTAAACCATGTAGATATTACAATAGAAATTGACGAGGATAACAATCGATTTGTAATTGAAGCAATGGCAAAAAGTAATTCCAAAACAGGCGTAGAAATGGAATCTTTGGTTGCAGTTAGTATAACCGCATTAACAATATACGACATGACCAAATCTATAGATCACGATTCACTTATCAGTGATATTCAGCTAGTAAGTAAAAAAGGCGGAAAATCCGGAAATATCATTAGGGAAACTAGTTTCTAAATATAGTTTATTTTGAAACCTCGGAAGTGGTTTGCGACTTTCTTTTTTTAGGCGCTTCATTACTCTTTGCGGATTCAGTGTCATCACTTCTTTTGAGTGTTCCCAAACCATTTTGTACAGTAGTAATTATAGATTGTAAGCTGGCTTCTAATTCAGAAAGAACTTGATATGAATAGGCATCAGCATCTTTTAGCATTTGGACTGCTTTCTTGTCCGCAGTTTCAATAATTCGTTGTACTTTTTGTTGCGCTTCTTGAATAATTCGCTCACCTTCTTTTTCAGCTTCTTTGGTTAATTCGCTGTCTTCTACTTTATTGCGAAATTCAGTTTCAGCGGACGAACGAATTTTCCTAGCTTCGTCTAGTGATTGATTAAGTATGTCATCTTTTCTTGCAAGTACTTCTGTGGCCCTGGAAACATCTTCAGGTACAGCCATTCGCAGTTGATCAATGAGTAATAGAGCCTCAGGTGCATCAACTAGGTTCTTTTTAGTTAATGGCATCTTTGATCCAGCAAGAATGATTTCTTCTAATTTATCTATGATCGGTAGAATATCTATGATTTCCTCCTTTCATGAAGTTAACTTCCATTAGCATACTTCATTTTAATAGCATTTGCTACGTGTTCAGACACAAACTCGCTAACATCACCTTTGTATTTTGCAACTTCTTTAATAAGAGTTGAACTTACAAACTGATATTCTAAACTAGTATATAATAACACAGTATCCAAATTTGGTTGTAGTTTTCTGTTCATCATTACCATAGTGGCTTCATAATCTGCGTCGGTTATACTTCTGACACCTCTTATAATAGCTTTGGCATTTATCGATGCGGCGAAATCTACAGATAGTCCTGTATAAGGTTGAATTTCCACGTTACTGAGATTTTTAATTGATTCTGAGAACAACTTAACTCTTTCATCAGTAGTAAACAATAGTGATTTTGCTGGAGTATCAAATACTCCTACGACAACCCTATCAAATAATTCAGAAGCTCTATAAACTAAATCTTCATGACCTTTTGTTACTGGATCAAATGTTCCGTTATATAAAACTGTTACCATAGTAGTGAAGTAAATTATTTTATGTTTTTATAAAAAGAAATTTGGGTATCCCCATATTTCCTTACGTCAAATTTTTCTATATTTAGCAATGTTTCATTTATATTCTCATTTGATCGATGTTCCAATATTATCATACCTTCAGGATTTAGCAATTCTGATTTTTCAATTATGGATAATATTTCTTCTTTGTTTTTATATTCATAAGGTGGGTCAGCAAATATAAAATCATATTTTGAGTTCAATTGTTTTAATATGGAGGTTGCGTTACCTTGAAATACTTTGCATGAATTTTGTAGTTTAAGTTTTTCTAAATTGTTATTGATCATATTGCATAATTGAGGGTCTTTTTCTAAAAAATCTACTGAAGACGCTTTTCTACTGAGAGCTTCGATACCTATTGCGCCACTTCCTGCAAATATGTCTAACAGAGTGGTATTTATAATTAAATCACCTAATGTATTAAATAATGCCATTCTGATTTTTTCAGATGTTGGTCGGATTGTTGAACTTTTAGGGAGTATAATATTTATCCCTTTATAAATTCCACTGGTTATCCTCAAAGAAGCTCCTTAATAATGTATTAATTTTAATAACTATATATATTATTGATAAACTTTCTCAATAGCTATCTCTAAATTTAATAAATATATTCTTGACATGATCATTAATAGTTATTTAACATTTATCAATAGTATACATTTTACCTATTTTCTTTTCGATTATTGATGCTCTATGACTAAATATGTTTTTGTAACAGGTGGTGTTGTAAGTTCCGTTGGGAAAGGTATTACTGTCGCATCGCTAGGTCGTTTACTAAAACATAAAGGTCTCACGGTTTCTGTTATGAAATTAGACCCTTATCTTAATGTTGACCCAGGTACAATGTCTCCTTATCAACATGGAGAGGTTTTTGTTACCAAAGATGGTTGTGAAACTGATTTGGACTTAGGACATTATGAACGATTTATTGATTTAGAGTTGACTGCATCATCTAATGTAACAGCTGGGCAAATTTACAGCACTGTAATCCAAAAAGAACGACGTGGAGATTACCTTGGTGGTACTATACAGGTAGTTCCACAAGTTACTGATGAAATAAAAAACCATATTAAGACTTTAGCTAAAGAGAGCAAGGCAGACGTAGTAGTAGTAGAGGTTGGTGGTACTGTTGGCGATATAGAAGGGTTACCTTTTCTTGAGGCAATAAGGCAGATAAGGCATGAGGTTGGTAGGGAGAACGTCTATAACATTCATGTTACTCTTCTTCCGTTTATACAAGCTACTGGCGAAATCAAAACAAAACCTACACAACACAGTGTAAAGGAGTTGCGAAGCATTGGTATACAGCCTGACGCAATAATTGCTCGCAGTGATTTTGATGTTTCAAATGGAATATTAGATAAATTAGCTTTATTTTGTGACGTTCCAAAAGATTCAGTTGTAGTGCTTCCTACAGTTAAAAGTATTTATGAGGTTCCTTTAGTATTAAAAAACAGCGGTATTGATTCAGTGCTTACAAAACATTTACAGTTAGAGTTAGAGCCATCACTAATGGATGACTGGGGCGATATGGTGTCTAGAATGTCTAGCTTAAAAACTACACTTACTATAGGTGTTGTTGGGAAGTATACAGATTTACCCGATGCTTATATATCTGTCAAAGAAGCATTAGTTCATGCTGGTGTTTATAACAATACAAATATTGAAATTGTATGGATTCAATCTGAAGATATTGAAGAGGTAGGGTGCGAAACACTTCTTTCAAATTTGGATGGTATTGTAGTTCCTGGTGGATTTGGCCCCCGTGGTATAGAAGGAATGATCAAAACTGCTCAATATGCCAGAACAAATAATATCCCTTATTTAGGGCTATGCCTAGGGATGCAAATGATGGTTATTGACGTAGCTCGAAATGTTCTTGGTTTAGCTTCTGCTAATTCTACAGAATTTGAAAAAGACACAACGAATCCAGTTATATGTCTTATGGAAGAACAGAAAGATGTAGTTAATAAGGGAGGGACAATGAGGCTTGGTAATTATCCTTGCGAATTAAACCCTGATTCTTATCTCAATGAAATTTATGGCATAAGTTCAATTAATGAGAGACATCGTCATAGGTATGAATTTAATAACCAATATAGAGATATCCTTGCAGAAGGTGGCTTAATAGCTCAGGGTACTTCTCCAGATGGTGATCTTGTAGAAATTTGTCAGCTAGATCAGCATCCCTTTATGATAGGTGTCCAGTTCCACCCGGAATTTTTATCTAGACCTCAAAGACCACATCCTTTATTCAGAGAGTTTATTGGTATTACCAAAAATGGTAATCATAAGGATTAAGCGTTTCTCTTATTGTAAGAGTAGACTAAATAAAATACATGTGATAGAGTGATCGGGAATTATCTCAGTCATTTACGACGATTTCACAACAAAAAATATATACTCCTAGATCCAATTTGGTTTTTTATCGTAAATGTAGGGTGATTTTAACTGGGGGTATTATTCAAGATATTTTTATCCATATGAATATTATTAAGGATAAATTATGTCTGATACACATGAGGCAGGTGTTTTTTTGACAACAGAAACTATTATTACATCAGAATCACTAAAAGAAAAAACAGATAAGCAGCTTTTTCGAATGGCAAAGAAGTTGGGAGTTAAGGATATTTCTGAATCAGATATAGAGCGTGATGATTTAATAGACAAAATTGTTAAAGCTTCTGAATCAGACCAAGAGCCTGAAGAGTTAGAAGCAGGCGGAATACTCGACATAATGTCAGATGGGTATGGTTTTTTGAGACAAAATGGAATGGCCTCACCAGGTAAAAAAGATGTTTATGTTTCACAATCCCAAATACGTAGATTTAGCCTACGAACAGGTGATTTGGTTTCTGGAAAGGTTAGACCACCAAAAGACGGAGAAAGATATTTTGGACTAATTCGAGTAGAGGCAGTAAATAATCTAGATCCAGATAAGGCAAAAAAAAGATTAGGTTACGATAAACTTACACCTGTATTTCCTAATGTACAAATTACTCTAGAAACAGAACCTAAAAAACTATCTACAAGAGTTATAGATATGATAGCACCTATTGGTATGGGTCAGAGAGGACTTATCGTATCACCACCAAAAGCCGGAAAAACAATGTTGTTAAAAGATATTGCTAACGGTATTACTAGTAATCATAAAGACATGCATTTGATTGTAGCATTAATTGGTGAAAGACCTGAAGAAGTAACAGATGTAAGAAGGTCTGTAAGTGGCGAAGTGTTTGCTTCGACATTTGACGAACCTGTAGAGGATCATTGTCGTGTTGCAGAACTTGCCTTGGAACGTGCTAAGAGATTAGTTGAATTTGGCGTCAATGTTACTATTTTGATGGATAGTATTACTCGTTTAACAAGAGCCTATAATTTATCCTTGCCTACAAGTGGAAGGACTTTATCTGGTGGTATTGATCCAGTAGCTCTATACCCGCCAAAACGATTCTTTGGTGCTGCAAGAAATACTGAAGATAGTGGTAGCCTAACCATTGTAGCTACGTGCCTTGTTGACACTGGTAGCAGGATGGATGATGTCATATACGAGGAATTTAAAGGAACTGGAAATTGGGAATTACATTTAGATAGACGATTAGCAGAACGTAGAATTTTCCCAGCTATAGATATTCAGAGAAGTGGAACCAGAAGAGAAGAATTAATCCTTGAAGAGGCGACATTGAAAAAGGTATGGTTATTACGTCGAATGGTTGGCCTTATAACAGCTAATGCACAGGATAGTATTGATGCTACTGGCGAAATTCTTAAGCGTATGTCTGAGACAAAAGCAAATACTGAATTTTTAGATAATCTGAACAGTCCATCAAAAAAATAATTTTTGTTTTATACTTTCTAGATAATTTAAAAATAATCCCTATGTATAAAGTACTTGACACTTACATCAAGATTATGTATATTTCGGTAACGTTAGTTGCAATGCAATTGACAGAGGATTTGACCGACGACGCGATTAGTTTGGTAATATGAGGGTATTACTGGACTGTATTCGGGTCTTCGCATGTTTTTGGTCGATGAACTGATTCATGTGGGTTTGACCTTTTAAATAAGAGAGTATATTATGTACTCGACTATTTTTTTTTATTTTTAATATTAGTTCCTGTGGGGACGTTAGATTTACTGGCGTTTCCAAGGTGGTTTCCCCACCAAATTTAAAACTTTATACCGTACATTATTCTTTTTAAGGGGGTAGCAAGTGAAAAAGAACTTTCGGATTTTAAGCCTATTTGGCGTAACCACTGCTTTGTTGGTGGCTATGCTATCTAGCATCAGTGCGTTTGCAGCACCTTCAGGTGCAGTAACTGGTACTATCACAGTTGATAAGAACTGGTACTCAAACGATACAAGCGCAAACAATGACGTTTTGATTACGGTCACAGACGCTGATGCTAACATTACATCTGCAGCAATCGGAAATGACAATACAGCAGTCCGTAATCTGGCAGCAGGAGGGTCCACAACAACAACATTGGCAGAAACGCCAATTGTCGGAACTCCTTATTTTTGTTTAAATAGTTTGTCTCTTAATGCGACAACCTGTGCAGCTCATGCTTCCAAAAACAAAGCTGACAGTGACGGCGGTGACGCAAACCTACTAATATCTGTTACTGTTGTTGACGCAGCAAATGGTGTTATAAGATTTGTAAACACACATGCTTCAACAGGTGTTTCCAATGACGCTGACGCAGCTGACTGGACAGTAGATATTTTCTATAACTACAGTGCTGTTGATTATGCAAAGACAACATTAAAGAGTACACAAGAGCCTAATGGTAATACAATTTGGTTGAAAGAAACTGGTAAAGATACTGGTAAATTCACAGCTACAGTTGTTATTACTGATGATTCTACAGCAACTGACTATGGTACTTTGAAGACTATTTATAAAGGTGCTTCAGGTAACTTGGCTGCTGGTGCTCAATCTGCTGCATTAAACTCTGCAGTTGATCACTTAGATGAACAAGCTCTTAAGCAAACCAACGAACGAAATGGTGTTTGGTGTGTAAAATCTGGTGCCAATGATGGTGCTTTAGCAGACGATAACTGTGCTGAAGCAGCTGGTGGAGGTGTTA
>CEOQ01083978.1_pt1 | contig 17906 bp, 17 predicted proteins | sample 361351 | NCBI WGS metagenome assembly CEOQ01 (sample SAMEA2619907, study PRJEB7988) | marine metagenome | biome: marine biome (ENVO:00000447); feature: deep chlorophyll maximum layer (ENVO:xxxxxxxx); material: "saline water (ENVO:00002010), including plankton (ENVO:xxxxxxxx)" | depth 60 m | reverse complement strand
CTCCTGAAGCATTTGTTCGTCGTGCAGCGGTTCGGTTGCGTTAAAAGTTTGTAAATTTTTTGCAATTTCATTCAGATTTCCTCAAAAAATCGATAATTTTTTGGGACACTTTCGACTATTAAGGCAAAGACCATGGCATGGCAAGAGCATAGGTACGACAAGCCGAGTAACGCACATCAGTCTTCTACTGATGTGCTAGACCACACGACAAGAACACTCGTCGGAGAACTGTGATCAAAAACAGATCTTGGCTGTCGTACAAATCCTTCCACCGTTCCGCAGCCGTTCGGAGATCAAACACTGGGCTACGCGCGAAAACTCTTTTCGCGCACTAAGAACACAAGAACAAAAATGAGTTAAAATAGAAGTGCCGTAGAGGCTTTGAACATTGAAAACACAGTTTGGCTACCAGAATGGCTACCAGAAAACAGAACAACACTAAAAAACTGGTGGGCCGTGAGGGACTTGAACCCCCGACATCCTCCTTGTAAGGGAGGCGCTCTAGCCAACTGAGCTAACGGCCCGAATGTACAACTCTATCGGATTAATTTCTTCTAATTATCCACTTGAAAAGTTTGACGTCGAGAAAGAAGCTCTTCACCCAGTTTTTTTCCAGCGGCTGCAACAGGAGTTCTTCTCTCATCACGATCTAAAACGCACAAATCGCGACTTTTCACTTCGTAGACAACTCCCCCAGCTTCCTGACATATCAACATCCCACCGAGATAGTCCCAAACTCCGTGGGCATCAGGCATGCAGTCAACAAAAGCATCCAGCTGGCCATCTGCAATCGAACACAGTGCTAGAGCAGCTGATCCAAGATTCCTGAATTGGTCCCAACCCAGATCCTTTTCAGGAAGTCCTGATACAGCAACAAGAGAATCAGCTAAATCCGGACACAGATTTCTCTCTATCTCTTCTCCGTTTTTTCTCGCACCCCAACCTCTAACTGCGTCATACCTGTCACCGGACACGAGATCTGCCACTACCGCCACCCACGGACCTTCTTCATCAACTGCACATAAGCTTGTCGAAAACCAGGGTAAACCTCTTGACGCATTGGTCGAACCGTCCAAAGGATCAACTACCACAGTAGGAAATAGAATATTTTCAGGCAGAAGAAATTCTGACTCTTCACTTAAAATGCCATATCCTAATGGTCTCAAAAATTCATGAATGGCCGTATCCGCAACGACATCACTTATGTACTGATCCGGTCGTTTTCCAGACAGACCCCAGTCATCATTATTCCCCAAAGCAATGAAAACTGAATCAACCGCATCATGTAAATCACTTAAAACACTTCGTGGGTCGAGAGTCTCTTCACCTCTATCCATACATTCGTTATATCAATCAATTGATGAGTCCGACACTTTTGCCTTTAGTCTGTAGGAAAGACAGTACCGAAAGGAAACAATCTTGACTGTTGTTGATCTCGCTGGATTTATAGCAAGTCTTAAAGACCTTGCAGTGGAATCAGGATTTCACGTACATGATGAAAGACACTTCGTTGAAACATATTCGATGAGACAGGCCTTCGAAATCGACCTTCATCCAGAAACAGCCTGTGGAGGACCATTGGACCTGCACCTGTCATTAGATATAGAACCACGCACCATGATGTCTTTCGAAGATGAAGTTGTTTCAATACCGGAAAATGAGATACCCAGTGAAGATCTAGTAGTTCAACTTATTTTCTCATGGTCGCTACCACCACTGGAAAATCGTCCAGACCTTCTACTTTTAGCCACCGAACTTGCCGGTATAGGTGGAACAGATTTACCAACTGAAATCTCGGCAGTTGATTCTTTTCCGAATGCTACTGATTCGCCCCAACGTTCTTTAGGTGTCGTGGGCCGACTGGAGATACCTCTGACTACGATCTACGTAGCTGAGGAAGCCCCTCTTATTGTTGAAGCTTTCAAACGTTGCATCTTGATAAGCAACTACCTTCTAGAGAATGCACAGATCTGGATGGAAATTTCTTGAAAGAAACGCACCTCTTTCAATCATTCACAAAACTGATTAACAAAAAAAATTTATAATGAAAAACCTAAAAAGTCATGCTTTCATATTTTGTGCATTTTTGGGAATTTTCACAATCAACTCTGCATGTGCTTCCACTTCGGAAACAGCCAAAACTGAAGAACCCTATCCAACCACCACGACAGCGCCTCCACCTACTCCCTCAATTAGTGTCACCACAACCACTACAACTTCTGCACCTATTTTCATTATCCCCAACGAAGGTGAAAACTTTGAAGCGGTTATTGAGTTGTGTGATTTGGCTTCCAATTCTCTGCAATGCGAAGAAGAATGCTTCGCTAGCGATTCGAATCTCGAAAACTGTGTAGCTGAAGCTGAAGAAATTACAGACGCATCCGAACCTGAAAACAAATCAGAGCTTGACCCTTCGGAAACACAAACATCCGAAACTTCAACCCCTGCCACATTAGGAGACGCTGAAACATCAGACGGTGAATCTTCGTTTCTTGGTTCTTACGTACTCACTGACGATGAGTTCGGCACACAGGTCACAGTTACTGTAAGTGAATCTGTACGTGCGATAAGCAGCAACGCTCTGGCTAACCATGCAACTGGTGATTTTCCAAATCTGGGAAATCCCAATGCAATTTCTGAACAGAGCACAAGTTATGCATTCACTACTGAACCTGTTTACACGGGTTCAGCAACAGAAGTTTTGACTATAGGTGTTGCGATCAACGGGGTTAAATTCGAACCGGGTACAGCTGAATCTGTCAGTTGCGCGAGTGGGGAGTTTTACAGAATCGAAGCTCTTCAGGAAACTTACAATCTTGGTTTGGATTTGAACAATGCACATGTCCAACCAACGGGTGAGTACCACTATCACGGAGTTTCACAACTTCTAGTGGATGCCTTTTCCACAGATATGGACCTGGTGCATCTTGGTTTTGCGGCTGATGGTTTTCTCATCTACTACTCAAAATCTGGCTCATATGAATCGGGTTACAAATTGAAAAACACGCAGCGAACAGGAACGGGTTGTTTAGCAACCGGACCTGCGGGTGGGAACACAGTTGAGATAAACGGAACTATTCCTGACGGAACTTACACTTCTGACTGGATTCATGAGGATGTAGAAGGAAAATTAGATGCGTGTAACGGAATCACAATAAACGATGAATACAAGTATTTCTTGACAGAAAGTTTCCCTTATATACCCAGGTGTCTGAACGGTGAGGTTAGTGACGCCGCCCCTGTGGGGGGACCTCCAGTGGGGGTACGACCAGGAAGTGGTCCGCCTCCAGATCTAACTTTCGTAGCTGAAAGTCTAGGAGTTGACCTCTCTGAACTGATGTCAGCTCTTGGACCCCCACCACCAGACCTTGAAGCTGCAGCATTGAAACTTGACGTTTCACTATCAGAGCTACAGTCCCTGATGCCGCGCCCGGGGTGAAAAGTTAAATGCCGATTATCGGTTGCAGGAAATCTGATCCTAAAGTCAGATAGTCGGATAGATTTCAGGAGTTTCAATCCAATGTCTTTTAACATCAACGAAACAGACCGTCTTCTTTCAACCACCCGATCAGTGAAAAGACGTTTGGATCTTCAACGCGAAGTTTCAGAAGAAATAATTCTTGACTGCATAGACATCGCTGAACAAGCACCTACAGGTGGAAACCAGTCGAGTCGCCGATGGCTGGTTATACGTGATCCGGAAACAAAAAAAGAAATAGCCGATCTTTACCGTGAAGTAGGTGGCAAATTCCTCAAAGAGCAATCCGAACTCTTAGACGGAACCGGTCATCACAATGAAAAAACTATTAAAGCATCCTCCTACCTTGCTGAACATCTCGAAGAAGTACCAGTTATTGTTCTTGTAACGATCTACGGTCAACATGACGGTAGTGGACGGCCCGGACTTTTCGATTCGGTGATTCAGGCTGCTTGGAGTTTCTGTCTTGCTTTACATTCACGTGGATTAGGTAGCGCTTGGACCACCATGCATTTGGGTAACGCCTCTAAAATTGCTGAACTTTTAGACATACCAGAAGGTGTGACTCAAGTAGTTCTACTTCCTGTAGCTCACACTATAGGTGACAAGTTCTCTCCTGTGTCTCGTGATCCTGCTCGTGAAATAACCTGGTTTGAGAAGTGGGGTAAAACAACGAAGAAACCGACAAGTGGTTTAGCCTCTTTTGAAGATGAACCCGGTCTCACCGTGGAAACTGATGTTAAGGCAACACCGGCGAAACTATGGGATCTGATTTCGGACATTAACATTTCGAGTCGTTTCAGTAATGAATTTGAAGGGGCCGATTGGTTGGATGAGCCTCCACGAGAGGGCGCTCGATTTAAGGGACGGAACAAAAATGAGAGAATCGGTGAATGGGAGGTAACTTGCCATGTGACTTCCTACGAGCCGAATAAAGTTTTCGCTTGGGCTGTTGGTGATGTTGAGAAACCTGCTGCGACTTGGGAGTTTCGTCTAACCCCATTAGCTGGCGCTACAAGACTAAGGTTCGCTATGGTTCTAGGTCCTGGACCTTCAGGTTTGACAAGGATTATCGAGCAAGCTCCTGATTCGGAGAAGAAAATTATTTCAAACCGCCAAAAAGACCAACATGTAAACATGCGTGAAACAGTTGAAGGAATAAAAAAACTGGCTGAAAAAAATTAAGTTTTTAGCGGTTGTTCAGAACAACTTTTTCTTCAGCAAAAAAACAGACAGACCTTTCCCAGTCGACAAAATTCTTTTCATCTTCTAGAAAGTCCTCAAAGGCTTTTTTCCCTTCGCCTGTTCTCCATTTTGTGGTGAAAGTTTCGAGATCATCGATCCAAATTTCTGCTACTCCATCGAATTCATCTGCGCTATCACGGATTTCTTTCACTTGTTTGTTCTCTTCTTCAGAAATGGGGAAAATCTGTACGTATTTTCTTATTCCTAAAAGTTCTGCAGCATTTGAAGGAGCTGAACGAGGGTGTTGATTCTGCCAGTAGCTTTGGAACTCATCACGTGTTAGGTGCGGCAATCTGTGCATACAAAAGGTTAATTTCAACATCGATTTAACTTTAGTTCCAGCTATTTGCTTAGTACACATCAAATGCCACTATCGTCACTTTTATGGAAAAACTTAATCTCTCTGCTGATGAGCTTCTTTCAACCACTCGTTCTGTAAGGAAACGCTTGGATTTTGATCGCTCTGTTGACGAAAAACTGATAAATGAATGTCTAGAGTTGGCTGTGCAAGCACCGACTGGTTCTAATAGCCAAAATTGGCATTTCTTGGTGATCACAGATCCTGACAAACGGTCTGCTCTGGCTGATATCTACAGAAAAGGTTTCGAGGTTTATGCAAACATGGTGGGTAGTGCAGGGCAATTAGCTGAAGTGGCGGAAAATGAAGAAAGGGCCGCCCAGCAGTTACGAGTCACTGAATCAGCAACTTACTTAGCTGAAAACATGCACCGTGTTCCCGTAATGATGATCCCTTGTCTACCGGGACGAGTTGACCAGATGCCTGGCTTGGCAGGTGCTTCTCTCTACGGATCTATAATTCCTTCGGCGTGGAGTTTTATGCTTGCTGCCCGTGAACGTGACCTTGGGACATGCTGGACGACAATTCATCTAATTTTCGAGCAAGAAGCTTCAGAAGTTCTAGGTATCCCATTCGAAGAAGTCACTCAAGTCGCTCTTATTACGGTAGCTCACACTCTTGGGTCGGATTTTAAACCCGCCAAACGCGTACCTATGGATGAGGTTGTTTCTTGGAACGATTGGAAGGTCTGAAATTAGCTTCCTGTTTCTCCGATCCTTCCGTCTCGTAATGAAGTAAGGAGAACTCCTGCAGAAATAGCCGCTGTCTCTGACCTGAGAATCGATTGGCCTAAAGAGAAACATTCCCTGCCAGCTGTTTCTTCATCAGTCCAACCTCCTTCTGGACCGATGATAAGAAAAGGGTGCTCGAGAGACAGTTTCTTACCTCCAGGGTGAGCCAACGCCGCACCTTTCAACTGCACCAGATCTGAGAAATGTTGAGTTTTCGAAACTTTTGGAATGCGCACCTGCCTCGACTGCATAGCGGCCTCTCTGGCGATTCGGTTCAGTCGCCTTTCGTTTTCAACAATTTTTTTCTCACTCCAATGAACTACAGAACGCTGCGCTACCGTCGGAACAATTTTATCAACACCTAATTCTGTCAATTTTTGAACTATCAGTTCAGGCTTTCCTTTTTTAACGAGAGCGAAACCGATAGTTATTTCAATTTCAGGTTTTGGTTGGAAAAAAATCTCACCAACCACATCAATAGTTGGACCGTAAATGCATTCACGCCAATTGCCCTGTCCATCTGAAACGGTAATTCGATCACCATGCCTGAGACGCAGCACTCTGCCAAAATGGTGATCGTCTTCATCTCCCATTTCAGGATTTTCAATCTCATCTACGAACACGTGGGGAAGATTTAATTCACTCGGTGAAGAAGATGATTCACTCAACTGAACGCCGACCTGAATTTGCCGATTATTCCCCCATCTGGAGGGGTCACTTCTTCTTTTCTGGATCCTGCAAAATCTCTTATGAATTTCTCTTCCTCACTTGTCAGATTCGTGGGGGTTTCCACTATGACCTCAAAAAGCAGATCTCCCCTTCCACGTCCCTGCAGGTGTGGAACACCTTTACCCCGTATGCGAATAACGTGTCCGCTGGCGACACCTTTTGGAATGACAACACTTTCTGAACCGTCAAGCGTTTCTATCTCCATCTCAATACCGAGAATCGCTTGTGTCATTTTTACTGGCAGAACTCTAACCAAGTCGTAACCGACACGTTCGAAGTGTTGGTGGTTTTCAACTCTTATCTGAACATAAAGATCACCAGCAGGACCTCCCCAGGGACCGACTGCACCTCTTCCGGTCAGACGTAAAGTAGTTCCATCATCAACTCCTGCTGTTACCTGGACCAAAAAGGAGTCATTTTCCACATTTCTTCCTTCTCCGCCGCAAACCTGACAAGGTTCAGGTATCACCCAACCCATACCTCCACAGGTGTTGCAGGCTGCAGAAGTCATCATCTGCCCCAGAAGCGACTGTCTTACTTGTTGAACCTGCCCAGTGCCTTTACAGACAGTGCAGGTGTCTCGAGATGAACCCGGTGATGCTCCTGTAGCTTCACACGAGTTGCAAGCCAGTGCAGTTTTTATCTTCACTTCTTTTTCACAGCCGAACACCGCTTCATCAAATGCGAGATGCAGGGAGGTTTCCAAATCTTGACCTTGTACGGGTCCAGATCTTCTTCGTGATTGTGTGAAACCTGAGCCGAAAAAAGACTCAAAAATATCACCTATGCCACCGAAAGGATCACCCATTGACGAGGTGTCTCCAATATCTCCGAATCTGTCATATCTAGACTTTCTTTCAGGATCTGAGAGTATTTCATAGGCGAATGCGATCTCTTTGAACTTTTTTTCAGCTTCTGGATCATCCGGATTGGCGTCCGGATGAAATTCACGAGCTAGTCGTCGGTAGGATTTTTTTATCTCTTCTGGAGAAGCGTTGCGTTGTACTTGAAGAATTTCATAGGGATCGCCTTGCATGTACTAACCTTCGGTTAAATGGTCACCCAAACTTCGACCGACGATACCGACAGTCGCAAGTGCCTGTGTGTAATCCATTCTTGTCGGACCGAGAATCCCGATCGAACCTGCTGTCTCGCCATCAATTTCGTAAGGCGCCACAACAAGTGAACAGTCAGCAAGATGATCAACACCACTCTCTGTTCCTATGACAACGCTCAGTCCGCGATCTATGACTCCTCTGATCAGGCTCACCACAATCATTTGACGCTCCAACAGGTCTAGTACCTTTCTGATACCTTCTGGTTCCGGGAGAGAACCAGCGAGCGCAGAGGTGCCTCCTACATAAACTGTTTCCTTTGAATGGAAAAGTGAGCCTACAGTTCTCTCAACTTCTCCTATTAAATTGTCCACACTCGGGTTTCCGCTTTTTGGTACTTCAGGAAGAGAATTGAGTCTGAATCCTTTCAGATATTTTGAGAGATGCTGGTTTGTTTGATCGAGTACATTCTCGTTTGGCAAACTTTCTTTTGGGACATCTAGCGAATGTTTTTCCACAACTCCGTTGGAAGTTACCAGAACAAGCAAAAGTTGATCTGGAGAAAGATCGACTAAGTGCACGGACCTGACTGTCTGATGATCAGAATCAGGAGATAGAACGACGCCTGCACTTCCTGTCAATGCAGCTAAAAAATTACTCGTTTCCTGTAACATTTGTTCGATTTCAACATGGGAACGATCAAAAAAAGATTTAATCTGCTGGCTTTCAACTCGATCCAACTTCACCGGACCTAACAAATTGTCGACAAAAAAACGGTATGCCTTTTCTGTCGGTATCCGACCTGCGGAAGTGTGAGGTTGATCCAAGTAGCCTTCGGTTTCTAATAACGCCATCTCATTTCGAATTGTCGAAGATGAAACATCCACAGATTCAGACCGTGCGACCAAACTTGAACCAACCGGTTGAGCAGTTTCTATATAAGCCTCAACCACGGCTCCCAGAATTCCTGCTTTTCTTTCGTCTAGCATTCTTCGGATGTTACTCCCATTGTCGGCAATTTTGAGAATTTTATATTTTTTGTTTCATTCTTCAAGGCTTAAAGCCGAAACGAAAGCCTCTTGTGGAACATCAACACGTCCTATCGACTTCATTTTTCTTTTACCCTGTTTCTGTTTTTCCAACAATTTCCTCTTCCGTGTTATATCCCCTCCGTAAAGTTTTGCCGTTACATCTTTTCTGAAAGCCTTCACCGTCTCACGAGCTATTATTCGTCCACCAATAGTCGCTTGTATAGGTACTTCAAACTGTTGGCGCGGAATTAGATCTTTCAGTCTTTCTGCCATTTTTCTTCCGTACTCATAAGAAGCGTCTCTGTGGACAACAGCACTGAAAGCATCCACTGGTTCTCCTTGCAGTAAAATATCGACCCTGACAAGGTCAGATTCCATGTATCCGGCGGGTTCATAGTCAAGACTTGCATAACCCTGTGTTCTACTTTTCAGCTGGTCGAAGAAGTTGAGAACTACTTCGGCTAAAGGGAGTCGGTATCTCAGTTCGATGCGTTCAGGCGAGAGGTAGGACAGCTTATCCAGCTCACCTCTTCGACCTTGACATAGCTCCATCAGAGTTCCTGTGTACTCTGAAGGGGATATCAGCGTGGTTGACAACCATGGTTCTTCAATAGATGAAATTTCCACCGCTGGCGGCAGTTCACACGGGTTGTCAATTTCTTGGATTTTTCCATTTGTCTGAGTTACACGATATTTCACTGAAGGTGCTGTGGTTATTAGATTCAGATCAAATTCTCTTTCAAGACGCTCTCGGACTATCTCCATATGAAGTAGACCCAAAAAGCCGCACCTGAAACCAAAACCGAGGGCAGACGATGTATCCGGCTCAAAGGTGAAACTGGAGTCATTAAGTCGAAGTTTTTCTAAAGCGTCCCTTAAATCGCCAAAATCATCACCGTCGATTGGATATAAACCACTGAATACCATCGGTTTCGGTTCTTGATACCCAGATAAGGCGAACTCACTTCCACCGCTTGCAGTTGTTATTGTCTCCCCTGATCTGGCTTCTCCGACGTCTTTGATTCCCGCTAGCACATAGCCAACTTCACCTGCTCCCAAACTTCCAACAGGTGTCATCTCTGGACGCCAAACTCCAACTTCGTCAAGTTGGTGATTCGTTCCAGCCTGCATGAATCTAACTGACATTCCACTGTCTAAACGTCCTTGCATTATCCGGACCGAAGAAACTACGCCACGGTATTGATCAAAGTGACTATCAAATACGAGCGCTTGGAGAGGCAGATCGTCATTCGTCTCAGGAACTGGTGTCCTTTCCACAACGGCGTCAAGGAGTTCCGGGACCCCTTCACCTGTTTTTGCACTGATTCTGAAAACATCATTAGCGGAAATTCCCAGAGCTTTTTCTATTTCGTCTGCATATCGATCAGGTTCCGCTGCCGGTAAATCAATCTTGTTTAAGACCGCTACTATTTCTAAATCGTGTTCAAGCGCTTGATAGCAGTTTGCAAGGGTCTGGGCTTCAATTCCTTGCGCTGCATCGACTACCAGTATCACACCTTCGCAAGCAGCCAATGAACGACTTACTTCGTAACCGAAATCAACATGACCGGGTGTGTCAATAAGGTTTATGACAGAGTCTTTCCAATCAAGTCTTACACTTTGAAGTTTTATTGTTATGCCTCTCTCTCGTTCCAGGTCCATCGAGTCGAGATATTGGGCTCTCATGTTTCTTTCATCAACTGCGCCGCATAGTTCCAACATCCGATCAGCCAGTGTGGACTTCCCATGATCGATATGGGCGATAATCGAAGTGTTGCAGATCTTTTTATTACTCATCACTGCCGACCGTACATTCTCAAGAGTTAAATTAGGTGAATTAAATTGGATTCTTTAATTTCTTTTAATACCAGTATTTAACTTAACACGCTAGGATTAATGGCTGCTGAAAGAAAAGGTTTATTCCGTGGCAAATATTAAGAGTCAGATAAAACGAAACCGTCAAAACGAGGTTAGACGCTTACGAAACCGGTCTGTTCGCTCTGAGATGCGGACGCTTCTCAAAGCGGCCAAAGAATCCGGTGCAGATGCAGAAACGGTTGCTGCTATAAAGAAAATAGATAAAGCTGCTGCTAAAGGTGTAATACACGCAAATAAAGCATCACGTGAAAAGTCTAGACTTCAGAAAAATTTGAATAACAATAGTTAAATCTCATCTCATTGCCGCTAATCGGGCTACAAGTATCTCAACAACCAATTCAGGCGGCCAACCTTTTTTTCCTTTCAGATCAAGGTCTGCTTCCGAGATGAGTCCTATGGCTCTGAATATGTTATTTTTTCCCAATTTTCGAGAAGTGGAGAGAATTTTTTTCGCCGGATAAGCACTGATTGACAGTGTGGTCGCTACTGATTTTTCGTCTTCAAGCCCTGAACCTTCAACGCGTAACATTTTTTCATAGTGCGAGTGCAGAAGAGCTAGAACCCCTAAAGGGTGTCTTCCGTCTGCCGCAAGCATCCGTTTGAGCCTCTCTAACGCCTCTCTTATATTCCCTGCGTCAATAGAGTCTGTCAGATCCCAGGGCATAACAGATCCGGCTGCTCCGAGATAAGGCTCAACATCTTGGATCTCCAATGTTTCACCATGACTGTATACGGAAGCTAATACTTTCAGAAGAGAAACAACTCTTGTTCTTTCTTCCCCGAAATGATCTGCTACACGTTTCCGAGCCTCCACAGAGAGCTTTATAGGAGACTGATTAAGTTCCCCTGAAAGCCACTTCTCGGCGTCTTTTCCTTTTCCTGTTGTAAGTTTTTCTAAAGTCCCTCCAGATTTTTCAATTGCCTCAACAAGATTCTTAGGAACAGGTGACAACCTCTGCTGTTGGGGAACGTTCCCTTTCTCCCAAACAAGTATCAAAGTAGTTGTTTCCAGAGGTGACTGTAAATATTGAACTAATGGCTCGAGGTCATCTTTTTTGCCGAAGCGCCCCATATGGCGAGCCACCACAACTCTGCCATCAGTTAAAAAAGGTGCCGTTTGAGCTGCATCAACCAGTTTGCTTATATGAAACTGTTCCACAAGACGGTAATTTTCCTCAGTCAGCTCCTCCAATGCGAAAGCTTTGTCCTGCCCGTCTAGAGCTTTTTCTATGTGCGCATTCAATGACCTCGTAAGCAACACATCGTCGTCTCCGGATATGAGAACTACTGGAACCTTAGTCATTCCTTTATTTACTCATCTTTCAATTTTTGCAAATTCCATAACACCATCTTCGAGAGGAGTATTACGCGAAAGCATTTTCTTATCTTTGTAAAAATCCTGTGTGTTTAACCAAGGTTCACGATCTCCCTGTTTGGGCATTTCAGACATCGAACGCTTCATGTAGCCGGAAGAAAACCCTTCTATCCAATCTCTTCGCGGCATGTCCATGTCGCTTTCCCTGAGTCGTGGAGTCGCTTTTTGAGTTCCTGTTTTTCTCATATGATTCAGAACACGGCATGCATACGAGCTGTTTATGTCTGCCCTTAACGTCCAAGAAGCATTTATGTAGCCAAAAGTAGAAATCAAATTAGGTACATCTGAGTATGCGAGACCTTTGTATATCCATGTTTTTGAAAAATCAACAGGGTGACCATCTATCGTGAAATCAACCTCACCCAGTGTCACAAGGTTTAGACCTGTTGCGGTGACAATAATGTCAGCTTGCATTTCTTCACCTGTTTTAAGCAATATTCCATCTTGAGTGAAGCATTCGATAGTTTCGGTGACTACTGAAACTTTTCCTTTTCTAATTACTCTGAACAAATCGCCATTTGGTACCAAACAAAGACGTTCATCCCACGGATTGTAGGAGGGTGTGAAATGACGTTTGATGTCATATTCAGGACCTAAAGCCATTCGAACACCTTCAAGTAATTTCTCTTTGATTTTCTCAGGATCTTTTCGGGTCATTTTGTATATGTAATTCTGACCGAAAATGTTCTTCTTTCTTGTGAGATAATATGCGATCCTTTCAGGGAATATTTTCCGCAAAAAAGCAGAGAAAGAATCGTGATCGGGACGTGCCACAACATAAGTCGGTGACCTTTGCAACATGACCACATGATCGGCTCTTTCGGCAATTGCTGGTACGAGAGTTACTGCTGTTGCACCTGAACCAATGACAACAACTCTTTTATCTGAATAATCGAGGTCTTCCGGCCACTCCTGTGGGTGGATGATGGTTCCCGAGTAGTTTTCTATTCCTTCAAAAGGAGGGGTGTAACCTGATTTGTAGCTGTAATAACCTGAGCACATTAAAAGAAAATTGGATGTGTAGTTACTTGTCTCTCCGGTTTCTGTATTCGTGACTTTCAGCGTCCAAAGAGCCTTCTCACTTGACCATTCAGCCGAAGACACAAGATGGTTGAAACGAATTTTTTCTTTTATTCCAAATTCATTGACCGTTTCTTCGAGATACTCGAGAATAGCAGGACCATCTGCAATTGATTTAGCTGCTTTCCATGGCTTGAAGCTGAAGCCTAAAGTATGCATGTCGCTGTCTGAACGTATTCCCGGATAACGAAACAAGTCCCATGTTCCTCCCAGATTTGGTCTGCCTTCAAGTAGTACAAACGACCTGTCCGGACATTCTTTTTGAAGACGGTAAGCGGACCCAATACCTGAGATACCCGCCCCGACGACTATGACGTCAAAAAAGTTTTCTTCTGTCATTTCTCTCTCTGTTGTACTCACTAATAGTTAGTTTAGGTGCTGTATTCATCTCATAATCCCACCGCCGTCAATTACTATTGACTGTCCATTCACTCTCATGGAAGATTCCGCGGAAAGCCAGACAACGGTCTCAGCAATCTGCTCTGGTTGAATAAGTTCACCTGTGGGGGAAATCCTCTCAAGGGTTCGCTTAGCTCGATCTGTCAGTTCCCCGTTCTCGTCTTTAATCATCGGCGTATCGACCAGACCTGGAAGAATAGCGTTACAGCGAATTCCCAGATGTCCATATTCAGCCGCAACCGATTTTGTTATTCCCAGAACCCCGTGCTTAGCCGCCGTGTAATGCGCTTGCCCAGGAGCTGGAACTAAGCCAGCTCCTGAAGAAGTATTAACAATCGTCCCTCCGGAACCAGATCTGACCATATGTTCAATTTCATATTTCATACAGATAAAAATCGAAGTTAGGTTCGTTTCGATCATCTGGTGCCACTCTTGCATTTCGAGTTCATGAAACTTGCTGCTTGGATGATTAATACCTGCATTGTTGAAAGCGATGTCCAACCTCCCATTCTTGGAGATAATTTCATTTAGTGCGGATTCAACTTCGACCTCTTTTGTTACATCAACACAGTGCAATGAAAAATCAGATTCTAACTTTTCTAGAATTTTTGAAGTTGAGATAAGTTTCTCATGATCTATGTCGATTAGCGCCACATGTGAAACCCCTTCTTTTACAAAAGCTTCTGCTGTTGACTGCCCAATGCCACTTCCCGCTCCTGTTACTAGTGCGATTTTCCCCTCTAGTGCTTTCACATGATTTCCTTCCTCATCTAACAATCTAAGATCTCCGCTTCATTTTCTCATTGAAATATGTAGGATGCGAATCGTTACTAATTGCTCTTTTTTGTCTATGAATTTGAATGGAGGTTTCATGACAGTCTCATCTTGGGATGACTACCCTGTCCACCAGTCGGCCAATTTCATCTCTCATCCCGCTACCAGCGATAGAAACTTTTATGATCGTTATTATTTTAATCTTCATTCTTGTTCCGACGAATTGTTCGCCATCTTCGGACTTGGTCAATACCCCAATCTAGGTGTAACGGATGCTTTTATAGATGTCAGACACAAAGACAAGCAACACATTGTCAGATGTTCAACTGAGCTAGTTGACCGTTCTGAAATAAAAGTTGGTCCTATATCTATAGAGGTGATTGAACCTCTTAAAAAGTTACGTGTCTTATGTGAACCCACTGAACACTCGGTTTCCATGGATGTGACTTGGGAGGCTTCCATGCCTGCACATGCTGAACCCAACCAGTACATACGAAACAAAGGAAGAGTTGTATTCGACACACAACGTTTTGCGCAAAATGGCAGATGGAACGGTGAAATAACAGTAGCTGATCAAAAGTACGAGGTTTCATCTGAAACTTGGTGGGGAGCGCGTGATCGTTCTTGGGGGATCCGTCCAGTTGGTGAACCTGAAGGAGATGGAATACGCCAAGGAACCAACGTAATGAGCGGCATGTGGAATTACTTCCCTATGCAGTTCGAAGACCATTCAATTCTCTACATGTGCCACGAACAGGAGGATGGAACTCGACTTCTGGAAGAAGCGGTAAGAATCTGGAATGACGGAGACAAGACTGAATGGCTGGGAAGACCGGAGTGGAAACACGAAATGATCTCGGGTACACGTTTACTTGAGAAATCTACAATTTGTTTTGATGAAGCTCCGGGATCCTCTTTTGAAGTTGAATGTGAATCTCTTTTACCAAACTGGGTTTCGATCGGTACGGGTTATGGAATTGACTCTGACTGGAGACACGGAATGCACCAAGGTAAAGATGTGGTACAAGGTTTGATTCTTGAAGTCGATGAGATTAAAACCTTGGCGCAGTACGGAATCGTGGATCATGTTGGACGTTTCTCTTACGATGGCAACGTCGGATTTGGTCTCTACGAGCATGGTTTTTTCGGATCCTTTTCCCCAATGGGACTAGATGACAGAGGTTCCTTAGCTCCTTAGAATGAAAAATTGAAGACTTTTTGTTCAGCAATTGCACTTGAGGGTTAAGTGCAACTATTTTCATTTGATGTCCGAAGATACCGAAATAGCAGACCTTTCCGCTGAAGCCGAACAGTCTTTCAGGGAAAAGGTTTCAGATTTTCTTGAAAAAAACTGTGATCGAGTTGGCGAATCAGAAGCGACTCTGGAGGATGATCCAGCGCGTGTCGCTGAATGCAGGAACTTTCAACAGGAACTTTTTTCTTCCGGATTAGCGGCGTTGAGTTACTCGAAGGAATTTGGTGGTGCTGGACTGACAAAGAAACATCAGGAGATTTTCGATCAAATAGCCAGAGACTGGCGACTCCCTAATGGACCTCTGTACATATCACACGGAATGTGCCTTCCCATGCTTGATCAGTACGGTACAGCGAAGCAGAAAAATACTTATATGGAGGATTGCATTTCCGGTAAGACAATCTGGTGTCAGTTGTTTTCAGAGCCGGGTGCTGGATCGGATGTCGCGGGACTCTCAACACGGGCGACTAAAGATGGAGATGAATGGGTTATCTCAGGGCAAAAAGTTTGGACCTCAGGTGCTCACTATGCGGATTTAGGTCTAGTTGTCGCTAGAACTGATCCCTCCTTGCCGAAACATCAAGGGCTTTCAATGTTTATAGTCGATTTGACCGATCCGGATGTGGAAGTTAGACCATTGCGTCAAATTTCTGGTGGTAGCGGCTTCAACGAAGTGTTTTTCAACGAAACCAGAATTCCTTTGGAAAATCTGCTTGGTGATCTTAATCAAGGTTGGAATTTAGCGGTTTCGATGTTGATGTTTGAACGCGTTTCTATAGGGGCAGGCAGTGGTTCTTTAACAGCAGACAGGAGTCCTGTGCTTATCGAATTAGCAAAAGATCTGAACAAAAACTCTGATCCGTATATCAGACAAATTCTCTCAGATCTTTGGATTCGAGAAAAAATTCGTCGCTTTATCGGACAACGCGTCCGTGACTCTGTGGCAGCGGGACGTGTTCCCGGACCTGAAGGCTCAATTGCTAAACTAAATGGTTCTCTTCTGGCTCGTCTTTTCAGAGATGCTTCCATGCAAATTGTTGGCACTAATGGTCAGGCTTGGGAAATTGAGGATGAAGATGCTGAAAAGTGGGCTGTGGGGTGTTTAGCTGCTTCTGGCGTAAGCATCGCTGGTGGCACCGATGAAGTGCAGCGTAATATTATTGGGGAAAGAGTCCTTGGTTTGCCTAAAGAACCCGATCCTTATAAGGGTGCTTCTTGGGATTCTGTTCCGCGAAATTAACTTTTCATTGCATACTTAAATGCGATCAATTTGAAAGGTCCGCATGTTTATTGATTTAACTGAAGAGCAAGAATCACTTCGCAAAGAACTCGAGTCTTACTTCAACGATTTGATGACTCCTGAAGTCAGGGAACAGGTAAAAAGTGCGGATTTTTCTGAGAACAAGCCCTACAAAGAACTAATAAGAAAAATAGGTCAAGACGGGTGGCTTGGAGTTGGCTGGCCCATCGAGCACGGTGGAAAGGGATTTACGCCAATAGAGCAATATATTTTTTTCAACGAGTCACAAGCCGCATGGTGTCCGATACCTTTTCTCACGACTAATACTGTTGGCCCAACAATTCGAGATTTTGGCACCGATGAACAGAAAGATTTTTTTCTGAAGAAAATACTTGCAGGAGAAGTCCATTTTTCTATTGGGTATTCAGAACCAGAAGCAGGAACTGACCTTGCCTCTCTCAAAACACGGGCAATAAGAGATGGTGATGATTGGATCATCAATGGTCAGAAATTGTATACAAGTCTGGCTTACAATGCAGATTACATTTGGCTTGCGGCCCGAACTGATACAGAAGCACCTGGACACAAAGGAATCACTCTCTTCTTGGTTGACACTAAAGATCCCGGATTTTCTATACAGCCTTTTGAAACTTTCGGAGCTGCTGACACAACTGCGACGTTCTATGACAACGTCAGAGTTCCGGACAGTATGAGAATCGGCGAGATAAACGGAGGCTGGAATTTAATTACCAGCCAACTCAACCATGAAAGAGTTTCATTGTTTGCTGCCGGTCGTATGGTGAGGCTTGTTAGAGATGCAGTTGATTGGGCAACAAACAATTTTCTTGCTGATGGAAGAAGAGTAATAGATCAGGAATGGGTTCAAGTGAAGCTTGCAGAGTGTCGATCTCTTGTTCGATACCTTGATCTTCTAAATTGGGAAGTTGCTTACGCAAATACGAACGGAAAAATGAGCCCTGCGGATGCATCTGCAATTAAAGTACACGGTTCCGAATCAATGCACCGAATCTACACTCAGTTGACTGAAGTGATTGGTGCTACCGGTCACCTTATAGAAGGTGACTCAGGGTCAGATTTAGCATCACAAATCGAGAACGGTTACAGATCAGTTTGGGTTTTGACTTTCGGCGGTGGAACCAATGAGATTCAAAGAGACATCATCGGAATGGCGGGGCTAGGTCTTCCGCGGGAAAAGCGACGTAGGTGAGGTCAGGTAATGAATTTTGATCTACCCGAGGAGCACAGTGAAGTCGCAGA
>CEOQ01102641.1_pt1 | contig 17909 bp, 13 predicted proteins | sample 361351 | NCBI WGS metagenome assembly CEOQ01 (sample SAMEA2619907, study PRJEB7988) | marine metagenome | biome: marine biome (ENVO:00000447); feature: deep chlorophyll maximum layer (ENVO:xxxxxxxx); material: "saline water (ENVO:00002010), including plankton (ENVO:xxxxxxxx)" | depth 60 m | reverse complement strand
TAGTAAAAAGCGCCCCTTTCCGTACGCGGAGGTCAGAATTATGATCATTACTAAGAAGGCAATTTCTCGTCGCGCGGTACTGCGGGGTCTTGGCGCAGCAGTAGCATTACCTATGCTAGACGCCATGATTCCCGCCATGGCCAATACAGCGCCAAAACCTGTTCGTCGTCTCGGAATAGTCTATGTTCCCAATGGTATGCGTATGGACCATTGGACTCCTTCGACTGTAGGCAGTGGTTTTAAATTCCCTACTGTTCTTAAACCAATGGAGCCGTTCCGAGAAAAAATTCAGATTCTGTCTGGACTTCATGGTGTCGACGGCGAAGGTCCTCATGCCAGAGCATCCACACGCTTTCTGACCGGTGTAGCTTCTACCCGGGATAATGGAGCTAACCTACGTGCTGGAATTTCCATGGACCAAATTGCCGGAAGAATGCTAGGAAATGAAACCCAGCTTGCAACACTAGAACTGGCCATTGACGGCCGCGACTTTGCCGGCTCATGTGATGAAGGTTTCAGTTGCGCCTACACCAATACAATCACCTGGGCCAATGAGACAACTCCATTGCCAATGGAAAATAATCCTCGAGCAATTTTTGAACGGTTGTTTGGCGACACAGGTAGCACCGATCCTGAAGTACGTCGCGCGCGTTTAGGCAAAGATGCCAGCTTGCTAGATTCTGTGACTGAACGTGCTAACGAAATGTATAAAAAATTAGGAGCCAATGATCAAACCAAATTGGCCCAATATCTGGAAGCAGTGAGAGACGTAGAACGCCGCATTCAAATGGCGGAAGCTCAAAGCGATCGCGAATTACCAGTAGTCGATCAACCTGCTGGTATTCCTGACACCTTTGGCGAACATGCTCGCCTGATGTTCGATATGATGGCACTGGCCTGGGAAACTGATATGACTCGCGTTGCCACATTCATGATGGGACGCGAAATTACCGGACGGACTTATGCCGAGATTGGTGTGCCTGATGCTCACCATCCAATTTCACATCACCAGCGTGACCCAGTGAAACTAGAAAAGCTGCTCAAGATCAATTCTTATCACATGACTTTCTTTGCTGAGTTCTTAGAGCGGCTTCGGACCTCTGAAGATGCTGATGGCTCAATGCTGGATTCTTCAATGATCATTTACGGCGCTGGGATGGCAGACAGTAACTCGCATTATTCGCGCGACTTACCAATTTTGTTAGCAGGAAACGTTAGTCATGGCGGATATCATTTGCAATACCCTGAAGGCACGCCGCTATCTAACTTACATTTAAGTCTGTTGGATAAATTAGGAACTCCAGTAGAGTCCTTAGGTGACTCAAGTGGACGACTCTCGATTTAAATTATAGCGAAACGGAAAAGAAAACAGCCGGAGATTGATTAAAACAGCCTTGAGCAGTTTCACTGCTTTTACTTTCCGTGGCCAACTCAGCAAATGCAATTTACTAAACGTTTATTGGCTATTCTCGCTAAGCCCTAAAGCAACCCATTCGGGCTCAGTTGCTCGGGACGAAATGGCCACAACAATATACTGTTTACCTTCATGCATATAGGACATTGGGGCACCGGTAGTGCCAGCTCCAAGATCTATTTCGAAGACTGTGTTGCCTGTCGATTTATCGTAGGCCCGGAACAGAGTCCCCCAACGCCAGGACTCATCGTAACCTGTATCAGCTACATAACCGCCCGGCACTGTTCCTACAACCGCATCACTGCCTTCACCGACAAATAAAAGTGACTTAGTTACTAACGGTGCGGGTCGATTTGGAATTCCCAAGGAAGGTAAATCCAAATCTTTTAGTAAAGGATGTTTTAGCGGCCCGTCTCCATTTGCGACTGACCACTCCAACTCTCCAGTATTCATATTAAGTGCCGTAACCCTCCCATAAGGAGGCTTAACGATGGGAAGCCCCTGAATGGTCGGCGCACTCGGTGCTTCATCAGGAATTGAATGAGTCATGGTTGCAAATTCGGAATTGGTTGGAGCGATACCCAAATTACCCGGATTGCTGTAGGAGACTGCAAAGTATGTTCCTGTTTCGGGATCGAATGCACCAGTATTCCAATTACCACTGCCCCAAGCATCGGGAACAGTGATCGTTCCTTGGAACCCTCCTTCAACCCATGGAGATGGAGGCGTATAAATTGGTCCTAGTACGAAATCGTCTATAAGTTCTAATGCCCTGCTGCGTAATTCTGGAGTGAAATCGATCAAATCATTTACTGTTATCCCCTGGCGATCGAAAGCCGGGGGCTTGGTAGGAATTGGTTGAGTTGCGGAAGTCGCTTCACCTTCGACAGTTGATTGAGGAACGGGAGTTTCTTCAATTGGCCATACCGGTTTACCGTTGGTGCGGTCAAACACATACACAAAACCGTTCTTGTTCGCCTGCATTACAGCCTTAATTGTGCGGCCATTCACTGTAATGTCACCCAATATAGGAGGACTACTATTATCATACTCCCAAAGATCATGATGAATCATCTGGAAATGCCAGATTCTTTCGCCGCTTTCTGCATCCAGCGCGACAAGGCTATTTGCAAACAAGTTGTCTCCTGGTCGATGACCACCATAATAGGCAGACGTTGGGGAACCTAAAGGAACGTATACGATACCCAGCTCGTTGTCGGCAGATAAGCAACACCAAGACCCTATGTCCCCTGACCACTCAGCAGATCCTTCTCCCCAAGTCTCATAACCAAACTCTCCTGATCTGGGAACAACATTAAATTCCCACTTAAGCTCACCATTTCTTACATCGAAACCTCGAATATTTTCCGGCGCTGCCTCTTTCCGATTACCACCATCACCGGCACCATTTAGAAAACCACCTATCACCGCGATGTTACCAATAACTAAAGGGGAAGTAGTAAGTGCAAAATTGTTCGCGTCCGCGGCATTGTAAGTAAGATTGACTCTGCCCGGTTCCTCACGACCAAAATCAGGAAAGGTTTCACCAGTTTGTGGATTTAGCGCATAAAGATAGTTACCTCGCACCACCATGAGCCGCTGGTCGATGCCCTGTTTCCAGTGGGCTATGCCGCGGGAACTGATCCCGGCCGCTTCCAACAAAGTTGATTGATAGGGTTCTTGAGTCCAGACTGACTCTCCTGTTGCTGGATCAAATGCTTCCACAAAACCAAAAATATTTGGAGCATATAAAACGCCATCTATTAATAGGGGAGTTGATCGCAGGTTTTTCTCAAAACCTAATCCATTGTACTCATTCCGCAGAGAAGCAGCGGTAGCATCTCTTCGCCACAAGATACTAATTTGGTCCACATTACCTGCATTGATCTGATCTACCGGAGAGTAGCGGTTGAATTTATTGTCGCCGCCAAAGTAAGTCCATGCACCTTCTTCATAAGACTGCGCGATTGAAGACTTTGCTCCAACAATTGACGCAATCAGTGCAATAGCAAATAGAGCGATATCAGATTTTTTGAAGAATGGCTGTATTCTCAATAACATCAGTGCTACCTCTTTTTAAATTACTCAGACCATAAAATTTGAATTAACGATTACAATTTAATCATTGTCGTAGGGCTTACTGATCTCTAAATCCATTATCTTTAATGAGGTAACCCTGCTTTGCTAATGGCGCATACGCATAGTAGTGGGAGCCAGTTAAGAAAGCTTCCTAAAACTTAAAAAATCATTGGATTTTAATAATCTATTATCTGTTCATTACATTTTATCCGAGCGATGCTTGCCAGTACTAAAACTTCCACGGTCACTTACCATCGATGTGACACTGAAGATTCGCGTTACCACCGTAATAACCCTCGTTTTTGCTACGCTTTTGTATGTACTAAAGATAAGGTCACAAGAAAATACTGAACGGGGTTTAGTTTTTGAATTTCCACGAAGCTTGCAGAAAACAGTAAATTTGCACAACATGAGTATAGCAATGAACAACAATAGAACAGAATTCGGAGTGCGATAATGCTTAAGAACTTGACTATTCCTTTTTGGTCGACACTAAATCAAACCATATTTGTAGGACTTTTTTTGATTCCGGTCCTAGGTAGCACTCAACCTTCTAACTTTCCTCCAGTTACCGATGAAATGCTGCAGAATCCCGATGACGGTGATTGGTTAATGTGGCGGCGTACTCTTGATAGCTGGGGGTATAGCCCTCTAGACGAAATTAATCGTGAAAATGTCAAGGAACTGCGAATGGTGTGGACTCGGGATCTTGCGACAGGAACCGGTGAAATCACTCCACTCGCCTACAATGGCATGTTGTTTGTACCTCAGGCCAATGACGTGATTGAAGCCATAGATGCGAAAAGTGGCGATTTTATCTGGGGATACAGCCGAGATATTCCAGAAGATCTCTATGAAATGGTTGGAGGCAATGCGCGCAACAATCGTAATCTTGCGATTTACGAAGATAAAATAATTAATACCTCCGACGACAATCATATCTTTGCCTTAGATGCATTAACCGGTCGCGAAGTTTGGGAAACGGAGATTCTCGATTATCAAGTTAACTCAGCCACGCATAGTTCTGGCCCAATAATCGCTGACGGTTTAGCTATTTCCGGGCGCAGTTGCCGACCTTGGGGCGGCCCTAATGCCTGCATTGTAGCCGCGCATAATGCCAGTACTGGCGAAGAAGTCTGGCGGCGTAGATTAATTCCTGCACCAGGCGAACCTGGTGACGAAACCTGGGGAGATGTTGCTTTTGAAGATCGCCATCACGTAGGTTCCTGGATGGTTCCTAGTTACGATCCAGAATTAGGACTCATCATTATGGGCACATCGGTAACTTCACCAGCACCAAAATTCTATTTAGGGGGAACTGATCTGGCCCATCTCTATCACAATTCTACATTGGCACTAGAGGTGGAGACTGGCGAGATTCGCTGGTACTACCAGCATATGAATGATCATTGGGACCTAGATCATCCGTTTGAAAGGTTATTGGTTGAAACCGAAGTCTCTCCAGATCCGGATGAAGTCACGTGGATAAATCCCGATCTTCAGCCCGGCGAAAGACGCAAAGTAATTACTGGCATACCAGGTAAAACAGGTATCGTTTACACCCTTGATATTGAAACAGGTGAATTTCTCTGGGCAACACCAACTATCGAACAGAATGTGGTTATCGATATCGATGGCGCAACCGGAGAAGTCACCGAGAATCCGGAGATTATTTTCAGAGAAGCAGAACAAATTGTTTTCGTTTGCCCTACCTGGCTGGGTGGCAAAGACTGGGAGGCTGGAGCCTACAGCCCACTGACCAACATCATGTATTATCCACTTCGTAATAGCTGCGCGAATATGTTGGCTACCGGCAATTTTGAAAGCGAACGAGCTAGGGCGCTTACTGAAGGCGGACAAGGTGGCCTCGCAATATATCAATTGGCGGCGCGGCATCAAATTACGCCGGGCACGGATAACCTTGGTACCGTGCGGGCAGTCTCTGCAGAAACAGGTCGAACCGAATGGTTATTCGAAACCAGGGCAGGCACCATGAGCGTAGTTGCAACAGGTGGAGGGCTGGTCTTTGGCGGGGACGCCAATGGTCGCTTCCGAGCGTTCGATCATGAAACCGGTGAAGTACTGTGGGAAATCAACTTAGGCTCCTCGGTTAGCGGCTACCCGATTTCATTTGCAGTAGATGGTAAACAATATATCGCTGTTAACACCGGTGGCGGTCAGCCGAGCATGACGCCGGAATTACGTCCGAGTCGTGGAACAAATTTATATGTATTTGCTCTGCCGGATTAAGAACAACCTGTAGTACCAATTTTCAAGTTAGAAGCTAATAATGATTATTTTTAGGTATTGAAACGGCTTGGTGCTATCGATCTGATTGGAACTACGAATCTAGAACGAAATAATTATTTTCAAAACGATCTCAGAAATGCCTTAGATCAAGTGTTATGGATGGAACCCGATCTCATGGGCCATTTGTTAGATACAGTTAATCAGGCCAAACTAGATGAGCAGCGTGGCGCTATTAGACCCGAGAGTTTGGTGTGGTTATTTGCAGGTGATCGCAATCAAGTTAAAGCTGATATTGACGCCTTAGGAATTGCCGACATCGAAATTATATATACCTACGGAAATTCCACTGACTAATTTCTCAATCTTTCAAACTCAGCCTGCAATTCAGGAGACAAGGGGTAAATATCGCGAAAGCGAAATTCCCTGTCTTCCAATAGCTGCAATTGAAATTCCTCACGGTCTGCCACCAAGTCCGCATATTCCAAGACAATCTCTACCATCGAGGGTGGAAAGAAAAACACTCCACCATCATCACCAACAACAACATCACCTGGTAATACAGTAATGCCACCAATTCTAACTGGTGCGTTGTACTCCACACCTAACCATGATGTGGTGTGAGGATCACTGAACTTATGCAGTACTGGAAACTCCGCAAAACGTTCTTCTCTTAAGCCTGTGTAATCGCGCATACCACCATCAATAATTATCCCGGCTGCGCCACGCATCTGTATGCCAGTAGCTCCCATGTCACCGAATAGATTATGGCCGTCACTACCTCCTAATTCAGCGACAACGACATCCCCCGGCTTGGCTTCTTCCGCTGCGCGAGCATAGTAACGCCGATCCCAGTTGCCTTCTTCCGCTAACTTAAGAGCTGCATCGGTTAGATCCGGGCGTGGAGGTAAAAAGCGCATGGTCAGTGCCCTACCTACTAATCTTGAGCCCGGCTGAGTGTTTTGAAATCCCGTTGCATAATTTAAACGATATTCACCTAGTGCACTAAAAACTACTTCAAGCGGGACTTCTTTTAGTCTTGCAAGTTGCGCTTCCGTGACTTCTGCTCGACTTGGCTCCAACATATCCATTATTGCCGAATAGGAAGTGCGATTCGCTCTAAAGCCATCAGGAACAGGAACATCAAGGGTAAAACTTTGATCATATGGCCCCTGTGCTACTGACGGTATACACATTAAAATCGATACGACAAACAAACCTATTATGCGAGCGCTCACGACTAACCCTCCAGCAATTATTCTTTGCTAGTAAGTATCAATCAGCTACGTTTGAATTGGAACCAGATTCCAGACTTTACGCTGAGACTGCATCAGGATTTTCTTTTTCTAGCTTAAATTGATGCAAAAACCCTACAGGTCAACATAGTTTTTTGTATTAAACAGCAGGTTAATTTAGTTTAGCGATTTGCCCGTTGACGGTCTGGCAATTCCAAATCAACGGTAAAGGAAACGGGAATACTTTGCGGTAAAAAACAAATTGCGTCGTCGCAAGCTTGATACTCAAGAGTTCCAGTTAGAGTAAGCGCATCAAGACTAGACATGATCTCTTCGGTTTCAGCATTGCCATCCATCACGATTTCTTGCAGAAGCGTAAAGGGCTCCTGGTAAACCGGTACATATTCATCCAATGGCTCGAAGTAATAAATTTCTGAAGCTGGATATTCCACAGGTTCTACGCGCGCAATGTCCGGTTTATCTAGATTGAACCCTATAACTTGATAGCCTTTCACTTCTGCACCTGGAGCATAGACATGCATGTTAGGACCAGGCTCTACATCTAGAGCAAGAGAGAATCTAGTACCAACAGTTACCGAAGTATTAGAAGGATAAGCAGTAAACTTAAGATGTGCAGTTTCCCCTTCAACCGCAGCAATCGGTGACAATCCCACACCTAACTTAAGCATTACGTTGGTGGTGGTATTCCGTTCACGGTAGAACTCTTCGAAAAATCTTGAAGTTACTTCACCGAGGGAATTAATCATGAAGGTACCAGGATAAGGAGTTCCCACGATCATGGGATTGGCACCAAATACAGAAACATACTTAGCAACATCAGCCTGCACTGCAGGATCATCAGCGTTCTCACCAATGCCCTCTTCTGCCACAGTATTCACAATCCCGTAGTCAGTTATTACTGCGGAATCATCGTCTGCCAGCAAAGGAAACGTAATCCCGCGACGTTCGGCGAAATCGGAAAGCACTTCTTCCGAATCATAGCTTATTGCAGCTATGCCTATACCCTGGGCTTCCAGTTCTTCGAGTTGGTCCTGCAACTCCACGAGTTGCGCTTTACAGTATGGTCACCAGTCTGCAGAACGGTGGAATAACAACATCGCTCCGTTTGGGCCCATTATGGAGTCGAGGGTATGAGTCTTTCCGAATTGATCTTTCAGCTCGAAATCCGGCACCCGTTCACCCACCTGAGGACCAAGTTCTGCCACCACGATGGCTCCACGCTCCTGGGCCACTGCCAAACTACCACAGAGGACAAAGGACAAAATGAGCAGTGATTTTTGAATTATTATTCTCATTGCAGTGAATGCTATCACTTGTTTTGAGACTGGTACAGCTGTGACAGCAAAGATCGGAATATCTTATAATTTATAGTAGTTTAACGGTTTTTCCATAGACATTTCCCAATTGGAAACTTATCCTTTCTTTCCAGATTCGTAGTTTTTTAATCAATGCCTGCAAGCCCACTCTATAGAGAGCAGATGACTATGAAATTCTTAATTAGCCGAAAAACATTACCACTCCTTGGTTCTCTTTTCGCTCTTGGCCTTTCCCAAGCGAATGCTCAAGATAGAGCGATTACTTACACTGAAGATATTGCTGCTATCCTTTTCGAAAAATGCTCAAGCTGCCATAACCCGGACGGTATTGGGCCCATGTCCCTTTTGAGCTATGAAGAAGTCCGGCCCTGGGCACCTTTAATTAGCTATAAGGTAGAGCGTCGTGAAATGCCACCCTGGCATTTAGATCTCACAGTGGGAATCCAGGATTACAAAAATGATGTTTCACTTAGTGACACACAGGTAGCTAAGGTAGTTAACTGGGTAGAAAATGGCGCGCCACAAGGTGATCCAGCTTTAATGCCGGCACAGCCAGAGTTACCTAATGTTGGCGAATGGCAGTTGTCCTCTCTGCTAGGTGAGCCTAACTTCGTAGTTAAATCCCCTCCCTATAACGTTGCAGCAAACGCTCAGGATCAGTGGTGGGTGCGCAATACAACTTTTGAAGGCTTGATCGATAAACCGCGTTATGTTCGAGCGACTGAATTAAAAGGTTCCTATCCTCTGGGCGTAAAGGTATTGCATCACGGTCATGCGACATTAATATCGTTCGATGAAAATGGCAACCGTGTCTCTGGCCCTGTAGGCAGACAGGGTGTAGGTAAAGGCGGAGATATGTTTCCAGAAGGAACTGGCATGCTGATCTATCCAAACGGAACGATTAATTGGAACCTGCATTATTTTCCAATCAATGAAGTTGTTTACCAAGAGCAAGCGGAAGCAGCTGTATGGTTATATCCGGAAGACTACGAGCCTGAGTTTCAAACACGAGGCGAACAATTTTTCGCTGCGGATTCCGGCCCCGGTGGATTGTGGGCCAATGACTTAGTGCTTCCCCCGAATTCAATAAAGTCACTGCAAGGGGTTAGAGTTCTTAGCCGCCCTGCCTTAATCACTAGTTTTCGCCCGCACATGCATATGCGCGGCAAAGCACAATCGCTTGAAGCAGTTTATCCTGATGGTAGAAGAGAGATGCTGGCTCGTGTCGACAAATACGATCACTCTTGGCAAATCAATTATGAATTTGCCGAAGATGTGGCACCGTTATTACCCGCAGGCACCATGCTGATGATCACTTCAACCTGGGACAATACCGCTGACAATCCTCATAATCCAGATCATCGCCAATGGGTAGTATTCGGTCAGAGAGGGGTCGACGAAATGTCTCATCTCTGGCTGGGAATTACTTATTTAAATGAAGATCAATTTGAGCAACTAAAGGCAAAACGCAGCGCCAAGTTAACTGCGGCCAACGGTGACTAGAGATAGGCTGTAGTACAATGAGTAGAATTGGTCTTACGGTACTGTTCTATTTCCTAGCGTTTTGTGCTTTTAGTGCACAAGCCCAAACGCCCTCTGTTCTGAGCCCACTAAGCGAAGCACCCCTGCGACCACAAGGACAAAGTGTTATTCCTTTGTTTGATGGTTGGTATCCCAACGACGATGGCACGTTTACCATGTGCTTTGGTTACTTCAACATGAACACTGAAGAAGTAATCGATGTTCCTTTAGGAGAAAGAAATTACATTACACCGGCGCAATTCGATGGCGTACAACCAACTCACTTCGATACTGTTCCGAATCCAGATTTAACCAGAGACTTTCGTCGATACTGGTGTGTGTTTTCCGTTATCGTGCCGGCAGACTATGGCATGCAGGACGTAATTTGGAATATTGAAACTAATGGATTGGCATTGTCGGTCCCTGGCACGCTTATTCCTTCTTATGTTTTAGACGAACAGGAAACCTCTGGTCGTGAAACCTCTGCACCATATTTAAGTCTTAACGATAGCCCGCCGAGTTTTCGGGGAAGAAATGGTTTATTCGAAGGGCCTAGACAAGCAGAAGTTGGTGAGCCATTAAATATCATCGCTCGATTACAGCATGCCGAACCAGGTACCTGGATAAACTGGTCGTTGCATCAGGGACCCAATGCGGTGGAATTTGGAACCTCAGAAGCCCGTCTCAATGACCTAGAAGGCGTGATTGAGACCACTGCCACCTTTTACAAACCAGGAACTTACTTATTGCGGATTCAAGCCATTAACGACACAGAACGTCAGCGTGAGCCGACATATGGCTTCGAATTCCATTGTTGTTGGACGAACGCGTATCTAACAGTCGAAGTCTCCGAATAGTCTAGTTTCACTCACTTCTTGCCCACCCAAATGCTGTGTTATTCTTATTGTTCCTCTGACGTGACGGAGAATACTAATGAGAATCAAATTCGTCTCAGTACTTTGTAGCCTCGTGGGCATAGTCGTTAGCTGCAATTCATTTGCTCAACTAGACGGCAGCTACGATAAGCGCACTCCTTGGGGCGATCCTGACATTTCCGGCATGTGGTCGTACGCCAGCCTCACTCCTCTGCAGCGGCCTCAACGTCTTGGTGACAAAGAGTTTTATACTCCAGAAGAAGCGGCAGGAATATATGCAAATACTCAAAGAGAGGTTGTGGATCGACCAGGAGATGTAGGTAGTTATAACTATCATTGGTTCGATCGGGGAGAAGTCTCTGCCGACTTACGCACGTCATTAATTGTCGATCCACCCAATGGTCGTTTACCCATAACAGAGGCAACAATTGCTCAACAACGTGACCAAGCCGAATACCGTCGCGAACATCCAGCGGATTCCTGGTTAGATAGAACCAATTGGGATCGGTGCATTACCTATCATGGCGTGCCACCAGTTTCTTCTGGTTACAACAATTCTTATCACATTACTCAGAACCAAAACTTTGTAGCTATTCATGTGGAGATGATCCATGACGTGCGCATTATTCCTATCGATGGCAGACCGCAGCTGCACGAAAATATTCGATTGTGGAACGGAGACTCAAGAGGTCACTGGGAAGGCGATACTTTAGTCGTGCGTACTGCAAACTTTAGCAAGAAAACACAACATCGCTTTCCTTCTTCAGCCGATACTGTCGCAGTGGAAAGATTTCGTCGTGTAAGTGAAGATATGATTGATTACTCCTTCACAATCGAAGACCCAAATGTTTATTCACAACCCTGGACTGCTGTAAGGCCTATGCCTCGATTGCCGGAGTACAAGCAGTATGAATATGCTTGTCATGAAGGAAATTACGCAATGACTTATATACTGCGCGGCGCTAGAGCTGAAGAGGCAAGAGCTGCAGAAGGATCAACCCCAGAAAATTAATCCATGCCACTAAAACTTAAAGAATATTTATTATTGTGTTTAGCAGTTGCCATCGTAACCGCAACTATCGTTTTGTTCGTGCCTGGCTTGTCGGACACTATTGAATCTAGAATGTTAACTTTTCTAACAACCATTACTCGTGCCTAAAAATGAAAAATAAAAACTACTTAATTTTGTGTGGAGTGCTGACTGTCTTGACTATCGTCAGCATTCTCTCTATTCCAGGATTTTCTGACGCTATCGAAACCGGTTTGCTGTTTTTTCTTATGACCAACGCCAGCGCCTAAACTATGGTTGGTCGAATTGCATTCTTAGTTGTTGCCCTACTCCTTATCCCTGCATCTTCTGCGCAGCAACTAGGTGCGCCGCCTGCTATTTATAAACCAGGCCCAGAGATTATCGCTGAGTTAGACGAGGCAGCTAGAAATTCAACTTCCGCGGCAGGCGTATCGGTTACTATTTCACCTGGCATAACAGTACGACGACGATTAAGCGGCGTAGCGCAGTATGCAGTCCTACATCCATACAGCGTAGAAATCTACCGCATACTGGAAGGTAGTGGCACTCTAGTAACCGGCGGTTTACTAATTCCACCATTGGCGGAACCAACGGGTAATGATGATTTAATGCGCACACTCAATGGCGTTGAAGGTGGAATATCGCGCGAGGTGAAAGAAGGTGACATCCTGGTACTGCAACCAGGGACTCCCCATTGGTTCGCCAATATCGATGGCGACTCCATAACATACATGGAATCTCGGGTACGTATTACTACCGCGCCAGTTCGTTATCAATAATCGGGTTACTAGGCTTCAACTCTGTCTAGACCAGTTAAAATTCTCTATAGCAAGAGAGAGTTTTTAAAGATCACTCAGGTAACGCAAACACCCAAAGCGAGGCACCAGAAGGTGGATTAACGATTCCGGTTGTGCGCTCCATACCATTTGCAAAGTAACTACCGGCATTGGTTGCTACAGCAACATATTGCTTGCCTTCGACTCGGTAGGTGATTGGATAGGATGTAGGTGAGTTATCCAATCGTTGTTCCCACAAAACATTGCCATTATCTTGATCTACAGCTTGAAACAGACGATCAATGGTGCCGCGAAACAATAACCCAGTATCGGTAGTTAAGTGTCCACTGGCTGGCGGTGCAAATTGACGCGTTGTCCACACTACTTCGCGGGTCGCAAGATCAACAGCTTTCACTAATCCCCATTGCCCTTCCGTTTCCACGTCTGGATACTTCTGCCAGCGACTGCCTGTAAGATTATTAATGCAGGTGTCTTGCATCGGTATATATAGCATATTGGTAGAAGGGTTGTAGGAAGTGGTTTGCATGTTTCTTGCACCAAGCGCATCAGGGCAAACTCCGTTTTTTGCCAAGCCCGGCGTCGGTTCACCTGGTTGCAGAACAGCCGCGGGAAACATGGTCTTATCGCCAGTGCGCGGATCTATTTCACTAAAGACATTTTGCATATCCATATCTATGGAAAAAAGATATTCACCAGTTGCTGCGTCCATCGCTTCAAAGATCGCAGCTTTTCCTCCAGTTACCACTGCTCTGCGCATTTCTCCATTAAAAGGCACTTCGATAATTTGTCGCTCAAAGGCCCAATCCAAGTCTAGTAAGTCATTGCGAACATGTTGAAAGTGCCAAACTAGTTCACCGGTGTCAGCATCAAGGGCAATCGTCGAATTCGTGTAGAGCGCGTCGGAAGTTGTGCCTGGAATATTCCTGAATTCACGCATCGTAACCGTGTCATAAGTTGGTGCTGGCCCAAAGTAAACCAAATTGGTTTCAGGATCATAACTACCTGGTGTCCAAACTGAACCTCCTGTTCTTTCCTCCAGTGTCATTCCATTCCAACTATTGCCGTAAGCTTCATCAGGTCGAGCGATTGTGTAGAACCGCCATGCTTCTTCTCCAGTTTGTAAATCGATCGCAATAATAAAGTTCCCTCCAGCAACCTGCATTTGACCCACTAAGCCGAAAATTGCTTTGTCATTGATAATCATGGGAGCAGACTTAAAGCGATGATCAAGCTCACCACCAGTATCAACTGCATGCTCCCAAGCTAGTCTTCCGGTCTTTGCATCTAAGGCTATGAGCTTAATATCTGAAGTTCCCACAATTATTTTATCTTCATAAATACCCACGCCCTTTTTTGATTCCGAGTTGTAGTCTCCTTCGATGTTATGTTGATAAGCCCAAAGTAAGTCGCCAGTAGTTGCATCAAGTGCCTGCACCACATCTTGAGTACTCAGAGTAAACATCACGCCGTCATGCACCAGCGGGGTCATCATGTTCGCACCAGACGGAAGCGACCAAGTCCACTCGACTCTCAAGTTATCTACATTGTTTTTAGAGATCTCACTTAGCGGGCTATGACCAAGATTCGAGTGTGTGCGCCGCCAAATTAACCAGTCATCCTCTGGGGGGTTTAGTAACATGTCATTAGTGACCGGCGTCAGGTCATCCAGACGACTTATTGGAAGCACGGGTCCATTTGTCGCATAGCTTGGTAAGCGAGGCGTAAATCGTTGATCGATTAACTCCTGAGCTGGAATTGTATAATTCGCAAGTACTTCCAAACTTGCAGAGACGGGAGTGGTTCCTACCTCTACACCATTGCGACTAAATAAATAAGCTAAGACTTCTGCAGTTTCTTCTTCCGAAAGCCCTACTTCGTTTGGCGGCATGCGTAATACGTTGCGCGCCAAGTTGTCTGCACTGCCATCACCAAATCTTCTAGTAAACAAATTTCCCGCTAGTGCGGGCGCCAACTCAAATCCTTCCAAATTAAAACCGTGACAATTTGCGCAACGTTGCTCGTAGATTCGTTGACCCGAGTCCGCTTGCATTTGGGTATAACTAACCGACTCTTGGGAGATAACAAGACAGGGAATGCATAAAAATATTGAAGCAACTGTTATTGCCGTTGAGTGTTTAATTAATTCTTCTTTTTTCATAACTGCCTACTTCAATACTTAATAGAAATAAAAAAGGGATAGAGATTGTAATCAACTCTATCCCTCTGAACTATCTTAACTGCTAGCTTTAGTCTATGCGATGATTTGTGGAATTGGTTTCCCAGAGATATCAGATAAACGATAATCTCGCCCACTGTAACGATAAGTTAGCTTCTCGTGATCAAGTCCTAGTAAATGCAAGATGGTGGCATGCATGTCATGAGCAGAAATTGGTTGCTCGAATGCCTTATAGCCCCACTCATCTGACGCACCAATTTCTTGGCCACCTTGAATACCCGCACCCATCATTAATGCTGTCTGGGTCCCTGGATTGTGGTCACGGCCTATGCCTCGCTGAGAAATTGGCATCCGCCCAAATTCACCATGCCAGAGAATTAAAGTGTCATCTAACAATCCTCGAGCTTTGAGATCCTGAATTAAACCTGCAATCGGCTTATCAGATTCTTTTGCGTGGAGTGTATGATTTTCTACTAAATTGGAGTGAGCGTCCCAGGTATCAGTATTCTGTACGCCAACACCTCCCATAAAAAGTTGGACAAACCGCACACCGCGTTCAACCAGACGGCGAGCCATTAAGCACTGCTTACCAAAAGGTTCGGTAATGGCTTCGTCAATACCGTAAAGCTTTTTAGTTGCTTCTGATTCGGAACGAATGTCGATCGCTTCCGGGGCACAGCCTTGCATACGGTAGGCAAGTTCATAAGAAGAAATACGTGCAGCGAGTTCAGAATTACCTGGATACTTCTCCATATCCATCTGATTCAATTTCGCCAACACTTCAAGACGAGCGCGTTGCTGATCAACCGTTAAGTTTTCAGGCGCCTCTAAATCTACTATCGGATCGCCGGAAGATCGGAACAGCGTGCCTTGATAGGTAGCGGGCATAAAACCTGAGCCCCAATCCGCTGGCCCACCTAAAGGTCCACCACGGTAGTCATTCATTACCACGAATGCTGGCAAGCTGGAACTTTCAGAACCTAAACCATAAGTTACCCAACAGCCAACACTAGGAAAGCCAACTCGAATCTGCCCAGTTTGCATCTCATAGGTGGATTGGATGTGGTCATTGGATCGGCCATACAAAGATTTAATGAATGCGATGTCGTCAACTTGTTTGGCAAGATGCGGAAATAATTCTGAAACCCACATACCACTCTCACCATACTGTTTAAACTCAAACGGGCTCGGCATTAACGGTCCAGGCATTCCTTGTCGCACCGCAAATTTCTCACCGATTAAATCTTCTAGTGGAACACCGGCGTATTTGGTTAACGCAGGTTTGTAATCAAAGGTGTCGACCTGACTAGGTCCACCACTCATAAACAGGGAGATAACATGTTTAGCACGAGGGGCGAAATGGGGTTCTTTAGGCTCGAACGCACCCGGGAAAGTAGCTGTACATTGTTCACCACCTAAAGCAACGTCTTGCGCGAAGGCTTTGTCGTCATTAAGCAAAGAGGCAAGCGCCAAACCAGCAATTCCACCACCGGACTGCATAAGAAAATCTCGGCGTGACCATATTTTTTTCTTAGGCTTGTCAGTCATGCTTTTCTATCTCCTGTAAAGGAATTCACTCAGGTTAAACACAACATGAGTGAGGTCATCCAATGAGCCCAGTTCTACTAATTGTCGACCAATTTCTGCTTCTTCTTGTGTTGGCGATCGAGTAAGAGCAGTTCGATAAACCATCTCAACCTGTTGATCAATATCATAAGGAGCTACTTCTTCTACCTGGGCAGAAAACAGTTCCGCCTGATTCAGTACAAACGGATTGTTCATTAAGGTGAGCGCCTGGGGAGCAACCGTTGAGGTGTTACGCGTATTAATCGTTTGATTTTGATCTGGTAAATCAAAGGTTTCGAAAAATGGGAACGAGAGGGTACGCCGACGATAAACATAAATGCTGCGACGCCACACTTCTGGCCCATCCACCTGATTATCCCAGCGGCCAAATAATACCGCGGTGTCTAAAATTTCCTGCGGAATGTAGGGAAAGATCGGCTGACCACCTACGGATAAATCAATACCACCACTGGTAGCCATCATCACGTCGCGAATTGCTTCTGCTTCTAACCGCTGCGGTCGATACTTCCACATCAAATGATTTTCTAAATCCGCCAGCGAATTCTGATCATTGTCGTATACCGATTCCATCTTATAAGCTGCGGACGTCATAATTGTTCGATGAAGCTCTTTTGTACTCCAACCATTTTCCATAAAGTCCACTGCTAACCAGTCCAGTAACTCAGGATGTGTTGGCCTTTCGCCTACAACACCGAAATTATCCAGGCTCGAAACAATGCCGCGACCGAAATGATGGTGCCAAACTCGATTTACCCAAACGCGAGCAGTCAATGGATTTTCTTCTGAAGTAAGCCACTGCGCTAAGGCCAGGCGGCGACCCGAAGTTCGACCGTTGGCTCGAGGTAGTTCAGTTGGCGGGTCGCCATACTTCGCTACCGTCAGGAAATCCGGCTCCATTTCTGGCCCCTCACTAAAGGGGTCTCCACGAATCAAGAATGGCGAAGGTGGTGCTTCATAAGAGCCTTCACCATCGTGAAGAAAACTACCAGGCACATCCATTTGGATTCGACATTCAGGACAGCCCAAAACATTGTCACCGGCTCGATCTGGTGTGTAGCGGTAATCACCATCAGTAACCACTTCGATCATGGATGGTTCTTCAGGACGATCAGCTTCAACTTCTTCAATTAATCTGCGTAAGGCTTCACGCTGTGCCTTCGCTTCTTCAGACATAGCTGCATCTACTTGATCACGGGGAACACCAAGAGTTAACACTTGCGCTGCTAAAAGCTTCTGGCCGTCTGTGCGTTCATCTTCAGGAATAAGAACGGCTTCTAAAATGTCTGCAGGGAACTCATTACGAATTCGTTCAATTTTTAGCTCAGTGAGGTATGGCTGTTCAATTTCGCGAATTTGTTCGCGGATGGAAGAAACGCGGTCATCAAATTCAGCAGTTTTCGCTAAGTATTTCAGCGCCTGCTCATCGGGAAGCATCGGCCAATCGGTTTCAACATAACCGAATATGGAAGCGGTCATGCTGTAGTAATCTTTTTGCAGTATCGGATCGAATTTATGATCGTGGCAGCGTGCACACTGAATAGTCATGCCTAACACTCCACGACCTACAGTCGCGACCACATCATCAAGATAATCCCAGCGTCGCTCAGGATT
>CEOQ01038897.1_pt1 | contig 17984 bp, 12 predicted proteins | sample 361351 | NCBI WGS metagenome assembly CEOQ01 (sample SAMEA2619907, study PRJEB7988) | marine metagenome | biome: marine biome (ENVO:00000447); feature: deep chlorophyll maximum layer (ENVO:xxxxxxxx); material: "saline water (ENVO:00002010), including plankton (ENVO:xxxxxxxx)" | depth 60 m | reverse complement strand
TGCTTCCAGAGCAACTGTATTCACTATTGATACAACTGGTACTGGATCATCTAACGCACATAACTTTGAGACAGGAACACCAGTAAGATTAGTTCCACGTCCTCGTTTTGATACTGTAACTAAGAAATATGTTGATGTTGATAAGCGTGTTGTTAGACTACCTAATGGATTTGAAACTAACAGAACATACTATGTAATTTCTCCAGGTAGAACTACATCACCTATTGATTATAGTGGTGGAACCTACTTCGATGGTAGTGACCAAACTAAGTTGATGCTTGCAACATCAAGAGAGAATGCTGCTGCTGGTATCTACATCTATGCATCCGAAACAACTTCTGTTGATCCTGATGTAGAGATTGATATCTATCAGTTTGTATTAGATGATTCATATGATCTACATTCATATAGAACTAACTTAGCAACAACCTCTGCATTCTCTGGTAACGGTGGATTTGAGACAGAGATACCAAACATCGTTGACAAACCATCTACTTCTACTGATGCTCAACAAGTATTCTTTAGACCTGAAGAAGGATCACAACTACCATTAGTATCTACATCATTTGCAAATAATCCTAACGTTGCTGTAACAAATAGTTCCAGCCCAGACTTCGGTAGACTTAACCCTAACGTATCATTCTATGTTCGCTATCAAAATGATAGAGTATTCACCATCCACCTAAGCAAGGCAGATGCACTGAATGATGTAAGAATTACATTTGATCCTGGTCAAACTGGTATTAAGTTTACGACCTATGCTAACAAGCGTAGATCACCAATGGCATTTGATCCAACCTTTACTGATGCTGTTACTACTTCAGGTAAGTGGTACATCAAAGTTAAGGATGATGTTACTGGTCAACCTTCATCTGTTTTCTATGACAATATCATCTGGAGAATCAAACAGGCAGATATGTCATCTACTCCTCGTACTACTGACATGTGGTATGAGCGTCTTAAGGATGGACGTGAAGCAAATGAAAGAACATACAAGATTCGTTATGTTATTCCAAAAGATATTGAGAACGCAAGAGATCCTATCAATGGATTCGTTATCAAGGGAAGAACTGACGATACTCGTAAGTTAATACCTCAGAAGATTGTACTTAAGCCTGTAACTGGATCAGTATACGGTGCTAGATTCAAGAACCCAAGACAACAGAATGAGTACATTGGATACACTGAAGCAGACTTCGCAAGTAATTCACTTAGTGTACCTGCTAAGTATGATCCATATAAGAAGGATCTAACTAACGCTGGTGTTGAGTATAGAGCATTTATTAAGACTACGAGTGGTATTACAGCCACTATTCAAAGTGGTCGTTATGTAGAAGATCCATTAGATCCTACTATCAAGTACTTAGAACTTAATGTCTTTGACCATGCAGTTGACGTTGTTAACTATCCTGGTCTTAAGAATGAGATCTTCACTACTGTTAGAATTGATGCTCCTCAAGGTGGATCATTCGTAGCGAATAAGACACAGAATAGTAGCACCAATGAAATTAGTTGGACTGGTTATTCTTCTGGTCTTGCTAATATACATGCTTATTACAATGTTGGAAGTTCACACTACCTAATCCTAAAAAATATCCGCGGTGGAAAATTAGAGTATAGTGATTTTGCAAATACAAGATTTACACAAGGTAATGTATTTGCTGAGATGGTAGAGGATCAAGACTTCGGTAAGTCACTACCACTTAAGAGACTTATCTCTAAGGGATATCCTGAGTACTACTACAGACAAAATGGTGCTAATGTCTACACCATAACACCAGGTGATCGTATTACTGACGATGCTGGTATTGAATACTACGTTGATAGTGTAAATGATGTAGGTATCATTGAAGATACATTCTACATCTTCAACGTAGAGACACTACAGAAACGTATCTTCGGACAGCAAGAAGGTATTTACTATCTAACTTGCTTACGTGGTAACATTTCTCCATTCCCAACTGGACCTGGTGTTGTTAATAACTTCAAGAGCTTCAAGTTCTCCCAGCCAGTTAGCAAACTATATCCTCTAAACTACAGAAACGATCCTCTCTGGTTCCAGAAGTCTGGTACAACAGCAGAAGAGAAAAACGTATTTGCTGGATTAGTTGATCCACCTCAAGCATATTCTGCTGCTGATAATTATACTCATGGTTTAGTTACAGTTAACGACTATAAGAACTCTACTACAAGAGAAGGTGTTGAGGATTTAGTTAGACAATCAGCATTTATAGAGAATACTTACTCAGTTCAGGCACAGAGTGGTAATGCTACATCTGGTTCTGAAGACCGTCGTATTCCTATTGCTGGTACAAGTACAGTAATGACAGATGATAAGTTCTACGTTGAATTCCGTAGACCATCTATTGCTCGTGCAGGTAACCATACGTTTGAATATCTTGGTTTCGGACCAGGTAACTATTCAACTGGTCTTCCAATTAGACAGGAAGTTGTACTAACACCAACTGAAGACTTCTATGCTCAGTCTAAGAAGCAAGATGGTGGTATAGTCTTCTATACAGGTCTAAACTCCAATGGAGACCTTTACATAGGTAACAAGAAGATCAACGCTATCACAGGTGAAGAGACCTTCCTTGACGCTGCTACATTACAAGATGATGGAGATAAGGACGACGTAGTAGGAGGTCTAGTAACCACATTTGATACTGCTGTAACATTCAACCAGAATATAACAGTTGTTGGTGGTAATGGAAGTCTTGTTAATACATTTGAATCTCCTGTACTAATCAGTGTTCAAGATAATGATCTAGTACAGAATAGAGACGTACTTATTATACGTTCTAATGTAAGTCCTACTGATCCTGTTACTCTATTAGAACAGGATGAAGGTCTTGATAGAACTAGCTTTACTCCTGCCCTTGCTGGTGATATTCGTATCAGTAAGAACAGAGTAGATGCTGCTGTATTTGGATTCAACTCCAGAGGTAATGGTCAGAATTATATGATTCAGACCCATACCACTTCTGCTGGTGCTCCAACAAATATGACACCTAACCAAACAGCATTAGTTAATGCTGGTGGTACTAGAGTTAACTCTAATCAGTTAGCTAGTTACGGTGGTGTTCTACCTAAGTCTGGTGACATCTTACTTAAGGGTGATGAGGTTGGAGAATCTGGATCACTTGGTTGGATATATGCCAACTACTTCAGTGAGATTGCTGGATCAAATATATTCACAATAACATTTGATGGTAGTAACGTAGTTAAATTAACATTTGAAGCAAGTGGTGTTCAGTTATCTAACTCTTCACTTGGTATTACAAATGCTTCTAGAATTAGATTCACTAACTACCCAGTTTCATTATTAAATATCCCTCAAGGTTGGCCTGTTTACTCACCTTCTGGAGATGCATTTGACCCTGCAAATAACTATGTTCACTTCCAAGTAACTACTGCACAGGCACAGGCTGTTATAAGTTGGACAACAATTATTTCTCAAAATGCTTCAGCGAAATTATATGTATCTACTTCTGAATTTAAGGAACTAGGTGTTGTTGGTGCTGATGCAATCAGAACTCTTGTTAGAAACACTCTAGCATCTGGTGCTGGTTCTATAGGTGATTATAGAGTCGGTATTAACACTGTCACAAGAGCATCACATGACGCTCATGCAACTGGATTTGTTGATACAAATACTAATCCTAGAGCAAACTTAGATGTTGTTGGTAGTGCATTCATTAGTGGTACAACAACTACAGACTTCTTAACTCAGGCAGAGTTTGCTAATCGTACTAAGGCTGGTCGTGCTGATGCATTCCTAGTTGGTGGTGATGCAGATAATCCTCTTAATCAAGCAACATTAAGGGTTAAGACCTCTAATACTGTAGGTACTGGACAGGTTGGTATCAATGCAACAGATACAAATCTATCTACTTATGGTTTATATGTTAACGGAACCTCTAATTTCACTGGTAATGCTCTATTTGATCTAGATGTTCAGATTGATGGTGGAGATCTTACTACTGCTTCTACAACATTCAATGTTGTTAATACTACTGCAACCACAGTTAATATTGCTGGTGATGCAACTGCATTAACACTTGGTGATACTACAACAGCAGCTCAGACAATCGACATTGGTGATTCAGTAACAGGACAACAAACTATCAAGATTGGTAGTGCTTCTGTTGACAGTAACATCTTCTTCGGTGCTATTGCTGATACCGCAACTAACATTTCTAAGATTGAAATTGGTGGTGCATACGGTAACAACGAATCACTATCTTATGTTAAGTTTGGAAATAGAAAGGTATCCTACGCAGGTGATGCAACATTCGGTGCAGACAAGGTACTTGGTGGTGATAGAACACAACCAGAACAGACCGTAACTCTTAACACTGAAGCAGGTATTGTTTCATTCTTCTCAGGTAACACACAGACTATTGACTTTGGTTTAAATGCCTCTGAAATTAATATTGCTGGTCAAGGTGGATCAACTACAGTTAGAAACAACTTTGAAGTTGATGGTGAGACAACACTTAACGGTAGTGTCAAACTATGTGGTGGTACTGCTGCATTCTCCTTCGTTGGTGATAGAGAAGCATTAGGATCTACTGCATTTGCTCACGCAAGCGGTATTTTAGGTGTAGGTAACTACAATAAGAACGTTGATATTATTAACGTACTAGAGTTAACTCAATCACAATCTGGTTGGAACCGTCTTGATACTGCTGGTGCAGGAACTTGGGGTGGAACTACATGGCAAGCAACTAGAGTTGGAGATGGACCTGGTGGTACAGATCTACCTGCTTTAAGTGGAGATCAGTATTACTTACCACTTGAAGTTGATCCTGGTAGTTACTTTGCTGAAGGGGATTATATGATCCTTGACGCACCATTAGATACTAATGCAGGAACACATCCTGAAATTGTAAGGATTATACCTGGTGGATTAGCTGGTGCAACTTCTGCTCCTTATATCGTAACAGTTCAGAGACAACCACTTGGTACTTACACAGCAATCAAGACTAATCATCCTGATACTTTAACTACTAAGACTCCAATCTACAAGTGTAATATTGCATTTGATGGTACTTGGACAGAGCAAGCAATTGATGCATCTGGTGTTCAGGAAAATATCTACCTAGCATCATTCGGTGGAACATTACAAACACAGAGAGATTACGTTATTATTGATCGTGAAGATACTAACGGTAACGGAATCTTTGATCAAGGTGAAGTATTCAAACTTGCAACACCTCTTACACAGAACAATAAGAACTTCCAAGTTCTTGATGGATGTCCTGGTAACGTATTGTTCGAGGTTGATACTGTAACTGGTAATGTAATAGTTGGTAATGATGGTGTTGATGGAGAGAATGGTAAGTTAACTGTTAACGGTTCATTGAACTTCATTGGTGGATGTAAGAGTGGATGGAAAGCAACTGCTAATGGTGATGGATTCATTGTTGGTGATATTCAAGCAAATCTTACAACTATTACCAACGTCACTAACACACAAGGACTTGAAGTTGGTGATTATATAGAATTGAGTAGTAACGGTGGTGCTGTAACATTAGAACAGAACCAGTTCGTAACTACTGGTGGTCAAACAAGACAAACTGATCCTCAGATCGTAAGTATTGTTGGTAGTACTGTTACACTTAACGTAGCGTTTGGTGGTGCTGGTACTGCTACTGGTGCAACACTTAGAGCATCTGTTAACGAGAAGTTTAGTATAACTGACCGTGTACGTGATGTCTTTAGTATTGATGCTTGCAGTGGTGACACTGTACTTGGTAATGCAAGTGGTACAGTCTATACTGTAAGATCTAAGTGGGGTACAACTGCTGCTGCACATGCTAAAGGTGCTACAGTTTACACAGTACTTAAGGATCCTAAAGTTGATAACGGAATTGCAACAACATTCGTTGATACTGTAACTCCAATAACCACAACAGCAACACAACTAACAGTTGATAATGTCACAGATTTTGCTATCAATGACTTTATCTTAGTTGGTTATGGATCTGGTGGTAATGAAGAATTCATGCAGGTGTCTGGTACTCCAGTTGTAACATCTGGTACTGCTGGTTACTTACCTGTAACTCGTGTTAACAACATTGCTAACTGGCCTGGTGCTGCTAAGACACACTCTGATGGTGAAACTGTATGGAGAGTTCTTACTAGAGAGACAACTGTATTAACAGAAGAAATTCCAAGTACAGGAACTTCAGTTGTTGCTGTTAATCTCAAGAACTCTGATGTAGTTCCATTCTTCTTAGATCGTTTCTATGCATTATTGATAGGCAATGAGATCTTTGAAGTAACCAATACTGCCACAACTGATGGTGGTATACAGATGGTTAAGAAGAACTTCCATCATGGTCGCTTAACAGTATATGATGATGTTAAGTTCATTGGATCTTCCTTTGACATCATGGGTACTGATAATAACGTACCTATCTTAACGTTACAGAATAACGATGAACACCACTTTGAAGCTGGTAAGTTAGTTATTAATGCTGCTACAGATATAAGTGGATTCCTAAGAGTATTCCCAAGTAAGTGTGTTGAGGATCCTGATGCAATTCAGTTTACTAATAAAACATTTAGTCCAACATTCCGTGTTGAACCTGAATATGGTGATACATACGTTGGTCGCTTACTAGATGTTGCTGGTATTCCTGCTACAACTGCTTCAAGTACACAGCAAATACTAACAGTAAGACAATTAGGTGATGGTGGTACTAAGGGTTATACAATCAATCAAGATTGTTCTATTGATGCCTTTGGTTACACTGGTTGGAAGAATAAGAATGGTGGACATAAGTCTACATTCGTTAACAGCAATGCTAACATTACAAGTAATGTAAATTATATTGTTGCTGTTGCTCCTTCTACAGGTGCATTGGTATTAACATTACCATCTACTCCTGAAACAGGAGACATCATTAGATTTACTGAGGTTGGTGGTTCACTAACTTATAACAACTCTCTAGTTGTACGTGCTCCAATCGTAAATGGAGAACCAGTTGCAATTCAAGGTGATACTGAGGGTACTAAGTTGGGTGGATTGTCCACACCATATGGATCAGGTGAACTCGTGATCCAGAATAAGAATGCTTCCTTCGGATTAATATTCGTAGGTTCGTCAGACGGAAATAACTTTATTCCTGCTGCATATCAAGGTTGGTGGTTAACAGAACTATAATGGCATTTTACAACAGAGTCAAAACAATGAAGAACGCCCCCATTGGCAGTATAATGCCATGGGGAGGTAATTCAACGCTTAGGGGTTCTAATCCCCCTAATGTACCACATGGGTGGATATTGTGTGATGGAAACACACATCCTGCTGAGGATTATCCATTACTAGCATCTATGATAGGTAATACCTATGGTCCTAGTGATACTGCAATTAAAGGTCAGTATCCAGATTATGAACCTTCTGATACATTTCGTGTCCCTGACTTAAATGGTAGGGCAATGGTAGACGTTGAAAGGTCTATGTTATTAGAGACTAAGTATCAGTATGGTCAAGCAGACGCAGATGCTGTTGTTGGTAATTTAATTGAAGGTGATGGTACTGCTGTAACACCACCTGCTATCTACAGTGCTGATACTGACATAACATTTAATATGGCAGTTATGAATAACATGGCAGGTAGAATCACTGAGTTTACTCTTAATGATCCTACATGGTCTAAAACATATTATGTTATTGGTAGAAAATTAGGTATAGATCATACACCTGCTCATAGACATCCAGGTCAATATACAACTGCTCAAACTGAAGGTAAATATGTACAGGTATTTGAAACATCTGCATATCAAGTAAGTGGTTCACCTGATTATGAATCTGCTAACTTAACTGGTAGTGGTGCTACTGGTGATAGTCCTGATAGATGGGCTAATGGAACTGGATCTGTCACATATTATGATGAGAATACTCTTCCTGTAACAGATCAAACATTAACTTTTGACCCTGCAACAAAGACTCTTATACCTGAAACTGGTTTAGTAAGAACTATACCACAAGGAGGTGGTAATACACCTGAGTTTAGTGACACTTATAATTATGGCCACGCAATGGTTGGACACACTGGTGTCTTTCCACCACCAACAAATATTATGGGTAGAGTAAACTATTTGAATAATGATCAGACTGTTACATACCCAACAAACATAAGTCATTCAGGTGAAGACTTTACAGAAGGAACTCTTGCTCCGCATAATCATTTTTCATTTGATATTTCTATGACTGGTGCTGGACTGAGACCACCTTCAAATATTGCTATTAATAATGTACAATCTTATACTGTTAATGTAACTAACATTGATAGTGCGTTAAATATAGTAATGGATAACAACACACCATCACAAACGGTCATAATGATAATAAGGGCATTCTAATGGCAGCATTTTTATCCGAAGAAAGAAACAAATTAGGAACTACTACAGGTTCTATCATAGCATTTAGTAGAGAACTAGATGTTAATGATCCAGTAGCAGGTTTAAGTGCTACATTATTACCTGCTGGTTATTTGAGATGTGATGGCAGTATATACAATGAATCACAGTATCCTGCTCTTGCTGAAATTCTAGGACTAGGAGATTCATGTGTTTTTAAACAATCTGATGCTACCCTATCAACAAGTCAATTCCAAGTACCAGATTTAAGATCAAAATTTATTAGAGGATCTAGTGGATCCGATCAAGGTGTAATTAATGACAGAGAAGTAACTAATGCTGGTGGACAAACAATAGATAAATCTGGTGTTGGTATTCAAGTGTCAAGCAACGTGGGATCAACTGCTCAGATAGATTTGACAGGACAGTTTAGAGTACCACCACAAACAACCTCATTAAGAGGACAAGTTTCATTTACCAGACCAAGATACACTGATGATGAAGTGGTTGCTATCAATGCATTCCAACCACATGCTCACTATACCACCACTAGGAGGTGTAGGATTAAGAGAAGAGCTGGTAATGATATGTTTGAATTAAATTATTATAAGAACGCTTCTACAATAGGTGTTCATGAATGGTATTATCATACAATGGTTGATGGACCTGGTGGAAACCAGGAAGCACAACCAGCTTGTAGATTATATGGTGAATCAGTTAACTTTACTCCAGGAAATTATACTCCAGGAGGATTTGGTGTAAGTTACCAGTACTATGGTGTTTGTAAGAATGCCTGTGCTAGTTTTGATCAATTTTGTTTAGTTCCTTCTAACCAAGCAACAACACAATCTGGTGATAATATTGCTGGACAAAACCCTAGTATTATTCCATTGGTAATTGATACTAGTCCTAATACATGTTACTACACGGCACCATGGCCTATAGGTCAAAGATCTATGGGATGTGCAGGTACTAGCATAAGTATTTCTCCAAATTATATAACTGGTGCTGCTGGTGTAGATGATGATGACATTCCACAAACAGGTGATAATGGTTATTCTCATACTGCATCTACAGCAAACGTATTACCATACGATACTGTAGTTGATGGTGGTGTTGCTGGTACTGTATATCCACAGGTTTCTAACATTGTTGAAGTTACTGATGCTTTAGGATATGAATCTGATCCAACAGAACATAATCATACTATAACATACACAACAGGTACTACCAATTATGATTTGGTTACTGATGAGTTCTTTATTAGTACAGATGGTATGTCATCTACAATTCAGATTACTCCAGATCAAACCAGAAAAATGGATGGTTTGATCGCTCCCTTTACTATGGTCGATTATCTAATTAAAGTATAATGAGCATAAGAAATATTCGTTCCAATTATCTCGCAGATAAGGTGACTTTTACGTCATCTACAATGCCTATTGGCACAGTTATTCCTGTGTTCAAAGCAAACGATGATAAAGTTATTGATGATGGTGTTGTTGAAGCAATAGCACAATATTCTCTTAACTCTGGTAGTGGTTACACAACAGATATAATGTCACCACCTGGATATGCAACAGAACCAATAGAAATTGCTGTCAATCCTGCCTCTACATTTTCTGTAAGTAATGATACTATAACATATAGTGGTATTAGTAGTATCTTAAGTACTGGTGATAAAGTTATTGTCAAGAGTACTGCACAAGCACCAAACAAAGCAGCATTGGGTGGATCTATAGCATCATTTACTATTACTAATGGTGGTTCTGGATATATAGGAACACCAACTGTACAAGTAGGAGATAATGGAAGTGGTCCTACTTCTGCTGGTAACTTCCAAGTTGCTACATCTGGCGGTGCTGTTACTGGTATTAATGTAGTCGAAGGTGGTACAGGATATCAATTCCCGACAGTTACTATTTCAGGTGGTGGTGGAACTGGTGCTCAAGCAACGGCAACTCTAGCAGCTAATGGTACTGGTGGTGTATTAATTGATGAAGCTCAAGAATATATTGTTGATGTAACAGGACCAAATACATTTAGATTAGCAAGAAGTGCTGGTGATATATCATCTGGTTACTTCTTTAATATTACAAATTTAGGATCATCTGGTAGTATTGTTTTAGTTACTTCTCAAGGGTTTGGTTTGAGAGTTGGTGTTGCTGCTCAAGGTAGTGGTGCTATTGATTATACTACAATCAAACAAGCAGGTTATGGGTATGCACCAGGTGATACAATGAAAGTTTTACAACCTGGATCAAATGGTGATGGTAAGATAAGAATACAAACAGTATCATCTGATACTGCTGATAACCCAGAGGATCAATATCCAGGATTTTTATATTGTGATGGAGCAACATATAATGCAGACAATTATCCACTATTATATGAAGTAATTAAAAATAACTATGGTGGTACTGGTGGATCATATGAGAAAAAAGATTTTGGATCCGCATCATCAGTAACATTTCAAGTACCAGATTATAAGACAAGAAAATTAGTTGGTGCTGGTGGAGGTGTATCAGGTGGAGGATCTCCTGTATCTGGTACTGTAATTTCTGCTGTTGGTGCAACAGGAGGTAAATGGTATTTTAGTAAGAGTGAACAAGAAAATTTAATAGACATAGGTAATGTTGTTATAACTGGTTATGATAATGTTACTGAATTTGTTAGTGCTAGTCTTACTGGTGAAGTTACAATGACAGTAGGACCATTACAAGAGAAAATGATTTCTGCTGTTCCAGAGCATGAACATGCAATAATGACATCAAATGCACCACAGGCAGGAGCAATGTCTGGTGCTGGATACTTTATGGATAACCACTCTGCTGGATTTAAAAATGGTACTGGAGGTGTAAACTTCTTCCAACCTGCTGGAGGTGTACCATTATTCCATACTCATGGTATTGTAGATTATATTATTACTGACCCACTTGCTTCAACTTATGGTAATGTTGCAGGTGTTGGTACTAAGGTTACAAAAACATTTACCGAGTCAGCATTTAATACAACAGATGATACGATTACCATCACTGGTCATGGTATGACAACAGGACATAAATTAAGAGTACAATCTAACCCTGCTACAAACCCTGCTGTCTTCACATATGCACCAGGTAATCCACCAGCAGGTGCAACTATTAACGCAACATTCTCTCCAAATACCACTTGGTATGTGGTTAAGGTTGATGATAATACTGTTAAGATAGCCACATCTAAATGGAATGCTTTAAGAAATAATACTGTTGATATTACAACTAATGGCGATGCAGCAACTATAATTGTTGAAGTAGCATATAATGCTGCTGGTAACTTCCCTTCACAACCAACAACTACAGTTACTACACCACCACCTACAGTCTATGATATTGATAATAACTATGTTATTGGTGGTAAAACAATAACTATTCCAGGTACTGAGTTTGGAGATACTGACTGGTTTACTGAGCAAAATGTTGGTGGTAGTTATACTATTCCTGCATCTACTTCTTCACAAGAACCAGTAGAATATATTGTTGGTAGAATGACTGGATCAGGTGGATTAGGAGCGTCTACTGATATTCCTGGTGCTGCTGGTTTGGATAGTTATTATCAAGTAACACTTAATGGTTATGACTATAAAGTAATTTCTGGCGGTGGTGCTGGTGGTATTAGAGGTGATCAAGGTGGTGCTGGTGGTGCTGCTGGTACTGCAAGGGTTGAAGTATCTCAGGGTGGTAGTATAGTTCAAACTCAAAGTATTGCTATTGGAAACATTGGACAAACTATTAATTTAACAGGTGGTATTGCGATAACTGTAAACAATTATATTGAAGGTAATCCAGGTGGTGTTGGTGGTTCAGGATCAACTGGAGGTGCTGGAGGTGCTACTATCTTTATAAATGGTGCAGGTGGTGATGGATCTAGAACTCTATTCGAGGGATCACAGAGTGTAGATGCGGAATGGACTACTAATACTGGTGGTAGTTCTATTCAATATACTATTCCAAGTACATATCCTGTTAGCCAAGTCACTGCTGAATTAAAAGGTGGTGGAGGTGGATCAGGTGGTACTGGAGACGGTGGTGCTAACTGGTATGCTGGTGATGGTGGAGATGGTAAACATGTTGTTGCATCTATAAATGCTGGTGCAGGACAAACTTTAGACGTATGGGTTGGACAAAGAGGAACTTCTGGTAGTGGTAGAAATCCAGGTACAGGTGGTTTAGGATTCTCTAACGGTGGTAACGGCGGTAGCGGTACTGGCGGTGGAGGAGGAGGTGGAGGAGGTGGCTCCTCTGCTATTGGTATTGGTTCTGGTCCTCTCATCGGTGCTGGTGGAGGAGGTGGTGGAGGTGCTGCTGGAGATGGCACACAACTATCATCTATGAATGGTCAACCAAATGCTAACCAAGATTCTTTCCAATTAGTCGCTGGATGCTTCTCTGGTTCTGGTGGTAATGGTAACAACTCCGTCTGTACTGGTGGTGGCGGAGGAGGCGGAGGCGGTGGTGTCGGCTCTGGTGCTGGTATCGGTGGTGGTGGAGGTGCTGGAAACGGATCCAACGCTGTTAAACCAGGTTTCGGTGCTGGAAGAGGACAGTCTTCATTGGTAACAGGTCAGAGTATTATTAGTCAAGGTGATGCTAATAATGGTGGTGATGTTAATATTGGACAAGAAATAGATGGTACTGATGGTTATGTTAAGTTAACAACTCAGCAGAATACTACATTTTATGGCGATGGTGGTGGTGGCGGTGCATCAGGATGCCACTTTGATTTCATGTTAGATAATCTCTCTGCTTCTAGTGTTCCTGCTGGTACAATGTATGTTGGTAATGGTAATGATGATGGTGATGGACGTATTGGATACGGTATCATCAGTTCTTCTAACCCAACAACAGGTACTAGTCAGACTGTAGGATTATTTGATAGATCTAGTGATGGATGTGATTATGTTGATAGTGGTACTGGTACTGGAAACAATGGTGGTTTCGTATCTCCAGATACACAAAAATATTTAAGATTCAGAGGAACTCCTCAAGAACGTTGGGCTAGAACTATAACATATAATGCTAGTGGAAGTAATACTGCTGGTACAGTTACAGAAGCGGTACGATTTGAAGTTATACGTGGTAATGATAGTAATGGAGGTGAATCACCTACTGCACCATTAGAACTATTTGGTAGTAATGATGGTGGTGGTAGTTATGTTAAGTTCGGAACTATATCAACCAGTGGTGGTGCTACTACATGGGAAAGTGTAGATGTTGCTATTCCTGCTACATATAGAGTTTCTAATTTAATAATGGAAGTAAGACAGAGTAGATCAGCATCAGGTAATGAAGACTTAGATAACTATGGTATTGCTAAGGTATCAATGATACATGCAGAAGGTGAAGTTACAACATATACTACACAGGCAGGTAGATTGGATCTAGGTATAGAATCTATACAAGAAGTTATCGCACCACAGGGTGACCCAGTAAACTCTGCTGGTATCACTGTGAATGATGGTAAGTTCACCCTGTCATCTGCTGTTAAGTTAAATGTTACACCCAGTTTGCAACCAGAGGTTGACATTCCACTCGTTACGAGGTATCATTTAGTGAAGTATATGATTCGAGCATATTAAATGGAGTTGGGTAGTGAACATGGATATATTATGGAACCCAGTCAAGCACCAGGTGAATACGATGATTTCATCGGGGTATATCGTAAGTTTGTAAATAAAAAATTATGTATTGATGCTATAGCAGAGTTTGATAAGTTTGCTAGTGCTAATAATAAATTACAACAAGGACATGAGCAGTTCCCACAAGGTAAGATGGGAAGACAAGACAGTGCATTTACATTAGATGATGTTAAAGTAGGTCTTGCTAGTCATTTCTATCAGTATATAAATACAGCATTTGAAAATTATAGAATAAAATACGATCATATATCTAAGATAAAGTTAGGTACTATTGGTCTCAAGATACAAAAGACAGAGCCTGGTGGTGGATACCATACATGGCACTATGAAAACTCTAGTTTTAGAGCAGCAAATCGTGAGTTAGCATGGATGGTATACTTAAATGATATGCCAGATGGTGAAGCAGAAACTGAATTTCTATTTCAAAAACGTAGAATTAAACCAGAGGCAGGTACAATAGTTATTTGGCCTGCTGGTATGACACATGTACATCGTGGCAATACTGTTTTTACTAAAGATAAATACATATTGACAGGATGGTATCTTAAACTCCCTTAGACAAATGGCAGAATTTCGTGTAATACTACAAATTAATGCTCTTTCACGCATTATTACTGTTGATGGAAAGCAACAGGTGATAAGTGAAGCATTTTGGAATGCAAATATACAAAACCAATTATTTCCATTCTGGACATCAGATAATGATAGATTGATATACTTCAACTACTTTGATGATGGATCATATGGTTGTGAGAAGAAGAAGTTCACTTATAATCGTGTTAGTAACGAGAAGAAGTGGGTAACATATGATTGGAAAGAACCAACCAATGCACAAGCAAAAGAAATTGCTGATGGTGTAAGGGCAAAGTACTTTGAGTATCAAGATGTAGAACAGGAAGAGATACAAGAGGAATTGTATCAACAGTATGGTAAGTGGAATAAGATATCATGGGATGGAATTAGAATGGTTCGTAACTTCCTATTAGATGATTCTGATTGGACACAAAATAGTGATAATGCTCTTGATGCTGCTACAAAAGCACAGTGGGTTACATATCGTTCTAAACTAAGAGCAATACCTCAAGATTATTCTGGTAAAGAAGCAGATGATGTTAAATTCCCATACAATCCAATATATTATGCTAAGTGGAAACAATTAGAAGTAACAGCACCATCTGAAGCTGATAATAGTGTGATGGAAGTACAGAAACCTAATGAAGCAAAGGATTACTTAGCAACAGATGATCAGTTTGGTGTATTCCCAGACAAATCATTGAATACATGGTCAAGAAGGATAACTACTGAGATTGCTAATAAGTATAGAATCAAGAATCCTGAAGATGTATTCAAACCTGCTGATGTTCAGTCACAATATGAAACTGTGGAAGATGAAATAGCAGCAATACTAGCGTCAATCGAAGCAAATAACACATAAACTATGTTAGATAATATTATGCTCGTCACTCTCTTAAATGGTGACGAATTGATTTGTAATGTATCCAAGCACATCGAAGTTGTTGATGGACTTGAGCAAGAAGTATGTTATAAATTAGTATATCCATTTGTTGTTGATGAACAAGATGGTAAGTTAACATTCACGCCATGGAAGAAATGGTCACGTGATACTGAATACTTAATATCATATGATATAATAGTAAACATGTGTGCTGTATGGCCTAATATGGAACGTGAATTTACAACCGCAGCTAATAACTATATGAAAGTTATAGAATCTATGGGTTATGCTAGTCAATCATGATTGAAACATTTAATAACTTCTTTGATAATAATAAATTATTACAATTAAATAGTATATTTGATCAAGGTAAATGGGAAGATGGTTCTATTAGTGGACCAAGTGATAAACAGATCAAACATAATCTACAACAGACAGATAAGACTGTTAGACAGATGGTGAATGTAGAAGTTCATCGTATGTTAAGAGAGTTTAGTGGGTTCTATTTAATATCTAAAGCATCAGAAATTCTTATGCTTAAGTATAATGAGGGTATGCACTACAATGATCATGTTGATTTCATACACATGTATGGAATACGTACAGATTATACTTGTGTTATGAATCTAAATGATGATTTTGAAGGAGGTGAACATTATACTAAAGATATGCATGGTAATAAGACTCTACATGAATTAAAACCAGGTGATTTAATCATGTATGATACCAATCAAATACATGGTGTTAATCCTATAACTAAAGGAGAACGTAGATGTATAACATTCTGGATGGAGAGTGCTATTCAAGATGCATCTATGAGAGAACCAATCGTTAGATTTAATAAATTATATCAAAGACTATATGATAAAAATCAATTAGATGATGAGGACATCCTCGAACTAGATTGGTTTCGTATGGCAATGATGAGAAACCACACGCATTTTAGAGATTAATTATGACATTTCAACTTGAAGGATCTGCTAAATTAACTGACATATTATCTTTTGATACTATACTAGACAGAGATGAGATGTTAGAAGTGGATCGAATTGCTAGTCGTCCACGTTGGCAGTTTGGTGCAACAAGTGACCATAATTTTCCACATAAGAAGTTCTGGAGGATGGATGTCAAAGGCACTGCTATGTTTGATACATATATACCAGAGAAGATGGAGATCTTACTACCATTTAAGTTTGAGATCCTTGACTATTATATGAACGGACATACTCATGGATTAGATGGTTCTATACATAGAGATGCGAGTGACTATACATTTCTCCTCTATTGTAATCCACAATGGGATTTAATGTGGGGAGGCAAAACAATATTTGTACAAGATGATGGGAGGTTTGATGCAGTATTTCCTAAACCAGGATCTGCTATATGTTTTCCATCAGAAATACTACACTGGGCAGAGGATACAACTAGAGACTTTTACGGACTTAGAGTTAGTGCTGCTTATAAATTAAAGAAAACGGAGACCATAGATGGAAATAAAGACCCTTGACTCCGCTGCTTCATGGGATGAGATCGAAGACTACGCTGCTGGAGTGTCAGGGGCAACAATATATTTTGAGAACCCAAGACTAGAAGCAGCAGATGCATCAACTAAAGCAGAAGTCATGACATACTATCGTGATGACGAAGATGTACCTACTGAATTAATAACAATATTAGAGAGTAAGTACTATGGATACATAGAATTTCGTGATACAGACTTAGCATTTGAGTTTTGTATAGACTATTTCCCACGTCGTGATGAACTCAGTGATGGAGTTGCAGGTGACCCTTTTTGGTATCACTGCTATGTTGTAAGACAAGACGGTGTTATAGAATATGATAACGATACATTAAGAAAAGGATCAAACTAATCTAAATACGTTTATGAGTGTTATAATCTACCAAGAACATTGTGAGTATCTTGAGAAAGAGAACGAGGAACTCAAAGAAGAGATCCTCTTCCTTAAGACTCAGCTAGAATTTAAAACTATGGGATTCCCTGATTATGAAAACATGGATAGAGAGAGTGCGTGAACTAAGTGGAGAGGATTATATTTACATATCATTAATATATCTCGAAGCATTTATTGTAAACATTCTAATGAACACAGGCATGAAAGTGCCAGATCTAGTGTCACTAGATAAACTGTCACAAGGGACACAGACACCAGTCGAAAAACCTGTATAATTAATAGTAACTGACTCTGACATTATTATGCCAAGTAAAGATCAGAGATCAATAGAAGGAGATGAGACATCCTATGAGAAATGGGATCGTGCTCGCTCTCTTTTTATGGAGTCTCTTTATAAACCAGACCACGAGTTAAGGGCATGTGCTCATAACCAAAAATGTTATTATGAGCTGTTGGAAATCAGAGATAATATGGTAGAATATGTAAAGGACATGAAAAATCCTAAACCAAAGGGTGATCCATCACCTTATCATCAGATTCCTACGAGATACTAATGACTGAAGAC
>CEOQ01203039.1_pt1 | contig 18033 bp, 16 predicted proteins | sample 361351 | NCBI WGS metagenome assembly CEOQ01 (sample SAMEA2619907, study PRJEB7988) | marine metagenome | biome: marine biome (ENVO:00000447); feature: deep chlorophyll maximum layer (ENVO:xxxxxxxx); material: "saline water (ENVO:00002010), including plankton (ENVO:xxxxxxxx)" | depth 60 m | reverse complement strand
TCTATAACTGGACCATGTTCGATTTCTTGGATGGATGGCATGTCAGGCTTTACACAACATCATGTCAAATAAGTTTTACTGCTATAACAGATAGTGGTTGTAAGTTTTCACAGGATTTTTTATTTTTTGTTTCTGAAAGCAGGCTTATGGATATTGAAAATATTGTCGACAGGATTGAGATAGAAGACTTTTTTTCACGCTATGCACGAGCTGTGGATACTCGGGATTGGGATCTTTACAGAACTTTGTTTACTGAAGATGCACACATCGACTATTCCTCTTCGGGTGGTTCAGTCGGTAATTTAGATGAAACTGTTTCATTTTTGTCAAAAGCTCTTGACATGTTTGAAATGTCGCAGCATCTGATTACGAATATCGAATTGTTGCATAGAGAGGAAAATGAAGCTCACGTTCTTGCTCTTTTCAATAATCCAATGCGCCTTAAGGGAGGGAGTGTCTGGTTCGTTGGTGGAAAGTACAAACATGAAATGATTAAATCGACTTCTGGTTGGAGAAGTAAAAAACTAATTGAGGAAACTCTCTGGTTCGACAGGTCTCCTTTTGGGGATCCCACCAAAAATAATGCAGAAGAAAAAGAGTGATCTTCATTGACAGATAACCGTGATGAACGTCGTTACAGGAAATGGGAATCAGATCATGAAAAACGCGGAACTAGTGAACTGATTCCAGCTGCAACTGTTGTGATAATGCGAGATTCTGAATCAGCGATTGAACTTCTGATGTTGAGAAAAAATTCCAAGGTTGCTTTTGGTGGTATGTGGGTTTTCCCAGGTGGCAAAATTGATGAAACAGACAGGGTTTTTGATTCCTATGGAAAGCTTGATGAGCTGGCAACTGCAACAAATGCTGCTGTAAGAGAGACATTTGAGGAATCCTCTGTTTCTATTGCAAAGGAGAATTTGTTTTGGTTTTCGCATTGGGTTCCGCCGCCTATCACTCCGAAAAGATTCTCAACATACTTTTTTGCTACAAGCTTTTCGGATGATGAACAGGTAGTTATTGACGATTCGGAAATTATTGAGCATAAATGGTTTCGTCCTAATGAAGCCATCTCTTTACGTGACGAAGGCGAAATAGAGCTAGCACCACCTACTTGGATGACTTTGAATCTTCTCCTTCCGTTTTCCAATGTTAAAGATGCTTTGGGTGCGCTCAGTAGTAATGACCCGCTGTTCTACAAAACCCGTATAGCTCAATCTGAAAAAGGACCAGTTGCTATGTGGTTTGGAGATGCAGGTTATGAAAAAGGGGATCCAAACACGCCTGGAAGTCGCCATAGGCTGACAATGTCTTCACATGGTTATCATTTTGAACAGTCAACCAGCTAGCTCTCACCTAAAATCTATCAATGGGTTCTGATAACTCTCCTGACATTCAAAACGGTCTAACGGAAACTGAAGTTGCTGAACGTATCGAGAGTGGTCAAATCAACGATGTCCCAGATGCCCCTGTACGTACGACCAAAGAAATACTTAGAGCAAATGTTCTAACTCCTGTGAATGGAATTATGGGTAGCTTGCTCGTATTAATTTTGGTCGCAGGTTTTCCGGGAGACGCATTATTTGCAGGAGTAATTTTTTCTAATAGTGTCATAGGCATTTTTCAAGAACTTAAGGCCCGCAAAACTTTGGCAGAGCTAGCTGTTCTATCAGCTCCTAAAGCGCGTGTAATTCGTTCAGGATTTACCAGCGAAATTAGTGTTTCAGAAGTTGTGATTGATGATTTGATTGAAATACAACCCGGTGACCAAATCGTTGTAGATGGAGAATTAATGCTTTCCGAAGGACTTGAAATCGATGAATCTCTACTGACTGGTGAGTCTGAACCCATCGAAAAAAACTTACAAGAGGAAGTCTTGTCCGGAAGTTTTGTAGCAGCTGGTTTTGGTCGGTACAGGGCCACACGTATCGGTGTTGATTCATATGCTGTTGCCTTGTCAGAAGAAGCTAGACGTTTCAAACTCGTAGATAGTGATTTGCGTTCAGGAGTAGACACAATACTTCGTTGGTTAATTTTGATTATCCCTCCATCCGTGGGACTTTTACTCTTAAGGCTTCTGGCAACTGAAGACCTCTGGGAAGAAGCTTTGCGAGGTACTGTAGCCTCAGCTGTTGCAATGGTTCCTGATGGACTGGTTTTGCTTACCAGTCTCTCTTTCATAACCGGTGTGGTTGCGTTAGCTAGGCATCGGGCTTTGTGTAAAGAACTTGCATCAGTTGAGATGCTGGCTCGGGTGGATGTCTTGTGTTTGGACAAAACCGGAACTATTACGACTGGGAAAATTTCCTTTACTGGATTTGAGTCTCTGGATGGAACTGACCCATCGGATGCTCTCGGCGCGATGGCGTCTGCTGATCCTTCACCAAATGCAACTCTTGCTGCGCTGGGTGAAAAGTTTTCAAATCCCGGTTGGTCTTTGGTTGACTCTGTGGCTTTTTCCTCGATTCGTAAATGGTCTATGTGCGATTTTGGTGAAAAAGGCGTGTTTCATCTAGGGGCTCCTGAAATTCTTCTTGCTGAAGATGACCTAGAGATTAGAAATCGTGTCGAAGTCAATGCAAATGAAGGTAAACGAGTTTTGGTTTTGACAAGATCGAATGGTCCTGTTGGCGAGACCCATGAACTGCCATCAAAGAGAAAACCTGTATGTCTGATTTTCTTAGAGGATACTTTGCGTGAAGATGCACTCGAGATTTTCAACTACCTGCAGCAACAAGGTATTCAGCTAAAGGTGATTTCAGGAGACCATCCAGCAACAGTGGCAGCTGTAGCCAGAAAAGCGGGCATCTCGACAGATACGTTGGCTGTGGATGCGAGGAATTTTTCTGAAGATAAAAATTTTGATGAACTCATCGAAAATAGTTCAATTTTCGGTCGCGTAACACCTCATCAGAAGAGATCAATGGTTGCATCTCTTCAGAGCAAAGGTCATACCGTTGCAATGACTGGTGACGGCGTAAACGATGTGCTCGCTTTGAAAGATTCTGATATGGGAATAGCTATGGGGTCAGGTAGTTCAGCTAGTCGGGCTGTCGCCCAGTTGGTGCTGCTCGACAATCAATTCAAAATTTTGCCACGTGTACTTCAAGAAGGAAGAAGGGTTATAAATAATATTGAAAGAGTCTCAAACCTTTTCATAACGAAAGCTACGTATGCAGTTATTTTGACTGCACTTGTGGGAATGCTCGGTGTTCCTTTTCCTTTCCGACCTAAACAACTAACTTTAATAGGTACTTTTTCAATAGGTCTTCCCGGTTTCTTCTTAGCTTTGGCTCCTGACAGTTCGCTTGTGAGACCAGGTTTTCTAAAGAGGGTTCTTCGTTATTCAATACCTGCTGGTATTTCTGCTTCAATCACGACATTCGTATGCTATGAAATTGTTAGACGGTCGGATGTTTTACTGATAGAAGCTAGAACTGCGGCAACTGCAACTCTTTTGTGTCTTGGTCTTGGGATTCTTGTTGTGATTAGTAAACCAATTAGGCCTTGGAAGCTTTGCCTGGTTGCATTTATGGGGCTGTCTTATGTTTCAGTTCTTTTGAGCGAATTCGGTCGTGATTATTTTGAACTTATCCACATGTCTGGTAGTTCTTGGTTAACAACCGGAGTTTGTGTTGTCGTTGGACTCGTGCCAATAGTTCTCTCAGCACGATTTAACGATAAATAGCTTCTTAACGCCCTGCTGCAGCTGCTGCTGCCAACGCTGCGGCTGCTCTATCAGCAGCAACCTGTCTCCGTCCTATTATCGGTGTAGTAGGCGCAAATCCTGCAGTGGCTCTTTCAGCCTCTGATTCTCCGCCCCAGAAACCCAACTCTCGGTTGTCACGGGCATATTGTTTACAGTCAACTTGCACCGCACAATCAGCGCAAATCTCCTTGGCTTTTGCCTCACGTCTTACTCTTGCTTCAGGTCTTTCAGCAAATGGTGCAAAAAACAAACTGCTTTCACCTTGACATAAGGCATCTTTCATCCAAACTAGAACTCTCGAGTCAATAAAAAAGTTCGTTGCTATATCAGTCATGCAGACCGGCCCTCCTCCGTTCTACTTTTCAGAGTTTTACTCCGAGCGCGCGACTTTAGGGAATACAAACTGTTTTGAACAGAGGTTTGTGATAATAATTAGAGATGTGCTATCTCTAAAACAGATTAGAATTGATGCTCTTAACAAACTTTTTTGATAACTCTCAATAGCGGGATGACATTAGGTGAAACTCATGCCATAGTCATTAGGTGGATGGCGAAACAATGGAAAGTGGAAACAACCTAGGTACGTTTTTCGATGACCTTGAAGTAGGTCAAATTCTTCCTCCTTCTCCTGATTTGACTATCACTTCAGGAGAAATTGCGATTTACCAGTCAATCTGTGGAGACCCCTTACCTGCTTCTCTTAGCCTTCCATTAGCCGAAAAAATAACAGGTGTTTCAAAACGTGTTGTGAATCCGGGTCTGGTGATGGACATTTCAATAGGACAGAGCACAGTTGCCACCAGAAAAGTAATTGCAAATCTTTTCTATCGCGGAGTGTCGTTCCAAAGACCTGTTTTTGAAGGTGAAACCCTTCATACTGAGGTGAAAATTAAAGGTTTAAAGGATCTAAGCCTCAGAAAAGACAGAACCCCTAGGGGGCTTGCACTGCTTGGAATAACTACTACCTGTGTAGAAGATGGTTCAACAGTGGTTGACTATGAGCGATGTGCAATGTTGAAGGCGCGTGATCCCGAAAAACTACCCGGACATGATGACGATCTCGGTTCGGTTGAAACGGAAATAGTTTTAGATGAATGGGAGCATTTAGTGCCTAGCTCCTGGGATCTTTCTTCTCTGAAAATAACCGAACGAGAAAGTTTGTCTTCTGGAGAGATAAGAGTCGATGAGCTTCGTGACACAGTGAGCAATGCGATGGAACTCGTTCGTCTAACCCAAAATCAAGCTCCTGTGCATCGTGATGCAAGCACTTCAGCCGCTGGGGAGAGACTCGTATATGGTGGTCATACCATAGGGATGGCTCAGGCTTCTTTGAGTAGAGTTATGCCTGGAATTGCAACCATTTTAGGGTGGCAGTCTTGCGATCACTTAGGACCGGTACACGAAGGAGATGTGCTGTCTTTTCACCACACTCTTTTAGATCAAAAAAAATTAAATGAAGGTACCATCAGTGCCATAAAAACAGAAGTTGTTTCTACGCGAGGGTCTGAAGGATCGGATGTTCTTGATTGGAGACTTGTTGTTTTTGGAGTTTAACTATCAGTTTCCGTTGTAAGAACAAGTCCTTGGTCAACCAGGTTGCCTATTTCAGCTGCAGTCAGTTTTAGATCATCGGCCAAAACTTGTTCGGTGTGTTCGCCTAATATTGGTGCTCTAAGCGCGTTTCGGTCACTTTCTGCTGGCCCTCCAAAAGAGAGAGTCGAACCAGGAACTAAATGTTCTCCAACTCCTGGTTGGTCTATTTTTGAGAACATAGGATTCTGGGTTGAGCACCTCGGATCCTCTTCAAGCATCTGTCGAAAAGTCCTGTATGGACCCCAGCATGCGCCACTTTGATTAAGCTTTTCAGATATTTCATTTAGCGTAAGTTTTTGAAACCACGGGGCAAACAAATTCGCAAGTTCTTCTCGTGCGTTAAATCGAGCTCCTTCATCAGTGAAATCGACATCAAGCTTTTCAGATAGTAAAGCTACTGCTTCCTGAGTGCCAGTCGCCTCCACAAGACCATCCCATTGCCTTTGAGTGATTGCAACAACCATCACATGTCTTTCATCAAGAGTCAAGAAGTCCCTTCCAAAAGCTCCGTAAAGGTCATTGCCAAGTTTTTTTCTTTCTTCACCACCTAGTTCAACCTCCGTTAAATCACCCCTCCACGCAACGGCAGCTAATGCAACATCGGACAAAGCTAGACTTACCAGCTGTCCTTTCCCAGTTTGTGTTCTGTATCGGTCGGCGGCAAGCATTCCTAGTGCTGCCGTTTGACCACATATGAGATCCCATGCTGGCAAAGAATGATTTACTGGTCGAGGGTCGTCAGGGTGACCTGTTATCAGAGGAATCCCTACTGCGCAGTTGATTGTGTAATCGACGGCTGTTGTTCCATCGTGACTCCCTGTAATTGCAACCATGACTACATCAGGCTTTTGTTCTGAAATTTTTTCATAACTGAGCCATCCTTTTGCAGGAAAATTCGTTAAAAAATTACCTGAATTGGCTATAAGTTCGGAAAGTAAACTTTGTATTTCAGGAGACCTCAAATCTGCTACAACTGACTTCTTTCCTCGGTTTAAACCATTCCAGTAAAGACTCGCTCCGTCTTCGCTTAGTGGCCAACGTTTATAGTCGATCCCTCCACCTAGCTGATCAAACCTGATCACTTCAGCTCCCATCTGAGCTAGGGTCATACCTCCTGATGGAGCAGCCACAAAGGCTGAACCTTCAACTACGGAGAGACCTTGCAGTGGGAGAATCAAACCAGTCTCATGATTCAGCTGTGTGAACGAATTTCTGACAAGACTTCATCACCATGCGTCTGAAAATCTGTAATTGAATCTTGGTCCCAGATAGCCGCTATTAAGCCATCGGGAGAGATTAAAAAACTGGTTCTCTTGGGGAACCCTACAGCAGGGTCATCTGCTGCTCTTGCAGTTCCATAGAGCTCTCCGATTTTTCTATCTGGATCGGAAATTAAAGCAAATGAGAAACCCTGCTCGTCAGCGAACCTCTTCTGTTCTTCTACTGTGTCGAAACTGGCACCAACAATTGTTGCACCCAGTTCTGAAAATTCTGAGACTCTGTCACGGAGCCCCTGCCCTTGCATTGTTCAACCAGGTGTTGATGCTTTTGTATACCACCAGAACAATACCCAACTTCCTAAAAGGTCTTCTAAAGACAGCATGTTACCGTTCTGATCTGGTGCTGAAAATTTTGGGGCTTCACTTCCAATTTCAAGCATGGCTCTCCTTTTTTTTATTTTCCCAGTAGCGACCATAGCTTCTTATGCCGTCTAGGAAATAACTTTTTCTAAGACAGCCAAGAAATCGCCTGAAGCTCACTGTAGGCTCTCAAACCCCATGTTCCACGATCTCTACCTATCCCGGACATCTTGAAACCTCCGAAGGGAGCCTCCATATGGGGCTGGATGCTATTAAGAGCAACATTGCCACTTTCTAAGGATTTAGCTATCTCATTTGCTCTAGCAGTATCACCCGCATAGACATAACTGAAAAGTCCGTAATCAGAATCATTAGCCATTTGAATCGCCTCTTCATCACCACCGTGTGGCATTACTACAACAACTGGACCAAAAGCCTCTTCACGAACAACATGCATATCGGGAGTGCAATCAGCAAGAAGCGTTGGTGGAACAAAATAACCTTGTTCGTCAGGCCTTTGACCGCCACAAACCAACTTGGCACCTGAATCAACACCAGCTTGAATAAATGTCTCAACGTTGTCTCTCTGTTGCTCCGATATCAAAGGACCTACCAGAGTGTCACGTTCTCGCGGGTCTCCCATCTTCAGCATCTCAGCTACTGCTGACAGCGTCTCAACTGTTTGATCATAAATTTTTTCATGGCAGATAACTCGTGTCGGTGCAGTGCAGATCTGCCCACTGTGGAAACCCCAAACACTTGCCACAGCTCCAATTGCCGCTTCGATATTGGCATCTTCAGTCATTATTAGAGCACCCTTGCCACCTAATTCCATGAGAACACGCGTCATAGTTGCTGCACCACTCTCATAAATCGACTTTCCGACGGTAGTCGAGCCGGTGAAACTGACCATGTTCACGTCTTTCGATGCAACCATCGAAGCTGGAACTTCTGAGCCGGATGAGGTCACTATGTTTATTACTCCTGGTGGAAAACCTGCATCATTTATGGCTTCACCTAACCTCAAAATACCAAGAGGGTCTTGTGGCGCAGGTTTTATAATGCAGGTATTTCCCATCGCCAGTGCTGGAGCTATTTTTCCCGCGACATTGGTTAAAGGAAAATTGTAAGGCGTTATACATAGAACAACCCCAACCGGTTGGTGATAAATGGAAGCTGCTACAAGACCTGCAGGCCCCAGTGCAGTGGCACCTGTTTTGACAGGAAGTTCTGATTTGTCTATTTGTTGTGGTCTTGAGTAGTAACGAAATCGGTCGATAAAACCTCCTGCGACTTGCAAAGTTTCCGTAATGTTTATCGTTGATCCAGTCTCTGCCTGAACCAAATCGACCCAATCTGGAGTTTTTTGTTCGAGTATGTCTGCTAGTTTCCCGAGCAGATGACATCTTTGTTCTAGTGGAGTGTTGCGCCATCCATTCAATGCGCCACGGGCGGAAGACATTGCATCACTCGCATCACTCAAACTGGCTTCCGGCGCGTAGCCAATAATCTCAGTGGTGTAGGGGTTGATGATTGGATATTTTTCTGAAGTTTCCACCCATTCACCATCTACGAGTAACTTCCACTGCTCCTCTAGATCAATATTTGTCACTTTTACCCCTAAGTTGAATCGTTTCAAAAAGTTTCTGCCTGAATACCAAGTTTGCTAACTTAAAATCGTTTTTATCTAACTTCTAGGATAGAAAGCTATATGCAGAATAATTCAAACGAAGGACCACGTCCTCGTTCTTTTTTTCTAGATGAAGAACTTTTCGAATACATCCTGAACCATACTTCATCACCAGATAAGAACCAGAAGTCTCTTATTGCCAAAACTTCTGAACTGGGAAGAATTTCTGCCATGCAAATTTCTCAGGATCAAGGAATGTTCTTATACATGCTCGTTTCTGCAATTAGACCAGATTTTGCAGTCGAAATTGGAACTTTCACAGGCTATTCTTCTTTAGCTATCGCAAAAGCTCTTCCAGATAATGGAAAACTGTTGTGCTGTGACATTTCCGAAGAATGGACTTCTATCGCTCGTGAACATTGGAATGAGGCAGGTGTAGAAGAAAAGATTGAACTTGTGATTGCTCCGGCTAGTGAGACTCTGACTAATTTGCCCTCTGATAAAAAAATAGATTTCGCTTTCATAGACGCTGACAAATCAGGCTATTTGGAATATTACGAAGCGATTGTTCCAAGGTTGTCAGAACATGGACTTATCGCAATTGATAATGTCTTGTGGTCTGGTCGGGTTGTAGATGCAGAAGTGTCTGACAATGACACAGTCTGCATTAGAGAATTTAATGACCATGTTTCCAAAGACAGACGGGTTTCTTCTGTGATGCTCTCGATTGGTGATGGTTTAACTTTGGTGAAACGGGCTGATTAAACTTTTTCCGTAAAAATAACTAAGCTCGGTTTCTGCCGGTTAGGATCTCGGCAGATCATTAACAAATTGAGAGGACGATCATGTCGGACGCTGTAATAGTAGCAACTTCTAGAACTCCTATAGGTAGAGCCAATAAAGGAAGTCTCGCCGAAGCTAGACCTGATGATATGTCAGCTTTTATTATCAAAGATGTGCTGTCTAAAGTTCCTCAACTCCAAACCGATCAAGTTGAAGATATTTTGTGGGGAACTGGTCAACCAGGCGGAGAGCAGGGTTACAACATTGCACGAACAGCAAGCCTTTTAGCAGGTATAGATGCTCCTGGTGTAACGGTAAATCGTTACTGTTCATCTTCGTTGCAAACAATTCGAATGGCGTTTCATGCCATCAAAGCAGGAGAAGGAGATGTATTCGTCGCTGGAGGTGTCGAATGCGTAAGCCGTTATCAATTTGGAGCTTCAGATACTGGACCTCATAATGATTCTTTCAAAGAAGCAGAAACTAGGACTGCGGAACGTACAGGAGAAGGAGTTGAAACTTGGACTCCACCTCAGGGTTTGCCCGATGTTTATATCGCTATGGGCCAAACAGCTGAAAATGTCGCCCAGAGTAAAGGAGTTTCGCGACAAGCTCAAGATGAGTGGGGTGTACGCTCGCAAAATCGAGCTGAAGATGCAGCATCAAGAGGGTTTTTTGAGCGTGAAATAACTCCCTACACTCTGCCTGATGGAACTGTAGTTACTGCCGATGACGGTATAAGGGCTGGAACAACTTATGAAAGCGTTTCACAACTCAACCCTGTTTTTCGACCTGACGGAACTGTAACTGCTGGAAATGCATGTCCTTTAAATGATGGAGCTGCTGCTGTAGTTGTGATGAGTGAAGATAAAGCCTCAGAATTAGGCATAACCCCGTTAGCAAAAATTGTCGCTTCTGGTGTTTCCGCCCTTAATCCAGAAATCATGGGGCTTGGTCCTATCGAGGCAATAAACCAAACTTTGAGTCGAGCCAAAATGAAAATCGACGATATTGACCTTGTGGAGATAAATGAGGCTTTTGCTGCTCAAGTTCTTCCTTCAGCGGAAGAAACTGGGATAGACCATGACAAATTGAATATCAATGGTGGCTCGATAGCCCTAGGGCACCCGTTCGGAATGACAGGTGCTCGAATCATGACAACTTTAATTAACGGTCTTGAAGACGCTGACAAAGAATTTGGACTTGAAACTATGTGTGTTGGTGGCGGTCAAGGAATGGCAATGATCATTCAACGCATGAGCTGAATGTTCTCCACTAACTAATTTTTTCGCGTGCCGCCGGCATCCAGTTGGATCCAGCTGTCTTATCTATGTGCTCGATGTATCGATGTCCGACTGGTTCGACCAATTTGAGAAATTCTTTTGTTTGATCAGAACCGAATTTTTTCCAAGCGATACTTGCAAGATCATCAAGTTTACGCTCAAGTTCTTCCCTGTATTCCAAACCCTTGACAGTTACTGAGTGTCCATCTGCGAAATCACGTTCAGTTAATCGTTCTAACGCAGAACTAATTGCAGCATCATCAGCTCCTCGACTTCGTGGAAGCCAATGGTCGTCATAGTCATGACGGGCACCGTCCAAAATCCCTGCCATTACACCATCTATATCCTCACTAACCATGATCGCCCAATGAGTGTCTCCTCGCCATTCGCGGATGGCATTCACAGCCAGCCATGCTGATGTAAGTGGATCTTCATGACGAGGCCATTCGAGCAACGAAGAGAAAAACGCACGACCTGATGTAGGTAATTCTTCAGCTGCAAGCCAAAGGTTTTTTGACATATCAGCTAAAGGTTCACATATCTCTGGGGTCAAATTCTTCAAACCGGGAGCTATCGCAGCATCCCTAGCTGCTGCCGCAGCTTCGAAAGTTGTGTGTTCACGACATGCGTCAAGACTTGCTGAAATAAAATCCGGATGTATTGAATAAAAGACGGCAGAAACCACCTTATTCCCAGCTTTGCCGAGAGTAGCTGCACGAGTGGCGACGTAGTAACCGAAACCATCCGGCACTCCAAGAGATGCATAATTAGCTATAGCCGTCGGATCCCAATAAATCCAACCTATTAGTCGGTGAGATGCAAAAGCCGCACGTCGACTTAATTCCCTCCAAAAACTCTGATCATTGGTCAATTTTGTCAAGATCTTTGCAGTGAAATCAGCCCTGCCCGCCTGATGCATCTTGCACAGATACCTTGCCAGCGCTAATCCAAGGCATCATGTCACGAAGTTTTGAACCTACTTGTTCAATACGATGTTGACGTCCTTTTTCCTCCAAAGCGTAAAAATTCTCTCTACCAGAGTGGGCTTCTTTGACCCATTCTTCGGCAAAAACTCCAGACTGGATTTCTCCCAGAATTTGTTTCATGGTTTCCCTGACGTGGTCATCTACAACTCGGGGTCCGCGTGTCAGGTCACCATACTCGGCTGTATCAGATACCGAATAGCGCATACCTCCTATGCCCTGCTCATACATAAGATCAACAATCAGCTTTAATTCATGAAGACACTCGAAGTAACAGATCTCCGGCTGATAACCCGCGTCAACCAATGTGTCAAAAGCGCTTCTAACCAACTCTGTTACCCCTCCGCAAAGTACAACTTGCTCACCGAACAAATCAGTTTCACATTCTTCGGTAAATGTCGTTTCAATAACACCTGCTTTGGCTCCTCCTAGTCCGTCTGCATAAGCCAAGGCTAGGTCTTTGGCACCACCTGATGGATCTTGCTCTACTGCTATAAGGCACGGAACCCCACCACCTTCAACATACGTTCTTCGCACTAAATGACCGGGGCCTTTTGGCGCAACCATTATGACGTCTACATCATCTGGTGGTGTAATTAGATCAAATCGAATATTGAATCCATGAGCAAAAGCAATTGCGTCACCTGCTTTCAAATTTGGAGCGATGTGTTCTTCATATATAGATGCCTGGTCGGTGTCTGGCAAAAGAAGCATGATCACGTCTGCCCATTCTGACGCTTCTGATAGTGAACAAACCTTCAATCCGGCTTCTTCTGCCTTTGAGGCAGACCCAGAGCCTTCTCTTAAACCAACGCACACATCGATCCCTGATTCTTTTAAGTTCAAAGCGTGAGCATGACCTTGTGATCCATAGCCTAAGATCGCTACTTTGCGATTTGATATCGCTTCGCGATTCACATCTTTTTCATAATAAATATTTGCCACGACTTTCTCCTAATTTTTTTCTTTCACTTTTCTAAACTTTTTTACAACGAATCTAAAGCAACACGACCTGTTCTTTGCAGTTCAACTATGCCAAAATTACTCAAAAAAGATTCAAAATCATCAATTAGAGCTGGTGTCCCGACCAAAGAAAGCATCATGCTGTCTGTTCCGATATTTAATACCTTTCCTCCAACTTTGTCCAAATTCTCAACCAGCTCATCTCTTTCGTTCGCTTCTGCCTTGACTGTTACTATCATCAACTCTCTTTCAACAGACTGGGCAGGGTCCAAGGAACGTATTTCAACCACGTTAATAAGTTTTTCTAGTTGGTTGATTATTTGGTCTAGAGAAACAGACTCAAGCTCTATATCAACATCAACAGTGATACGGCTGAATTCATCCTTATCGGTAGGGGCGACGGCCAGAGATTTGATATTTACGCCGCGACGTGAGAAAAGACCACTAACACGTGCTAGAACACCAAATTTGTTCTCCACTGTTATCACTAGAGTTGTATAACTAGGTTGTATCTTTTTCAACGTTCTTGACCTTCTTGAGATGGTGGAACAACGATTGAAGAATTATCTTGCCCAGCCGGAACCATCGGGTACACACGTTCTTCAGGAGCGGTCCGAAAATCAATTACAACTGATCGATCCTCTACTTCATTAGCTTCAGCAATTGCTTCTGGAACTTCTTCTGGACTATCAACTCTGATACCTACACATCCCATAGATTCTGCCCAAGCCTTATAATTCGGTACATCTTCTGAAAGGAACACCTCTGAGTATCTTTCGTCATAAAACATGTCTTGCCACTGACGGACCATGCCCAAATAAGAATTATTCAATAGAGCAACTTTGATCGGGATATTCTCTACTGTTGCAGTTACAAGCTCTTGTGCCGTCATTTGAAAACAGCCATCTCCATCAACTGCCCAAACCATCCGATCTGGATTGCCTATTTTTGCACCAATAGCAGCAGGTATTGAGAATCCCATGGTGCCTAATCCTCCTGAATTGATCCAAGTGTAGGGATGCTCAAAATTCCAATATTGGCTGGTCCACATTTGATGTTGACCTACCCCAGAAGCAACTATTGTATCTTCAGGAGTTAAATCCCTAAGCTGCTCGATTACATATTGAGGTTTTAAACGGCTTCCGGGCTCAGCATTCTCATACTCAAGTGGAAATCTTTCCTGCCAGCCACTTATCGTTGACTTCCATTCTGAACGATCAGTTTGATTTATCCCTTGTTTTTTAAGCAATTCAACCATTGCCTCTATAACCAAACGACAATCTCCGGTTATAGCAACATCTGGCGTTCTTACTTTTCCTATTTCTGCGGGATCGATATCAACATGAATTATTTGGGCATCTGGAGCGAACCCTTCGACTTTACCAGTGACTCGATCATCAAAACGCGCTCCCAAAGCAACCAGTAGATCCGCCTTTTGCATGGAAGTCACCGCTGTATAGTTTCCATGCATCCCAGGCATACCCAAACAAAGTTCATGGCTGTCGGGAAAAGCTCCTCTGGCCATGAGAGTTGTCACAACATGAATTCCGGTCAGTTCAACCAATTCTCTGAGCGCTTCAGCAGCTCTAGCTTTTAGAATGCCTCCTCCGATGTAAAGGATTGGTTTTTTCGAATTATTTATGAGTTCTATAGCTTCTTCGACTCTGGAAAGATCAAAACTCTTCTCAGGGTTGTATCCAGGTAGATCCATTTCAATATCATCTACCCATTCGAGCTTCGATCTAGGATTGTTAGGGTCGACAATATCTTTCGGTACGTCAATAAGAACTGGACCTGGTCGACCAGTGGTGGCAATATGAAAAGCCTCTTTCACTATTCTTGGAATATCTTGGGCGTCTTTGACAAGGAAATTGTGTTTTGTCACCCCCATAGTGATACCGGTGGTATCGCATTCTTGAAATGCGTCGGTCCCTATCGCCGCCAGTGGAACTTGACCTGTAATCACTACCAAAGGAATTGAATCTAAATAAGCATCACAAAGCGGTGTGACGATATTAGTTGCCGCTGGTCCACTAGTTACCATCGCTACACCAGGTTTTCCCGTTGCCTGTGCGTAACCTTCAGCCATATGTCCAGCACCCTGCTCATGGCGCACGAGTACGTGTCTGATCGTGGAATCGATGATCGGATCGTAGACAGGCAATATCGCTCCGCCAGGTAGACCGAACATTACTTCGACACCTTCATTTTCAAGAGCTCTAATTAAGGCTCTTCCACCGTCTATATTTTCACTATTCATTTTTTCTCTGATTAGGTTTCTTAGAAACTTGATTTAAAAGCAATTGACCTCCCTTCAGGGAGGTCAAAACGTGCACCCTTAATGGCTGCACGTCAAATCACTACTAGACCTACGAAAAATTCTCGCATCTATCCAGTATCGCTGGGAAGCTAATGGCAAACAACCTTATTTATGCCTTAGTAACTGCACCTTGCTCTGCTCCTGCAGCCAAACGCGCATACTTGGCTAAGAAACCTGACTCATATCTAGGCTTAAAAGGCTTTAAATCGTTTCGACGTTTTTCTAATTCAGCATCATCAACTAAAAGTTCTATTGAGTGTTCACGTACGTCTATCACAATCCGATCCCCTTCTGCTACTAACGCTATGGGGCCTCCATCAACTGCTTCTGGGGCAACATGACCAACACAAAACCCGTGTGTACCACCTGAAAATCTTCCATCAGTAATTAGAGCTGCATCATTTCCTCTACCAGCACCTTTCATAGCTCCTGTGATAGCTAGCATCTCCCGCATACCCGGTCCACCTTTCGGACCTTCATAACGTATTACCACTATGTCACCAGCTTCTATCTCTCCCGCTAACACAGCTTCCATGGCTCTATCTTCACCATCAAATACTCTGGCTCGACCATCAAACCTATCGACATCAATTCCTGCGACTTTCACAACAGCTCCTTCAGGGGCCAAAGAACCTTTAAGTATCGCTATCCCTCCTATGTCATGTATAGGGTTTTCGAAAGAGTGAATTACTTCATTGTCTGGTTTTGGTGGATTTAGAAGTTCTAAGTTTTCTTTGACTGTCAAACCAGTCACGGTTACTTCATCGCCGTGTATTAACCCTTCGTCCAAAAGCATCTGCATGACTACTGGGACACCTCCCACTCTGTCTATATCAACCATGTGATAAAGACCATGTGGTTTGGTGTCGGCAAGGTGAGGAACTTTTTCTGCAATACGGTTGAATTCTTCTAACTGAAGATCAACACCAGCTTCGAAAGCGATTGCCAAAAGATGCAAAACAGCGTTTGTGGAGCCACCAAGTGCCATCACCACTGCGATCGCATTTTCAAATGCTGCCTGTGTCATTATGTCTCTAGGGTAAATTCCTGATTCTAAGAGTTTCATAACAGCAGTTCCGCTCGCATATGCAACATCTGAACGTCTACTATCAACTGCCGCTGCAGAAGCAGATCCTGGCAGTGACATCCCTAATGCCTCTCCTACTGCAGCCATGGTGTTGGCCGTAAACATTCCCGCACAACTCCCCATCGTTGGACAAGCTGCACGCTCTATCGAAAGAAGTTCTTCATCATCAATATCGCCTACTGCATGGGCTCCCACTGCTTCAAAAACGTTGACAATGTCAAGAGACTTTCCTTTATGTTCGCCTGGCAAAATCGAACCGCCGTATACGAAAACCGAGGGAAGATTGATTCGAGCTGAAGCCATTAGCATTCCGGGCAGTGACTTGTCACAACCCGCAAAACTCACAAATGCATCAAGTCTTTCAGCATGCATTACTGCCTCTACAGAGTCTGCAATTATTTCTCTGCTAACAAGGCTCGCTCTCATACCTTCATGCCCCATAGAAATAGCGTCACTAACCGCTATTGTTGTGAATTCCAATGGGAAACCCCCAGAATCCAGAACCCCTTCTTTGCATTTTTTTGCAAGTGCATCTAAAGGCAAGTTGCAAGGTGTTACTTCATTCCAAGATGAGGCAACTCCCACCTGTGCTTTTGAGAAATCCTCTTCTCCCATGCCTACAGCACGCAGCATTGCGCGGGCTGGTGCTCTACTCGCTCCATCTGTAACTTCACGAGATCTTATTTTCAAATCATTTTTGTTATTTTCTGCCATACATGAATGGTAGAGCTCGAATTAGCAGTTTGACGACTTCAAAACGCTTAGACTTATTTCATTAACATCCCAGATCGTGACAAACAGCTTCTAGCTCTTGCGATACCAGCTTTAGGAGCTCTTGTAGCCGAACCACTTTATTTACTAGCCGATACCGCAGTTGTGGGACATTTAGGCACTATTCCTCTTGGCGGTTTGGCAGTCGCATCCGCCGCTCTCTTATTGATTTATGGACTTTGCTTCTTCTTGGCATACGGAACGACTGCAACTGTTGCGAGATTTACAGGTGCCGGAGAACCATTGAAAGCAGCAAATCAAGCTATACAAAGCCTTTGGTTAGCTTTTTTCCTTGGTCTTGGAATTGCTGTAATCGGGTCTTTAGGTTCGGATCCGCTACTTAGGGCTTTGGGAGCCGATGGAGAATTACTCGATCAGGCTCGTATTTATTTAAAAATTAGTATGTTCGGGGCACCTGCAATGCTGATAATGCTTGCGGGTGTAGGTTACTTGCGTGGAATTAAAGACACAGTAAGACCTCTTTGGGTGGCCGTTGGAACAGCCCTTTTGAATCTATGTCTTGAACTAATTCTTATCTATGGCTTTGACAAAAAAATAGGGGCTTCAGCAGCATCGACTGTAATTTCACAATGGGTTGGGGCGGCAACTTACCTATTTTGGATTTGGCAAGCCATAGGCAAATTCAAAATTTCTTTACTACCTAAATTCTTAGCTCTGAAGAGACTTCTAAGAGACTCAAGTGAACTCTTAATAAGAAATCTCTCTTTGACAGCTTCTTTTGTTGTCGCTACATCTATGGCAGCGCGATTAAGCAATGTAGATGTTGCTGCGCATGAAGTTGCATTTCAAGCTTGGTTCTTTCTGGCAATGGCGATGGATGCAATTGCTATTGCTGCACAAGCACTGATAGGAAATCTTTTAGGTGCGGGTAAAGCAAAAGAGGCTCGTTTAATGGGTCGAAGAGCAATCTTCTGGTCTTCTGGAATAGGTTTATTCACAGGGTCTGTTTTAGTAATAGCCCATAAACCATTCACAGAAATATTTTCTGCTGACGATGCTGTAATTGAACTAGCAAGCTTCCTTGTTTTACATGTTGCTGCGATGGCGCCACTGTCGGGCGTTGCATTTGCGCTTGATGGCATCTTAATTGGCGCCGGAGATCAAAGATTTCTAGCTAAAGCAATGCTTTTTTCAGCTCTGATTTCCATCCCTTTAATGCTTATAGTTGTTGGAAATAATCTTGGTATAGGTTGGATTTGGGGAGCTATATGGATTCTGATGACAACTCGTTCGGCTACTTTGTACATTCGTTTTAGAGGTGATAAGTGGCAGAAGTTGGGAAGCTAGCTTTCTGCTTTAGCAGTTAAAAT
>CEOQ01297506.1_pt1 | contig 18093 bp, 22 predicted proteins | sample 361351 | NCBI WGS metagenome assembly CEOQ01 (sample SAMEA2619907, study PRJEB7988) | marine metagenome | biome: marine biome (ENVO:00000447); feature: deep chlorophyll maximum layer (ENVO:xxxxxxxx); material: "saline water (ENVO:00002010), including plankton (ENVO:xxxxxxxx)" | depth 60 m | reverse complement strand
ACATGTCCTTCTTGATTTAAACGATTTGAAAATTGAACTTTTAAATCAGTATCTTTTGTCTTTTCATTAGTTTGTATTTTGTCATAATAAGCGTCTCCGTTATTCAATAATTGCTCTATACGATCTATATATGTATCAAATCTAGAAGATTGATAGATAATCTCATTATCATGATTCAGACCCAATAATTTTAATGCAGAAATAATAGCTTCAGAATATTCTTTTGTGCTTCTTGTTGTATCTGTATCATCTATTCTTAAAATAAATTGGCCATTTTGACTTTTTGAAAACAACCAAGAAAATAGCGCTGTCCTGACTCCACCTATATGAAGCCATCCTGTTGGGCTGGGTGCAAATCTAGTTTTAACCATAATTATAAAGTCATCTTAAATCCATCAACTAACGCACCAGGTAAACAACTGCTGAAAGTTGATCTTTCTTCATAGGTGCTACAATCCATCATTAACTGCTGATTATTTGTTAGTCCTATAAGATTTTCTCCTAAAATATTATAAATAGTCTCATCAAACCTCATTGTATTAATCGGTCCTAGATACTCTCCATCTTTAACTTTAAAACAACCAAATCTTGTTAGACCAGTTATACGAGCTTTATTTCTATCAGAGAAATTTAAATACCATAAATTGCTGATATAAATACCATCACTAAGTGTTTTTAGAATTTCATCATGCTTTATTTTGCCAGCTTTCATATTAATGGCTACTGGAGTTTCATGATATTCTGCTCCATTGTGTTGTATAGAATATTCTTGACCAGAACGTGGAGAAATTAATGATTTCTTATAATCTCCTTTTACTATTAATTCAGTATCAATTGGTTTTATAAAACCATCTCTATGAAAGTTAGGGCTGATACCGTTAGCTAAATTTTCTGATATGTGTACAGTATTATGGAGCCTAAATTCTCCCTTACTCATTAAATGCAATGGGCTCGTGCCAATTTTATGTGCCTTATAGCTAAACCCACCCCAACATAACATATCAATAATTTCATTTAGTGCATGTGGAGATAAATATACCTTGTAGTCATTTGGCTGAAGTTTTATTTCAGTATTTTCTAAAGCAATAAGTTTTTGTTTTCCCTCATTTAGTATTTGTTCAAAAATATTTTGTTGCCATGTTAAGTCTGAATAGTTTTGTTTGACTGCTTTTCCAGATTTTGTATAAATTGACCAATCAAAGTTAAATGATTGATTTTCATGCCAATTAGTTTGACCAAGCGAATTAGCAAATCCTCTATAAATATAACCTGATGATAAAATTCCAACCATATCTAAATTAGAGAAACTTTCAATGATTCTTTCTGTTATGTTTTTGTTATTTATGTTTTCGCTCACAGTCAATTTCTCTGTAGAATTCTTCTCTTTGGCATACATAAGATATGGGTCCGATGGCAAATCAGACAATTCTCTTTTCAAAAAATTTAGGGCATTCTCAACAAGCTTAGTGTCTTTTTTTAAATCACCATTAAGTCTCATTGTTGAACTTATCGTTGTCTTTTTTCTAATAAAATCTAACGTTAATGTTATTTGTTTTACGTTTCCAACCTGTCTAATCTTAGAGTGATTAAATCGTATATAATCCCCTATTTCCGCATCAAAATTTAATATTAATAAATCTTTATCTTCAATAAGTCCAAACAAGATTTTTGAGATACTAAAAAAGTAATCTTTCATTTAATACCGCCAAATACTTCAACATTATTAAATACACATGAAGGTGTTGAATGACCAACAAAAATACTTTGGTTTGGCTCTCCCTTCCCACAGTTTGCAGTTCCAAGAGTTTTTCTTGTATCATCATTACCAACCTTAATAAGGTTTTGCCAAAAGTCTTGAGTAATTCCTCTGTAATTTGGATTTTTAACAATGCTTGTTAATTTTCCATCTTTAATTAAAGTTCCTTTTTCACAGCCAAATTGAAATTTACTGCGCTGATCATCAATAGACCAAGAATTGTTCGTCTCAACATATATGCCATCTTCAACCGATGAAATTAAATCATCAAAACTAGAATTTCCTGGCTCTAAATTAATATTTCCCATTCTATCAATAGTCGGTCTGTTCCAGTTAGAAGCTCTTGAGCAAGCAACTGTATCCAGGTTAGCTCTCTGACCAGAAAAGAATCCACCGATTGGGCGCAGTAAAATACCATCCTTAATTAAAAACTCTTTAGAAGCAGTTGTGGCATCATCATCAAAGTTATATGTTGCTAATTCAGTTGGTAATGTTGGGTCAAATGTTATATTCAACAATTCTGAACCATACTTATATTTTCCAAACATATCAAGGTTTACAAAGCTTGAACCTGCATAATTTCTTTCATCGCCTAAAATACGATCTAACTCAAGTGGATGGCCAATAGATTCATGTATTTGAAGAATCATTTGGTCGGGCGAGATTACAATTTTGGTTTTTTTGTCAGGACAATTAGGGGCACGAGATAAGCCTATTGCCTCATTTGCAAGGCTTATTGATTTCTCTGAAAAACTTATATCATCTAGAAAGTCATAACCAATTTGTCTTGCATGGGCATGCCCACCAAAAGTTCTTGTTTGAGTTTGTTTCTTATATTCGGCCGATACTAGTATCTGTGGCAACAAATACGAAATTCTTTGTCTAATATGGGAATCATTCGAGTCCATAAAAAATGTCTCAATTTTATTATATCGAAGGCTTGCTGCCCAATTAGAAATAGATGAGCTACACTTTAATTTTTGATTTATATTCTTCAGGAAATCTATTTTATCTTTAGTAGAAATTTGAGCCCATGATTCTTTCTCTTTTGTATAATAATCTCCATTATGATTTTTGAGTGGGGATACATCCGGATAATAAGTAACTTTATCCTTAGAAAATGTAGACCATTCCATGGCTCTTTCCAAAGCATCAGAGATTCCAGCCTCTGTTAGATCCGACGTTGCTCCATAACCTATTCCGCCAGCATTAAAAATTGTAATCATTACGCCATCATCTTCTAAAATTTTCACTGGTTCCGTTATTCCACGAGTTACAGAAATTACATTAGTGTACTTGCTGACAAATCTGAACGAACAATAATCAACGTTTGGTATTAGTTGTTTGACTTTCTTGAAAAAATCGTCTCTCATAAAGATATAAATCACTATTGTAACATCCTAAAGATACTGATGCATGAGATTTACCCATTAATACAAAAGACTGAATTCCCTGATATTTACAGGGAAAAACTTGATACTTTACAGATTAATCTTGGATACAAATGCAATCAAAGCTGTCTTCATTGCCATGTAAACGCAGGGCCAAAAAGAAAAGAAATGATGAATATCAGAACTATGAAAGAAATTCTCAATTTCATAAGGCTAAATAAAATTAAGATTATAGATATCACTGGAGGGGCGCCGGAACTAAATCCGCATTTTAGATTTTTAGTAAAAAGCGCAAAAGAATTGAACTGTCATGTGATAGATAGATGCAATCTAACTATATTATTAGAATTAAAAAATCAAAATCTAGCAGATTATTTAGCAAAGAATAATGTTGAAATTATTGCTTCCCTACCATGCTATCAAAAAGAAAATGTTGATGCCCAAAGAGGTAAAGGAGTTTTTTTTCAAAGTATAGAAGCATTAAAAATTTTAAATAGTCTAGGCTATGGTATTGAAAATAATTTAATACTAAATTTAGTTTTTAATCCTCAAGGAACTCAGCTGCCACCCAACCAATCTAAATTGCAATCAGAATACAAAAAAAAATTAAAAAAAGAATATGGTATTCATTTCAACAGCCTATACACTATTACCAATATGCCTATCGCTAGATTTGGCAGCACTTTAATTTCAAAAGGCCTCTTCAATAAATATTTATCTTTATTAAAGGAATCATTTTCAAATGAAGCTCTAAATAATGTTATGTGTAAGAAATTACTAAGCGTAGATTATAAAGGGTATTTATATAATTGCGACTTTAATCAGATGTTAAATATTGGATTATCAAAAAATAAAAAACAACATATAAGCACGATTAAAAAAGATGATTTAAATCAATTAAAAATAAATGTTGCTGATCATTGTTATGGATGCACTGCGGGTAATGGCAGCAGTTGTACTGGAACTCTAACGTGAAATTCTTTATATGATTTCTATAATTATCCCTACACTCAATGAATCAAAAATAATTCTTGATACTGTTAGCAACCTTCAAAATCTTAGGGAGAAAAAGGTTTGTGAAATTATTGTTGTAGATGGGAAGAGTACAGACAATACGTGTTCTCTTATTAGAGATTTAGTTGATAAACTAATTATAGTTAATCCAAATCGATCCTACCAATTAAATGCTGGAGCAAATGTTTCAAAAGGAGAGGTTTTATTATTTTTACATGCAGATACATTTATATCAGAAGAAAATGTAATGAGATTAAAAGATAATAAAAATAAATTTAACTGGGGTTTCTTTTCTTTAGAATTGTCTCAAAATACTTTCAAATATAAAATCTTAGAAACATGCATAAATTTAAGATCTTATATTTTTAACTATGCAACAGGCGATCAAGGAATTTTTATAAAAAAAGAAGTTTTTGAACAAATAAAAGGTTTCCCAAATTTAGAACTAATGGAAGATTTAGCAATATGTAAATCTTTAAAAAAAATTTCTAATCCACTAATTATAAAATCAAATATCATGACCTCCACAAGGAAATGGGAAAAAGATGGTTTCTATTTAACGGTTTTCAAAATGAGATTATTTAGAATTTTATATGCACTTGGATTAAGTACAAGGATATTAAGGAGATACTATTGATAAAGACTTCAATAAATATATTAACAAAATGCCCTTTTACTGCTGACCCTAAAAGCCGTCTAGGTGATTTATTAACAAAAGATGAAAGAACTTTTATTAGCAAACATATGATTCTCAATATTTTAAATGAGACTAGAGAAATTAAAGATACATCAATCAATTTATGGGTTTATCCAAATTATAATCATATTTTCTTTAAAAATATTTTTTTAGATTATAAGATAAATTTAGTTAGCCAAATTGGAAATACACTCAATGAAAGGATGTCAAACTGTATACTTTCTGAATCAAGAAAATCTCAAAATATTATTTTAGTTGGTTCAGATATACCGTCATTAAACAAAAATATTATTCTAATGGCAATGGAATTCTTAGAAAAAAATAACTATGTAGTAGGTCCTTCAAGAGACGGCGGGTTTTATTTGTTTGGACTAAAATTATTTAATGAAGATTCTCTAGATTTAATTAAAAATAATGAGTTTATACAAATAAAAAATCTTTTAGATTCGCTTGGTGAAAGTTATAAGGTTTTACAAACTCTTAAGGATATTGATACAAAAGAGGATCTACTTTTTATTTAGTTTTTTTTGGGAAATGCTCATCTGGCTTTTTCTTATTATCATAAAGTTCATTCAGCTTTACATATTTCATATATGTATTAAACATAGTAGTGATTGCAACAGTAAAACCATCAATACCTTGAAAAATTCCTCCTTTGATAAAAAGTTTTTTTAATAAAGCAAAAAATGAGTGTGTGATTGGTCGAATATTTGATGGCTTTACTCCTTGAGAATGCAATGTCTTTGCGCTTTGAGTGCTATAAAAATTTATTTTGTCAACCCATTCAGTATAAGATGAATAAGTATGGTGGGTTATATGACAATCTGATTTAAATTGATTTTTCGTAGACACATATGAATGAGATGTCCGATCATGATAGTTTGTCAATTTTCTATTGTACAAACGAACTACTCTGTCGGGGTAAAAGCCTGCAGCCTTTATCCATTTTTTACCAGCAAAATTTCTTCTTCTAAAAGAGTAACCATCATATTGACTTCCTTCTAAATCAAGCCCATTAACAAATTTAATTAAGTCATCTTCTAATTTTTCATCTGCATCTAAACTAAATACCCAATCATTCTTTGCAAAGTTTGACGCAAATGCTTTTTGAGGTCCATCACCAAGAAAATCTTGTTCAATAACTTGAGCACCAAGTTTTTTTGCTATTTCTCTAGTCCCATCAAGACTAAGCGAATCAACAACAATAATTTCATTACAAATAGATTGAAGAGATAAAATACAACTTTCTATTTGAGTTTCATTATTAAGAGTAATAATTGTTCCACTTATTTTATTCATATTCAGCTCTTAAATTTTTAATATAATCATCTAATAAATTAAAATGGTTTTGATAATCATAAGTTTCTTCAGCATACACTTTAGCATTTTGTGCTAGTTTTCTCCTTAATTCTTTATCATTTACAAGCATTAAAATTTTTTCTGCAAGATTATCAGAATCTTTACTTTTAAATAGTAACCCATTATGTCCATCTTCAATGATTTCAGGCACTCCTCCAGCATTACTGCCAATAACTGGCACACCCATTATCATTGCTTCTGCAACTACAAGACCAAAAGTTTCTTCGTATGTTGGGAGTATTATTAAATCACAAAAAGGCATGAGGGCCATTGCTTGGTTTGAATGTGGAATAAATTTAACAGAGTTAGATAGATCAAATTTGTTGATTAGTTTATCCAAAATTTCTTTGTAATCATTATTCATGATATGGCCAACCATTATTAATTGAATATTAGATTTTATTTTTTTCATTGCTTCTATGACTAAATGCTGACCCTTCTGATCTTCTATTCTCGAAAAAATGCCAAGTGTTAATAAATCAGGATTAAGGCTATTGTTCTCAAAAAATTTAGTTTTTTGATTAAGTTCTGGAATAAGTTTTTGTATTCCATAGGTTAATTTTTTTATTCTCATGCCAGGAACAGGAAAAAACTTTTTAGCTTCAGCCATTAATTTGTCAGTAATTACTAAAATAAGATCTAAGTTCTGATAAAGAAATCTATGGTAGAAGTCATTTTTCATTCTAGTAATCTTCATCTGCCTATAGTAAATCAAAGTAACTTTTGCTTTACATAATTTTTTAGTTAATACTGCTAATAAAATATCTTTTGTCCAACTAACATGAATAACTTTTATGCCACTCTGATCCACTATTTTTGCTAATTTTTTAGCATAAAAAAAAATATTGAAGAGATTAATCTTATTAACTAAAAATGCTTCCGGAGAAACTAGTTTTTCAATTTCAGAATTCTTTTTACATACTGGTAAAACAGATTGATGATAGGAATGATAATATTGAGTTAACTTAACAAAGTATAGTTCAAGTCCACCCTTATCTGGTGAAGTACAAATGGCTAATATCTTATTCATATAAGCTTAGATTATTATAGCAAAAATACTAAGATTAATGTATTGTATAAAATAATTAAACCAAGGACATCTATTTAATGAAAAAAATCTTAGTAACAGGGGGAGCTGGATTTATTGGTTCTCATTTATGTAAGAAGCTTATTGAAGATGGCAATGATGTTCTATGCATAGATAATTATTTTACTGGTACAAAAAAAAATATAAGTGATTTATTTTCTAATCCTTATTTTGAAATGGTTCGCCATGACATTTGTTTCCCATTATATGTAGAAGTTGATGAAATTTTTAATTTAGCATGCCCGGCTTCACCGATTCATTATCAACATGATCCTGTTCAAACAACTAAGACAAGTGTTCATGGAGCAATTAATATGTTAGGGCTTGCAAAAAGAATTGATGTAAAAATTCTTCAGGCTTCAACGTCTGAGGTTTATGGAGACCCTGAAAAACATCCTCAAAATGAAAAATACTGGGGGAACGTTAATCCAATTGGCCCACGTAGCTGTTATGATGAAGGTAAGAGATGTGCTGAAACTCTTTTTTTTGACTATTATCGTCAGCATGATTTAGAAATTAAAGTAGTAAGAATATTTAATACATATGGTCCTAAAATGCATCCTAATGATGGAAGAGTTGTTAGTAATTTTATAATGCAAGCCTTACAAAATAAGGATTTAACTGTATATGGGAATGGAGAACAAACTCGTTCATTTTGTTACATAGATGACTTAGTATCTGGTCTACAAAAAATGATGAATTCATCAAGAGAAAATATCGGCCCAATAAATCTAGGTAATCCTACAGAATTAAAAATCATAGATTTAGCAAAAAAAATTATTGAACTTACAGACTCTAAGTCTAAGATTATTAATAAAGATTTACCTCTTGATGACCCTATTAGAAGGAAGCCAGATATTAGTGAAGCAAAAAAAATTCTTGATTGGACTCCTAATGTTGAAATTGATGATGGCCTAAAAGAAACAATTAAGTATTTCAAAACACAACTAAAATAACTAATGGATTCAGGAATAAAAAAAATTCTTGTTGTTAGAAATGATAAGTTAGGTGACTTTATGTTAACTTGGCCGGCCTTATCTTATCTAAAAAAGAACTTACCTCAAACAGAAATAACATGTTTAATTGACAAGGAATTTTGGCCTTTAGCAGAACATTGTCCTTTTATTGATAAATTCATTGTTGACCAAAATGTATTTACTCTAAAAAAAATAATACAAGAAGAAAGGTTTGATGCAGCTATATCATTCTTCTCGACGTTTAGAATTGGCTATGCTTTAAAAAGTGCAAATATACCTATAAGGATTGCTCCAGCGACTAAATTAGCACAATTTTTTTATAATCATAAGATTAAACAAAGTAGATCAAAATCTAAAAAACCTGAACATGAATATAATACTGACCTTATCTTTGAGTTTTTAGAAACATTTATTGGAAATGAACTTAAAGAAATGGATGGGGCTCCATACCTTATCTTAGACTCTAAAAAAGAAATAATAAAAAAGGAAGAGTTTGCTCAAAAATATAGTTTAAAACCAGAGAAAAAGATTATTTTTATACATCCTGGAACGGGTGGTTCATCAAAAAATATACCTATAGAAACATATGCTGATATTTGTAATGGTTTAAGAAGATTTGATGATTATAATTTTATAATTCATTTTTCAAAAAAAGAAAAGAATATTGGTGATTCACTATCAAAACTACTAGATGACTCTGTCAATTTTCATTTAATAGAACCAACAGCTAGTATTGAAGAATTATTGTATAATATAAATAGTTGCGATGTATTTTGTTCAGGCTCAACCGGACCACTACATGTTGCCGGGGCCCTTAATAAACGAACCATTGCTTTTTATCCTATAAAACAATCGTCTACACATTTAAGATGGCAAACAATAAATGACTTTGATAAAAGAATTGAGTTTAGTGATATTGGTGGCGATAAAAAAAGTATTTCAATTAACACAAAGAAGGTTCTTTTAGAAATTCAGAAATTTTTGAATTTTTCATAAAAGATTGTCTGCTTCTGTCATAATCTCATCCACTTCAATTTCATTAAGACATTTTAGATGCCCATACGGACATTTTCTTTTAAAACATGGACTACAATCTACATTATGATATGCAATCTTGCTAAACCCTTTCTTTGTCAGTGGAGGTGTATACTTAGGTGATGTTGAACCAAAAATAGCTAAAGTTTTAGTACTAACAGCTGAAGCAACGTGCATTAATCCAGAATCATTGGAGATAACTAAATCTGCTATAGATAATAAATATATAGTTTCATCTACGGTTGTTTTATTAATTAAGGAAGTTACATTAGATAAAAGAGATAAGTTTTCAAACCCTAAGTCAGATTTTCCTAAAAAATATACTTTATAGTTAAGTGAATCTAATATTTTTGCAAGTTCATACCATTTTTCAGATGGCCATCTCTTTGCTGGCCCATATTCTGCATCAGGACAAAGGAATATATTTTTCTTGCTTGTATCAATATTAAACTTTGAAATTACTTCTTTATTTGTTTCCTCATCAAGAGTAAGTTCTGGTAGTAAATCCTCTTTATATACTGAATCAGCAAGTTTTAAAAATCTATTTACCATAGATGTTTCAAATTTTTTTTCTGAGAATCTTTTATTTATTAAGCCATACCTCATCTCTCCTATGTATCCAACTCTAATAGGTATATGTGCTAACCAAGGAATTATTGCTGATTTGAAGCTATTAGTTAAAATGTATGCTTTATGATATGAATAATTTCTTAATTCTTTTGCAAGTCTATAACGATAAAAAATGCCCAGTGATCCATGAGGGACATCTAGTACTAACTTTCTGTTAATTTGTGACATTTTGTTTGCTATCGGTACTAAATTACCTCTAATTACTACATCAATGAGACAATTTTTATTATTTAATTTTAAATATTTAAATAAAGATTGAGATATAACAAAGTCACCAATCCATGATGGTGCTACTACTAGGATGTTTTCATTTGAGCTCATATATTTTCTTTGGAAAGCCAATCTAAATATTCGAAAACACCTTTTTCAAGACTTGTAAATTCTTCGTTGTAACCGACTGATTTTAATTTTGAGGTGTCAGCTTCAGTAAAGGCTTGATACTGTTCTTTTAAACCTGTTGGAAAATCTATATATTCTATCTCTCCATTTTTAAAATATGATATAACAGCTGAAGCAACATCATTAAAGGTTCTGCTTTTACCTGTTCCAATATTATATATGCCAGAGATTTCAGAATTATTCATAAACCATAATTTGATATTGACAGTATCATTAACAAAAATAAAATCTCTCCTTTGCTCGCCATCATTATACCCATGACTACCTTTAAATAATTTGATTCTATTATTTTCTTTAATTTGTTTGAAAAAATGATAGATTACACTAGACATTACAAGCTTGTGATGTTCACGAGGCCCAAAGACATTAAAATATCTTAAACCAACTACCTGAGAACTAATCTTTGACTGATTCTCCCGAAAATAATTATCAAACATCAATTTAGATTCTGCATAATAATTTAAAAAAGATTCATTGCTTGGATCTTCTACAAATTTTTTACCTGAACCATAAACAGAGGCTGATGATGCATATGTTAAATTGGTTTTTGAGTTGGCGCAAAATTCTAAAATATCTTTTGAATATTCAAAGTTTGTAGATAATATGTAATTTCTATCCTTTTCAGTTGTTTTAGAACATGCACCGAGATGAAAAATATAATCTAAATTTTTTACAAAAGATTTGTTGGCAGTTTGTAACTGATTAAGAAAAGATTCTTTGCTAACACAATCTGTATATTGTAAGCCTTTTAAATTATTAAACTTCTCCTTATAAGTATCTAACTCTTCAACTATGAGGATTTCATTAAAATTATTTTTATTTAGAGCTTCTACTAAATTGCTACCTATAAAGCCTGAGCCGCCTGTTACAACAATCATATTAATAATCTTGAATTATATTAACTAATAAGATTATATAGAAACTAATACAATTAAACCAATAAAAACACAATAAGTATTGTTCAGAAACATTTTATGCTGATACAATCTCTATATGAAAAAAATGACTTGTTTAGTAGGCTTGATAATGGGATCTAAATCAGATTGGCCAACCATGAAACACGCAGCTAATATGCTAGATAAGCTCAAAATTAAATATGAATCTAAGGTAGTTTCTGCGCATCGTACACCTGATTTATTATATAAATATGCTGACACAGCTGACTCTAGAGGTATAGAAGTTATTATTGCTGGTGCTGGTGGGTCGGCTCATCTACCTGGGATGACCTCATCAAAAACAACTCTCCCAGTAATTGGAGTACCAATTAAAACAAAGAGCCTAGATGGAGTAGACTCATTACTTTCTATAATACAAATGCCATCTGGAATACCTGTAGGAACCGTAGCTATTGGTAAAAGCGGAGCTATAAATTCTGCTTTATTAGCTGCAAGTATATTAAGTAATAAATATCCTGCTATTAAACAACAACTCAAGAAATATAGGTCTCGACAAACACGTACAGTTTTAGCTATTGGAGATCCTAGAAAATAAAATGCGGATAGGAATACTTGGTGGTGGTCAACTAGCAATGATGATGGTTAGTTCTGCTCATAAAAAGTATGATATTGATTTTTTAGTCGTTGATCCAGCAGATAATCCCCCTGCATCTAAATATGCTAAATGCATAAAAATGGAATACACTGATCCGAAAGTTTTAAAATTACTTTCAGAGGAATGTGATGTGGTAACTATTGATTTTGAAAATGTACCATCAAATACACTTCTTGAACTCCAAAAATTTATAAAAGTGCATCCAAATCCAAGAGCAGTGGAAATTTGCCAAGATAGATTAAATGAAAAAACACTCTTTGTAGAAAATAATATACCTACCAATGAATTCTTTTCCATTGATTCTGAAAAAGATTTAAAACACTCAATAAAAGAACTTGGATGTGATTCCATATTAAAGTCAAGAAGATTTGGTTATGATGGAAAAAACCAAATTATTGTAGGCGATAAGAGTATAAAGCAAGTTTGGAAAGGAATTGGTGAAGTCCCATCAATTCTTGAAAAAAAAATAGACTTCTTAACAGAGGTATCCCTTATTGGTGTTAGATTAGAATCAGGAGAAACGCATTTTTATCCTCTTGTTCAAAACTTCCATAAAGATGGCATTCTTAGCATTAGTATCGTCCCCTATAAAAATTCTGAACTACAACAACAAGCAGAAGCAATACATAAAAAAATAACAGAACTTTTGAACTATGTAGGTGTTTTAGTAATAGAATTTTTTCTCACGAAAAATTTTCAACTATTAGTTAATGAAATGGCGCCGAGAGTACATAATTCAGGGCATTGGACAATAGAAGGTGCAAATCTTAGTCAATTTGAAGCTCATATCAGAGCTATCTCTGGTATGAATATAGACAATATAGAAACCCAAGGTTGTGCTGCAATGATAAATCTGATTTCTAAACTCCCTAAAAAAGATGTTTTAAATCTAGATGATGAAATGTATTTTTATGATTATGGCAAAAGTGAGAGAGAGAAAAGAAAATTAGGTCACATAACTATAATTGATAACGATGTTAAAAAAATTCATACAAAATTAAACAATTTAAACAAAAAAATTATTTAGATAGTTCTTTTCCCTTGAAAAACACATACAAAATAACAGCCTTCTGGACCTGCGTGGACTCTGTGAAAAACTCCATCTTCTATAAGAACCGTATCTCCAGCTCCTACATTAATCTCTTTATCATCTAATTCCATTCTTCCGTTTCCTTTCACAAAAAAATATACTTCTTCTTGGCCTTCATGTTCATGACCAGTAGTGCTTTTCATAGGATGGAGATCAGTGCTGCTAACAACTAAACCTTTTAAAAGAGTATTGTCCTTAACTACATATCGGTCATCTTCTTTGGCAATTTTGCCACCAATATCATTTATATTTAATAAAACACTCATCTTTTTTAATTGTTCTCATTTGCTAGATTAATACTACCATAATTTTCTTTTTCTATTATTTTATTTTCACTATCAACGTAAATAATTGTTGGCTTATGATTAATAATTTCTTCTGCATGTAATTCTATATATGAACAGATGATTATTTGATCTTTGATACTAATTTTATGGCAAGCAGCTCCATTTACACAAATCACTCCTGATTCAGCTTTACCTGGTATAGCATATGTAGATAATCTTTCACCATTAGTGATGTTATAAATATCAATTTTTTCAAAAGGTTTAATCCCGCAAGCATTGAGTAAAGAAATATCAATCTCACAGGAACCCTCGTACTCTATACGAGAATTTGTAACAGTTGCCTTATGTATTTTTCCATTAAGAAAAGTTCTTGTCATAATAAACATATAATACTATAAAAAAATAAATTCAAAAGATTAAATTTTAATATTATCTATTAATCTTACATCTGAAATAACTGCAGCAATGAATAGCATAAGATTATTATTACCGCCTTCACTCTTTTTTAATTTATCTAGAGTTAGCAATTCTAAGTATTCAACATCCAGATTGAATTTCTTTAAATTTTTAATTGTCTCTTTTTTTAAATCATCAAATAAATGAAAATTATTTAGAATTTTTTTTCTAATTATTTCTAATTCTTTATACATATTACTAGCATCTTTTTTTTCTTGTTCTGATAGTCTGGTATTTCTTGAACTCACTGCTAAACCAAGTTTGTCCCTAACAGTTTCACATCTAATAAGGATAATCTTATTGTTATATAGTTTTTCTATCATATATTCAATCAATAAGGTTTGTTGATAATCTTTATCACCAAAATATACATAGTCTGGATTAATTAAATTAAATAACGTGCAAATAATTGCATATACACCTTCAAAATGATTTGGTCTATATTTCGCACAAAGACAATCAAGTAAATATAATTTTTCATGTAATTTATGCTGTTTAACTTCATTTAAAATCTCTTTACTTGGCAGAAATAAACAATCTATATTGTGTTCAATTAATTTCTCTAAATCTTTTTCTATAGTAATAGGATAGTTATCGTAATCACTTTTTTTATTAAATTGTAAAGGGTTTACAAAAATTGAAACAATTTTTTTAGTTTTTTCTTTTTTTGATCTTGTAATTAGCGAAATATGTCCTTCATGTAATCCACCCATTGTAGGGATAAATGAAATTTTATGATTCTTTTTTCTTAAACCTGAAATATATTCAGACATTTTTGTTGAGGTAGTAATAATATCCAATTTCTTAAGACCTAATTTTTTGCTTTGTTTTTTTTATAAAAAACTCTATTCTTTTCTTGATATCTTTAATTTTGAAAAGATTTTTATCAACAAAATTAGGTATTCCACTGAAACTTATTTCAAGAAGGTCATATAAAACTAAAATCTGACCATCGCATTCCTTCCCAGATGCTATTCCAATAACAGGAATTGAAAGGTTTTTTGATATTATTTTAGCAAGGCACTCATCAACACATTCAACAATTAATAATTTTGCGCCTGCATCTTGAAGCAAGATTGCTTCATGTAGAATCTTATTTTTTGTTGCAACAGTCTTACCTTGTTTTCTATATTCAGAATTAGACATTATTTTTTGTGGCCTAACACCAATGTGTGCACATACTGGAATTCTATTATGACTTAAAAATTCTACAATTTTTATATTAGTAAGATCTGTTTCCAGTTTAACCATTTGAGCCCCACAATCTTTTATTAATTTTTTTGCATTTAGAAGAGCGCTTTTTGGTGTTCTATATGTATTGATTGGCATGTCAGATATTAGATAAGCGTTCGTATTTCCTCGACTTACTAATTTAGTATGATATTCAATATCTGTTTGAGTTACATTATGTGTATTAACATGTCCTTGCACAACAACGCCAAGAGAGTCACCTATAAGAATAATATCAATACCACAATCATCTATGTATTTTGCAAAACTAGCGTCATAAGCGGTTAAACACGCTATTCCTGTATGCTTTTTTTTCATGGAACATATTTTTTTTAAAGTCATTTTCCTCATATATTATTCATTTGGTGTTGTTGGATTGAAATATTTTTTGCCTTTAATGTCCTTACTAATTTCATTAATTAGCATTTTATAATCATAATCTTCATTAATATTTACATTTGATGTATTTATAATTAATAAAGGAGACTGATTATATGTATGGAAATAATTAGTGTAAGCATCAACAACGGTATTTAAATATTTTTCTGTAATCCCTTGCTCATAATCAATTGCTCTCGTTTTAATTCTATTCATTAGTTTGTCAATAGGTGCCTGAAGATAAATTACTAAATCTGGTTTTGGATGATTAAAACCTAATATATTATAAATTTCACTATACATCTTAAGCTCTTCCTTATTGAGAGTTAATTCGGCAAACAATAAGTCTTTCCCTAAGAAATAATCAGAAATGGTTGCAGACTTATTAGATTTTTCAAGCTTATACTCTGCATATTGCTTTGAACGCATTAACAAGAAATGTAACTGTGTTGAAAAGGCATATTGCTCTTGATTTTGATAAAACTTTTTTAAAAAAGGATTTTTACTAAACCCCTCAAGCATCAATTCACAATTAAATGTCTTGGCTAACTTCTTTGCAAGCGTTGTCTTGCCAACCCCAATAGGTCCTTCAATTACTATAAATTTTTCTTTCCCAGCCATAAGTATAAAATTAAAAATCTTTCTTTAAATAATGAACCAATTTTCCATACTTTGGAATATTAAATCGATAATTAGTGATTTCTAATAATGGAATTAAAACAAACTCTCTTTTTGTCATATCTGGATGCGGTATTGTAAGTCTATCGCTATTAATCTCTAAATTATCATAAATTAGAATATCAAGATCTAAGGTTCTTGGCCCCCATTTCTTAATTCTTTTTCTGTGATGTAAATTTTCAATGCTTTGTAGTGATTTTAAAAGTTCTTCGGGTTTTAAACTAGTTTCAATTTTGATGACTGCATTAATGTAATCAGGTTGATTTTTTGGGCCTAATGGTTTACTGCTATATAGAGAAGACCTTCTAACGATATGTGTATTATTCAGATGATTAATTTCCTTCATCCCTTTTTGTATATGATAAATAGGGTTATTTTGATTACTACCTAAGGCTATATATACTGTATTCAAGTTTGAATCGGTAATTTTAGTTTACTTTTTCTTTGATTCTAGCAGACTTTCCAGACCTTTCTCTTAAGTAATATAGTTTTGACCTTTTTACACTACCTTTTCTTTTTAACTTAATGTCAGAAATAATTTTACTGTGGAGTTGAAAAACTCTTTCTACACCTTCACCATATGAGATTTTTCTTATTGTAAATGATGAATTGATTCCTCTATTTTTTTTTCCTATAACGACCCCTTCGAAGGATTGTAATCTTTCTCTTTTCCCTTCTTTGACTTTAACTAATACCTCAACAGTATCGCCACTCGAAAAACTTGGGTATTTTTTTAATTGTGATGCCTCAATTTTGTCAATAATCTTCTTCATAGCTAGGTTTCTTCAAACTCAGATTTATAATCTCTGAGGAGTTTATCATCTTCTTTAGAAAGTTTCACCTTTTTTAATAATTCTGGTCTTTTTCTCCATGTAACACCTAAAGCTTGCTTCCTTCTCCATTTATTAATTTCTAAATGATTTCCTTTTAAAAGTACTTCTGGAACTCTTTTATCATTAATTACTTCTGGTCTTGTGTAATGAGGATGATCTAACAAATTTTCTTGGAAAGAATCTTGCTTGATTGATTCTTCATCATCTATGGCTCCCTCTAATAAACGACATACGCCTTCCATTATCACCATGCTTGGTACTTCTCCGCCTGATATAACATAATCTCCAAGAGAAACCTCTTCATCAACAAGGTGGTCTAAAACTCTCTGATCCACACCTTCATATCTCCCACACAGTAAAGTAATATTTTTCTGTTTTGATAGAAAATCAAATTTTTTTTGAGTTAGTGCTTTTCCTTGTGGAGATAAATAAATAATCCTTTGTTTTTCATTTGATTTATTTTCTATAGACAATAAAGCCTCTTTTATAGGCTCATATTGCAGCACCATGCCTGGTCCACCACCAAATGGTTTATCATCAACCTTTTTGTGTTTATTAACAGAAAAATCTCTCAGATTAATAACATTAATAGAGAGAATATTTTTCTCAATTGCTCTTTTAATAAACCCTGTTTCTTTAAAACTATCAATAATATCTGGGAATATTGTTATAACATTAATGATCATTGTTCCATCTCACAATTATAATATCTTCTTTCTCAGGTACCTTTAAAATATAATCTTTAATGAATGGAATTAATATTTCAACTTCATTTTTGTTATTAGAAATAGGTTTTACAACAACGATATCATTTGATTTTGTTGAAAAAATAGACTCAACTATTCCTATCTTGTGATTATCTTCATTATAAACAACTCGGTCAATCAATTGATGCCAATAAAATTCGTCTTTGTCAGTCGTTGGTAAATTTTCTTTTAAAACAAATATTTTTTTATTTATATATTTTTCTGCATCATTTATTGTTTCAATAGATTTAAGTTTAATAATGATTTTCTTAGGAAGTATCTTATTTTCTTCTATATCTACGCGATTAAACCCATTTGATTGCTCAATAAATAAACTATAATTAAAAATATTATCTATCGGGTGAGTATAGGATCTTATAGTTAACCAACCTTTGATTCCATGAACACTAAGAAATTCACCAACGACAATATAGTCTGTATTTGTCATTAATGTAGTTTATTCTTTTTTTAGGTTTTCTTCCTTGGATTTTTCTACAGG
>CEOQ01099136.1_pt1 | contig 18107 bp, 16 predicted proteins | sample 361351 | NCBI WGS metagenome assembly CEOQ01 (sample SAMEA2619907, study PRJEB7988) | marine metagenome | biome: marine biome (ENVO:00000447); feature: deep chlorophyll maximum layer (ENVO:xxxxxxxx); material: "saline water (ENVO:00002010), including plankton (ENVO:xxxxxxxx)" | depth 60 m | reverse complement strand
GAACTCCTGAAAGTGCTCCAGATGCATTTGTCATACTCGCTCCCTTAAACCACTACTAGAGTGGGTTTATTATTTGTGTCGATTCGATATTTTTCTCAATATCCTTAGTATCCCATAAAAGTGGATTATATTCTCCTGAAAAATATTTTTCTACATTATCATTGTAATGTGTACTTGACTGATCTCCAGAATTACCCGGTGGAATTATAAATAAAGATTTTGAAAAATCACTAAGATCAATTATCTGACGGAAACTAGGCATAGAAGTGGCTTTAAAATCTGGGCCACTAGTATGATTAAAGTTACATATAGTATCTCCAGAACCTGGTATAGAAAAAGGCCCAACATTCAAAAGCGAAGCTTCAGGTTCTTGTCGGCCATTTCCATGTCTAAATAATATAGAGTGAACATTTCCCCAATTCCATTTGTTAGTATCATTGCCTAATTTATCCATTAGAAATTGACCTACTTCATCTAATGATATAGTTAAACATTCATCCCAATTGTTATATGGAAATATATTTGATTGAAAAATTGAATTATCGTCAGAACAGATAAGAAATTCCAAAGCTGTCATGTGGACTCTCAATGTTTCTTCTGCTGGTTTTTCACCCAACATAGCATCTCTAATCTTATTTAATATATTTACTTGAATTCTCCAACGAAGTACCTCATAAATCGAACCAAAACTTTCTGCTGAAAGATTCCCATCCCAAGCCGATAGTAGATTTTTTGCTTTTTGACCATTTTCAGTAGTAGGAGAAATGTTTTGAATACGTTTAGTTAAATTCAAACCAGGTATACTAAAGGTGTCCATCTGTATTTTTGAAAATGTCGATGAGTTATGTTTAGTAGTCCTGAGAAGCAATTCTTTAACTCTTTGCCCTCGATATGGTGTGCCAGTAGCATTGATATAATAAGGAAAATCATAGGAAACAATCATATTATTTGATGTGTTGAGGTAATGATTTTCAGGATTAATATGCCTTGGCATTTCTTCAAATGGTATTTCTCCTATCCATTCATGATCTCCTGTCCAACCTGGGACAGGAAACAAATTAGGAACATTCCCCATACGAATTGGTACTTGCCCAGATAATATATATCCTATATTTCCTTGAGTATCTGCCAAAATTCTATTTGTATGGGTAGTCCATTTCCTGTGGGCCTCAATTAGTTCATTGACTGTTTTAGAAGAATGCATTGCTTTAAAACTACTAAAAGTTTGTTGGGTTTCTTTTCCAGACCAATTCATCGAAATACTATATTTACCATCTCCAATTGGATCTTGAATAATAGGACCATGATGAGTTTCATAAATTATTTCTGTAATTGGATTTTTTTCACCTTTAACGTATATTAATTCTTCATGTTTTTCTGCTGGGAGCCATTCATTTTTGTAAAAATATTCAGGATTGTTAGAATTTCTAATTTGCTCAAAATAGATATCTTGAGCATCTACACCAGCCGTTGTTAGACTCCAGGCTGTATGCCCATTATGACCATAATATGTTACCCCAGGAACACCTGGCATTGAAGCCCCAATAAAGGAAAAATCGGGACCACTTATATGCTGTACATGCCAAAAACATGGAACAGTTACTGCAAGGTGAGGATCTCCTGCCAGAAGAGGGGATCCCGATTCAGTCAAAGAGCCATCAACAGCCCAATTATTGGATCCTGTTCCGTTTAAAAATCCAATTTCACTATATGCTTTTTCAAAAAGTTCATTTAAATTTGTTATTGACCTTTCGCCGGCAAGTTCGCCCATAGGAACCATAACTGGGGCATCTACAGGATAGTAGGGAAAGATTTTTTTAAAGTTTTCAACTCCCAAAGCCTGCAACATTTGCATACGGCTAATTTTTGCATGCCCACTAAGAGATTGTGAATGTGCTATGAGTTTCCATCGGCCAGTAACATCTAATGGCGACCATCTTTCTGGAACATAATCTAGTAATTCAAATTCAATAGGTAAGGGAAGTTCTAAATCAAGGTATGCATTAACACCTGCTGTATACGCTTCAATAACATTTTTCCCTTCGTTCTCTAGAGAATCCCATTCTTTTTTTGCAGCCCTCATAGTACCAACGCGTCGAAAAAACTTGTCCGGCCCTAAGCCACCGGGCCCAATAATTTCCGATAAAGTTCCTTTTACAAATCTACGTGTACGCTCCATTCCCCATAATCGATCTTGAGCATGTAAAAAACCTTGGATAAACCACATATCTAATTCACTTGTAACTGTTGCATGAGGAACTCCATAAACATCCCAATTTATTGTAGCGATACCGTCTAACCCTTTAACAGAGTTATTACCAGATTTGATGATTGCCCTTTGTTTTATCGAATCCTTTAAGTCATTTATAGTTTTCTTCATTATATTTCCTCTACAATTTCCACAGGTGTATTGCGAGCAACAATCATTGTCACTTCAACATTTCCTGTATTTATTGGTTGATGCGGAGCCATTGATGGGACATGAAAAAAATCTCCAGCTTCAAAAAATAATTCCTTTTCTAGGTTGGAGCCAACTAAAAATTTACCAGAACCACTAATTATATATATAGCAGATTCGCAATTTGTGTGTATGTGTGGGGTGGCACTACACCCTGATGGTATTGTAGCTATAGCTAAATGAATACCTTCTGCTCCTACAATACTTTTTGACACACCTGCTATCCTAGTCATTGATCCAGAAGAAATTTCAATTTCACGTTGTTCATGTTTAATTATTTGAACTTCATTCATTATTACCTCTTAGCATAAATTCTTGTTTAGAAAATAAATCAAGTTTATCACGTATGTTTTAAAAAGAAATCATAATTATTATTCAAATAAGTATATGTTTATTTGTATCTAAGATATACTATTCAAAAAATTATTGAGCTTTCCAAAGTACTAGTAGGAGATAATTATGAAATATGATTACATAGTAGTAGGTGCTGGTTCTGCTGGAGCAATAATAGCTACTAGATTATCTGAAGACTTATCAAAATCTGTATTATTGATTGAAGCTGGATCAGATTACCCGGATATGGATAATATGCCTGAAGAGGTAAAATATGGATATAAATCCACTGTAAATGTATGGGATAGCCCACATAATTGGCAATATAAAGCCCGAGCAACCAATGAAGCCGATATAGATGTTCCTAGGGGAAAAGTAACCGGAGGTTCCAGCTCCATTAATGGCCAGATCTTTCTCCGTGGGATTCCCGAAGATTATGATAATTGGAAATTATGGGGAAATACAGAATGGGATTTTCAAACATTGGTTCCATATTTTAACAAAATTGAAACTGACACTACATATCAAAACGACCCAGGCGACTTTCACGGTACAAATGGCCCAATAATATGCCATAGATTCCCTGAAGAAGAATGGAAACCAGCTTCAAAAGCTTTTTATACTGCATGTATAGAAGCTGGATATGAACACTGTGAAGATGCGAACGCACCAGGAACTATTGGAGCAGGCCCAATTCCATTAAATAACCCAGATGGTATTAGATGGTCTACTGCTATTGGATACCTAGGACTTTCAAGACATAGACTAAATTTAACCATTCGGCCTAACGTATTTGTAAAAAAAATTATCTTCGACAAAAGTCAAATCATACCAAAAGCAGTCGGATTAGAAGTATCTTCAGATAATGAAGATTTTATTATCGAAGGTAATGAAATCATTTTGTGTGAAGGCGCAATCGGGACCCCACAAACCCTTATGCTTTCAGGCATTGGCCCTAAAGAACATTTATCTGAACACAATATAGATGTGTTAATAGATGCACCTGGTGTGGGGCAAAATCTAAGAGATCATCCGTTATTACCTGTTATTTGGAAAACAAAACCTGAAGTAGATTTAGACACAGTAGGGCCACGAATTCAAGTACTACTACGTTACACTGCTAGTGGGTCAAATATACATAACGATATGATAGTCTATTTTAATGCGGTAGCCGGTGAATCATATAGAGCCATAGGAGAACCAGTAGGCATAAGTGCCGCATTAGGCTTGAATCTCGCTTTATCAAGCGGGGAAATAAAATTACAATCATCTGATTACCGAGATCATCCTTATCTCGATTACAACCTACTTGATCATCATGAAGATATAAGAAGGTATCGTGATGGGATACGTATGCTAGTCAGTTTAGAAAATAATTCAGAATTATCTAGTTTAATCTTGGAACGCCTAAGACCAACAGACTTTGATTTGGAGAACAACGACTCTCTTGATCTTTGGATAAAGAAACATGTTCTAACTGGACACCACGTTTCTTGTACTGCAAAAATGGGACCACAAAATGACACGATGGCAGTCGTAAACCAATATGGAAAAGTGTATGGAGTAGATGGGTTAAGAATAGGCGATGCTTCTATAATGCCAGATTGTGTGCGTGCAAATATTAATGTTACAGTTATGGTAGTTGCCGAAAAGATTGCTGATTTTATCAAAGACGGAAAATAACAATAATTGACCATTAATACTAATTGAGTTATATTTCCATCTGTGCTCTTTTTTTGAGCTTAAATCTTTTAAGGACAGGACTATTAATACACCCGATAATACAACAGACACGAAAACAATTTATTATGGGTGGTTTATAGTACTTGCCGTTGCACTAGCTGGGTTTAGCCAAAGTGCCGGTACTTTCCCGGTTTTAGCCGTGATATTGGACCCAATAACTGAAGAATTTGGTTGGTCTAAGACTACTTTTACTTACGCTACATCATTTGGGACTATTATAGCTGGTATAGTTGCAATTTTTATTGGAACAGCACTAGATAAATATGGTGGCCGTTGGATTTTAACAACATCGATCTTCATACTTGGACTTTCATTTGTTTTACTTGCCATTGTTGAAAATTACCTGCAATTTTTCATTATTTTAATTGTAAACCGTATAATGACAATGGGTATTATAGCCCTTGCAACTCAAGTCATCGTATCGAAGTGGTTTATTGTTAAACGAGCTAGAGCTATAGCATATAGTGGACTTGGTATAATGCTGGGTAATTCGGTAACACCATTATATGTCGCATTTGTAGCAGATATTTATGACTGGAGAATGGCTCTCACAATATCTGGAATAGTTGTTTTTGTAGTTTCGCTATTGCCAGTAATGATACTTATTCGTAAAGAACCTGAAGATATGGGATTACTACCCGATGGAGAGCTAAGTGAAAAAGATAAAAAGCTTGAATTAAATAAATCAAAAACTGATGAAGTTTCTTTTAATAGAAAAGAGGTTTTACAACAACCAAACTTCTATTTCTTAATACTAGCTTTTTCTTTACTGTTTCTAGTTGGACCAGGACTATGCTTCCATTTAATCTCATATCTCGACACTCAAGGTATTGATAGAAACCAAGGAGCCATAGTTATGGCCATCTGGTCATTTAGTGGTGCTATAGGAGCTTTTTTCTCTGGATTTATGGCTGAAAAATTTGGGACTCGAAAAACAATTGTTGTAACTTTTCTTGTAAATTCGCTCACAATTTTTGTTATTTTATTTATTAACAATTTTTATATAGCAATACTTTGGGGTATTACCCAAGGAATACTAAGTGCTGGTTTGTTTAATACTTTATATCAACTAATATTTGCTGAATATTATGGACGTAACTCATTAGGTTCGATAAGAGGAATGGTATGGCCAGTGCAAATGGTAACTAACGCATCTGGGCCACTTTTTGGCTCAATAATATTTGATCAAACACAAAGTTATTATTACATGTGGATTGTATTTGGGTTTTTAATGCTAATTTCTGCAATAGCAACCTATTTTGCTAAACCACCAATTCTTCACTGATTTAAAGTTATTGAAAAATTTTTTATATTTTGGTCATGTTCTTGATAGTGTAAATAGGTTTCATCTTTTATCATTATTGAAGTAAATGGGTCAGACACAAATAAATCTTCCGGAAAATCCTCTAAATATTTAACCAAATTAGAATGGTTATCAATAAGCCGTTTGTATAAATCTTCGAAACTATAATTAGTATACTCATCAACTTGATTCTGATTTAATTCAATGATCTCATCATTGCTGTAATCTTTCCATTTAGGCATTTGGTTTTTGTTATGATAATCTTTTAAATTGATTAGTAATTCATTATCCCATGCAAATATATGTACCACTGCTTCTAAAAACGACCAAGTGCCAACAGCACCAGGTGTTTTTTCATGTTTAGATGGAAAAGAGTTAATAGTATTTAGTAAATTGTTCCAGGAAGAATTTATTTCATTAAGCGTGTGAATTTTGCTCATATATATTATTTTCCTTGAAAATTAGGTTTTCTTTTTTCTCTAAATGCCAAACGACCTTCAGCATTATCTTCAGTATTATGAACAATAGCACCAAGGTTTTCTTCATAATCACATTGTGTTATTAAATCAACATTCAAACTATGGTAAACCGCTTTCTTGGTCAGTTCTAAAGTTATAGAAGGACCTTCAGCAAGACGATTTGCAATTAACATTGTTTCATCCATTAAAGAATCATGCGGAACCACTTTATCAACTAACCCTAGTTGTGCTGATTCCTCAGCACCAACATCATCACTAAGCCACAACATTAATAGGGCTTTAGAAACACCTACCACTCTCGGTAGAAACCATGTGGCACCGTTGTCAGGCAATATAGCTCTTCTAAGAAATGCGGTAACAAATCTTGCTTGATCAGAAGCTATACGAATATCTGCAGCTAATGCCAAAGAAACGCCACCACCAGCAGCTACACCATTAACTGCTGCAATAATAGGTTTATTAATAGAACGGAATCTACTTATCCATTCGAACCGTGTTTCTTCAATTTGTTTTCTTGTTTCTGTTTGTTTATAACTTCCGGTACTACCCAAATCTGCTCCAGAACAAAATCCTCTTCCTTCGCCTGTAATAACCATAACTTTAGCATTATCATCTTCTTCAAATTCTGTTAAAACTCGTTTCAATCCATGCCTTATAGGGGTTGAAAGAGCATTTAATCTATCCGGGTTATCTAAGGTTACTAGTAATACACCATTTGTTAATGTAACCCTCATATCTTCATATCCTTCATAAGAAAAAATAGTTTGTTTTCCAGGCATCACAATACTCCTTGTAGTTATAAAATTAATTGAAGAAATACTTTTTTGGGATATTTCGTTAAACATTATATGAGTAATCTTTATTCGTCTAGACGAATAAAGCTAGAATGAGTAGAATTTTGTCTTAACTAAGGAGATAAATTATGGCAATAGAATTTAACAGCATACATACAAAAGACGATTTAGAACACATAGGTATACTATCAAGAATTGATTCCCCCAATAACCCTGAAGAATGTATTTTATTAATACATGGATCAAGTGGGAATTTCTACGGCGCAATGAATCTTGCTTTAATCGATCGATTTGGTAAAGCAGGTTACGATGTGGCTAGTTTTAATACCCGTGGACATGATTTAATTTCACGATATGGTGAACGATTTTACGGAAATGCTTTCGATATCTTATCTGAATGCTACTATGATATAGATGCAGCAATAGAATTTTTAGTTAATCAGGGATATAAAAAAATACATTTATATGGCCATAGTATGGGCGCGGTAAAAGTTGTCTATTATGGCGCAAAACACCCAAATCCTAATATAATATCAATTATATCTTCATCTCCAGTCAGACTTTCCTATGATTATTTTATGAACCATCCAGATGCAGTAGAAGAATTTACTAGATGTGTGAATTTAGCAAAAGAACATATAAAAAATAATGAACCTAATGCTTTAATGGATGTCCAATTCCCAATGCCACATACATTTGGAGCAAAAGCTTATTTAGACAAACATGGAAGTGAACAATACAATATGACACTCTATGCACAAGAAATCACAAACCCAACACTACTAATTGCTGGAACATTAGAAACCCACCCAAGATTAGAAAATTGTGCAACAGATACGCATGAAATTATGAAATCGTCACATAAAAAAAATTCAGTAGTTATTGTAGAAGGCGCTGATCACGCATGGACAGATATGCATGATCAGCATGCAAAAGAAATATTAAACTGGATATCAAATCTCTAGGAAGGGTGTTATGGATAATTTATTTAAAAATGTTCGTTCAGAAGTAACATATGAAGTACAAGTTGAAAAAGACATCAAAGTTAAAATGAGAGATGATATCAATCTATCTACAGATATATATTATCCTAGTATTGATGGGGAAATAGATAAAACACCAAAACCTGTATTGTTACATAGAACGCCTTATGACAAAGGTTCAGATAGATTTGCCGAAGAAGCTGAATATTTTACTAAAAGAGGTTATATCGTAGTAATACAAGATAATCGAGGTAGATATAATTCAGAAGGTGAATTCCATAAATACACTCAAGATGCAAATGATGGCTACGATTTAACTGAATGGATAGTAGATCAAGAATGGTGTAATGGGAAAATAGGAACATACGGAACATCATATGGTGCTCATACACAAGCTGCTATGGCTTCAATGAATGCCAAAGGATTACAAGCCATGATTATAGATTGTGGAGGGTTTTCAAATGCTTATATGAGTTCGGCACGTCATAATGGAGCATTTGAATTAAGACAATTAGGATGGGCAATTTCACAAGCCAAATTAAGTAAAGAAGCAATAGAGAATCCAGTTGTAGCTAAGTATTTAGATGAAGTTAATCAAGAAGATTGGCTTTTGCGTTTACCATGGAAAAAAGGTCATTCACCTTTAAAATGGACCCCTGCTTATGAAGACTATATTTTAGAAGAATGGAGTAGGGGAGAATATGATGACTATTGGAAACAGCCTGGATTAGCAGGAGAACTATTCTACGATGAATGGTCAGATATACCTCAAATACATACTGGTGGCTGGTATGACTCTTACACAAGAACTACTTTTGAAAATTATATCGGCCTATCAAATAAGAAAAAATCACCAGTACGTGTTTTAATGGGGCCCTGGACCCACGGACAACGATCTGTTTCTTATGCTGGAGAAGTAGACTTTGGGCCTACAGCCAGTATTAATTCACTAGCAGAAAACTGGGACGACTACAGGCTATTATGGTTCGATGCATGGATGAAAGATTTTGATAATGGTTTCCAGGAACAAAACTCTCTTCTTTTATTTATTATGGGTGGTGGTAGTGGTCTAAAAGATGAACAAGAAAGAATGCAACACGGAGGACAATGGAGATTCGAAAATGAATGGCCATTAGCTAGAACTAATTTCACTCCTTACTATTTCCACAAAGATGGGAGTATGGATACAAATAAGCCATTAAATCAAGATGATTCAACAACATTTAAATTTGATCCAGACACTCCAATTCCAACTATTGGCGGAGGATTATCAGGAGGAATAATTGCTCAGGCTGGTGCTTTCCATCAAATTGAAGGATCACAATTTTTTGGATCGAAAGAGCCTTACCTTCCTTTGGAATCAAGATCTGATATTTTAGTTTTTGAAACAGAAGCATTAATTGAAGATATAGAAGTTACCGGCCCCATAAAGATTCATTTGGAAATTTCTTCGTCTGCAAAAGATACAGATTTTACTGCAAAACTCATAGATGTCTGCCCCCCAAACGATGATTATCCCGATGGTTTTCATATGAATCTTACTGATAGTATCATGAGAGCACGGTATAGAAATTCTTGGGAAAAAGAAGAATTAATGATACCTGGAGAGATTTATTCTCTAGATTTTGAATTATATCCTACAGGTAACTTATTTAAATCTGGCCATAAAATACGAGTAGATATATCGAGTTCTAATTTTCCAAGATTTGATGTTAATCCAAATACAGGAGGACCTTTGGGTGTTGATCAAGCTAAAATTATTGCTTTGAACACAATCCACCAATCAAAAGATCACGCCTCATATATTATGTTACCTATTATTCCTCAATAGATAGACCTAAATTCACAACAGAATTACCGTAATTGATATATGAAAGATCTTCAAATTTAATTCTGTAGTGTATATATGCAAGTGAATAAATAATAAGGGTTAACGGTCGCAAAACAAATGATAATAATTCATTGAATATTGTGGCAAGAGAACCCTCATATATAAATAGTGAACTAATAAATTGTAGAGCAGTCAGTCCTAATATTGGAACCCAGAATTTAAACAAATCAAGCCATGATTTTGATAATAATTTGAGACTCCTAAATAAAGCAGAACCAACTCCAGAATTCTCAAAATATATGGCATGAAGATATGTGATAGTGGATATAATCCACAAAAACAGTAGCGGAAGTCCTATAAATAATAGTGATAAAAATACAAATAATATTAATATTAAATAAAATATAACAACGTTTAATATTAAGGAATATCCTCGTGTTAAAGTTAAGTAGAAGGCGGTTAAAATATTTGTATCTTGCGAAATAATAATTCTGCCTAGTGCTATAATCATAGCAGCATCAACTAATGGGATTAGTAACACTTGAAGTATTAACAACAAATACACATTAAATGTCAAATCAGGAAAAACTTCAGTAGTAGCCTCTGAATCTAAAAAATACGATGCTATTGAAGATAGCTCTTCAGGATAAAACATACTCAGCATTAAACTCGGAATAAATGAAATTATGGAAATTAAAAGTAATTGAGGATATTTATTTTTGTAGATTTGAAGAGCTTTTAGGGATATTGATCCGATAGATTTATAAGTAATAAAGGATCCAAGATACCCATCTTTTTTTATATTTTGTTCTGGTTCTATGTAAGGGTTAGTAAACATCATAGTAAAAATTGTAGAATTAATTCATAACCAGGCCAAAGTATTAATGGCACAACCAAAAAACCTGCCAATGTAAGAAAAAAGGTATTATATAAAGATTCATAATTAAGTACATATCTAATTGCAACCATCATGGCGAAAAACCACCAGATAGACCCAATCAGTAACATAGTATTGAGATCAAAAAATGGTAAAAGACCTAAAAGAATAACAATATTTGGTGTTTGTGCAAATCCAGTAGCTCGTGTCAATTCGCCAAATGAAGCATGTTTAGGGGATGTAGATAATAAATTAATTCCAATAAAATAACAGCCGAATGTCCATAAAATCCAAACAATCATTTGAGCGATTACACCTATGAGAAATACCCAAAGGTCATTAATACTATTATATGATTCGATAACACTTTCAGGATTGTAGCCGGTTACTGTAAAACCTCGTATTATTGCTATCAAAAATGGGATAAGTAAAGCTTGCCATAGTGCAGAGGAATAGATTTCTGCTTCAGCATATACTCTAGATCGTAATAACAAAGTATCTATTACCCGCTTAAAAAATGGGGATTTTTTTATAATTGAAGTAAGATTATTATAATCAAGCATATTTCAAACCATTATTTAAAATGTGGAATTATCTCTGTGCGAAACAATTCAATCTGTTCTAAAACTTCACTGTGAGGCAATCCGGCCCATTGCATACGAAAAAACATATGTGTTATACCGAGGGTTTCTTCATATCTTTGAATTTCCTCAATGATTTCTTGAGGATTGCCTAACATGAATCTATCTTTAGCAAGCTCTTCAAACGGTATTTTAAATGTTTCGTTATTAGGCAAAACATCATCTTGGCCCCATGAGGCATAAGCGGCATATTTAGGTTCTAAGAAGGGTTGGGCTTTTGAATAGGCTGTAGAACTATTTTTATGCACATATAATTCTTTCAACATTGGCAAGTCAGGTACATAACCATTTGTTTGCATAGCAATGTCTTTATACATTTTAATCTGAGGTGTTAGACTTTTTGTAGTTGCATGAGGATTTATTAACCATGGATAACCATTTCTAGCAGCTCTTTTAACAGCGACATCAAGGTTAGCAGCCATCCAAATCGGTGGATGGGGCTTAGAAATAGGGTGAGTAGCAATTTTGGAATATGGAACTCTATAAAATTCTCCATCAAATTCAATTTCATCTTGGGTCCATAGTCTCTTAATCAAGTCTAGCGATTCTAGTAATCTAGGGATTCTTTCTTTAGGTTTGACATTAAATGAAATAAATTCTTCATCTCTGTAGCCGATACCAACACCCATAATAAATTTACCATTTGTCATTGCATCTAGTGAAGCAGTAGCTTCTGCTGTCTCAAGAGGATTTAACAAAGGGAGTAATAATACTCCAGCAACAACTTCCATATCTCCGGATTCTTGAGCTAATCTTGCAAGATAGGGTAATGTAGAGACCATTTGGAAGGGGTATGAAAGAAAATGTTGACCTGTACCAATAAAATCGAAACCGGCTTCTCTAGCATGTTTTACTTGTTCAACTCCCTCATTAATCCTTTGAGTCATATTGTCGGTGCTGTCCCATTGATTTAAGACCCAGAATCCAAATTTCATAAACGACCTCATAAATAAATATTTTCAATACAGTATAAATTATATCATGTATAATCTCTATAAAATATTTCAAACAATTTTTTGGATGAAAGAAATTAATATAATTAATCACTTAGCTGGATGAATTGTGGATAATAAATACGTACTTGGTATAGATATCGGTGGCACCAAAATACGACTAGGCATTGTAGATTTTGATGGCAACGTTAAATGGGCTGTCTCAAAGCCTAATTATAATTTCAATTCAATGTCTGAATGGATTCAATATTTTATTGATAATATCCTTACTCAAATTCCAGATGAATATACAACATCATATGCAAAAATAGGGATTGGTACAGCAGGATGGATAGATGAAGAATCGAACTTAATCATTCATTCCCCAAATACCAATTGGAAAAACGTAGACCTTAAATCATTATTAGAAAAAGAAATAAATATTCCTATAACAATAATAAATGACTGTTCAGCTGCTGTAATAGGAGAGCATGCCTATGGAGCAATTAAGGATTGTACAAATGCATTAGGAATATTTATAGGTACAGGAATTGGTGGTGGTATAATTTTAAACAACAATTTATATCAAGGATCTCAGGGATTTGCCGGAGAAATCGGACACACGATTATTGTTGAAGATGGAAATCTTTGTGAATGTGGTAGAAAAGGTTGTTTAGAGGCCTATTGTGGTGGCAAAGCTATTGGCAAAATAGCAAAAAATATTGCATCCATAGATAAGAATTCAGTATTTAATTTATTAGCGGCAAAAACAAATAAACAAATCAGTGCAGAAACAGTCTCTATGGCATATTATGAAAATAATGAAGAAGCCGTGGATATTATTAAGGAAATTTCAAATAAATTAGCAATATCAATAACTAATTTTTTTAATATATTTGATCCTGAAGCTGTAGTTATTGGTGGAGGAGTCATCGATGGTATACCTGAAATTGTTAACTACATTGACAATTATTTTAAAGACCTATCGATTACTGAGAATAAACATAACAAAATTAGAAAAGGTAAGTTAAACGAAAATATGGTTTTAGTAGGAGCATCTATAGTAGCCAGGAATCTTATATAAGAATACTTAGTTGTTAATCATTTTAGAATAAATTTGTATTATAGAAACACCCATAATTATAAAAGTCATACCTAAAATTGCAGGAATATCAGGAATTTGACGGTACGCAACAGCACTAATTAAAACTACAAACAAAAGTCCTGTACTTGTCCATATAGCATATGCAATCCCTACTGGTATAGTTTTTATTGTCAATGATACTAGATATATACTAACAATATAACAAAAGATTACAATTAAACTTGGTATGATTTTTGAAAAACCTTCTGTGGCCTTTAGTGTTACAGTACCTGCTACCTCAAAAACAATAGCTATTGCCAGATATAAATATGCCATAACTATTCAGAAGCTTCTATATCAAGTAATTTTTGCAAACGTCTTGAATGACGTTCTTCACCAGAAAATTTTGCATTGATAAAAGAAATAATAATTTCTTTTATAAGCTCTATTCCTATAATTCTGGAACCAATACATAGGACATTCATATCGTCGTGTTCTACACCTTGATGAGCAGAATATCCATCATGGCAGAGTCCGGCGCGAACTCCTTTAATTTTATTTGCTGTTATTGAAGCACCAACCCCACTACCGCATACAATAATGCCTTTTTCTGCTTCACCATTTCTAATGGAGTATCCAACATTTTTAGCAAAATCTGGGTAGTCATCCAGGGCATCAAATTCAGAAGCTCCTAAATCTACAAAATCAATATTTAAAGAAGTCAAAAAGGATTTAATTTCTTCTTTGATTTCAAAACCTGCATGATCAGAACCAAGTGCAATTTTCACAATAACTCCATTGATTTTATTTAAAATACAATAAAAAAATTAATACAAGCCTAAGTATAACAAAAATGATCAATAAGTAGGAGAGGTAGTAGTATGTTTTGCTTGACGTTAAATAGAAGAAATGTGTAACCTGAACAAAATCACCAAATAGGAGGGATTATGAAGGGCGAATTAGCTATTGCAAATATCTTAAAAAAAGAAGAAACGGATTATTTATTTTGTTATCCCGCAAACACACTTATAGAAGCCGCTGCAAGTTTGGGTATTGAGCCAATAATGTCTCGAACGGAAAGAGCTACAGTTAATATGGCAGATGGATATACCAGAACAATGAGTGGAAAGAAAAACGGTATTGTTGTAACTCAAACAGGACCTGGCATTGAAAATGCATTCAGTGGTGTTGCGCATGCTTACGCGGAATCGGTCCCTATATTCGTAATTCCAGGTGGAACGGCTAATGCAAGATTAGGACAATCCCCAGACTTTCGATCAAGTGAAGTCTACAGACCAGTTACTAAATGGTCAGATAGAATTAATCAGCTTGATAGAATTCCAGAAATGATGAGACGGGGCTTCACTTATCTAAGATCAGGACGTGGTCGTCCAGTTTTATTAGAAGTAGCGCAAGATGTTGCTCAAGGTGAATTTGACGACTCAAAACTTAATTATGAAAAGGTAAAGTTTAATAAGACAGCTGCTGACCCAAATGATATTCGCAAAACAATCGAAATGTTGTTAAAAGCAAAAAACCCTGTCCTTTACGCAGGGGCAGGTATATTATGGGCTGAAGCCACTTCAGATTTAATCGAATTTGCCGAATTATTAAATGCGCCTGTTTTAACCAGTAATACTGGCAAGAGCGGATTCCCTGAAGATCATCCATTATCACTTGGAACAGGTGGAAATACCTATACAAAGGCTGTTAAGGTATTTTTGGACAAATCTGATTTGATATTTGGATTAGGATGTAGTTTCACAACTAATTTAGCATCAATTGGTGTTCCTACTGGAAAAACATTAATCCAAGCGAATGTAGATGAAATTGATTTAAATAAAGAACAACAATTAGATCATTCCTTGATGGGGGACTTATCTCTGGTATTGCCACAACTTATTGAAGAATTAAAAAAACAAGCGGGTGAAGAAGCTAGAAAAGGTACTGGAAACATTGAACAAGAAATTAAAAAAGTTAAAGATGAATGGTTAGATGAGTGGATGCCTTTATTAACATCTAATGAAGCCCCAATTAACCCATATCGTATTATTTGGGATTTTATGAATACAGTCGACCGTTCAAATACCATATTAACCCATGAATCAGGTCATCCAAGAGATCAAACAATTCCTTTCTATCAAACTGTAACTCCTCGTTCATATATGGGATGGGCCAATTCAAGTCAATTAGGATATTCACTAGGTATTTCAATGGGAGCTAAACTTGCTGCACCAGATAAAACTGTCGCCGCAATAATGGGAGATGCTTCAATTGGTATGTGTGGTATGGATATTGAAACTGCTGTACGCCACAAAATTCCTGTCCTTCTAATTGTTTTCAATAATCATGTATTAAGTGGTTATTCAGTTAATTATCCAAAAGCAACTGAAAACTTTGGATTTACCAACCTATATGGTGAGTATGCTAAATTAGCAACTGCATTAGGGGCACATGGAGAAAGAGTAGAAGACCCGTCTGAAATCATTCCATCAATTAAACGAGCTCAAGAAGTTATGAATACAGGTAAGCCAGTATTACTCGAGTTTATGACAAAAGAAGAAAACAGGTTGTGTAGAGGATAAAGTAATCCAATTAAACTTAATATGTCATTATTTGAGCATAATATAAGAAATAATCTGGTTCAATCAGCACCATTATCTTCAAGAATCAGGCCAAATAGTTTGGATAGTTTTATAGGCCAAGAACACATACTCGGCAAAGGTAAAATCTTAAATAATCTTATCAAAAATAAAACTATCCCATCTATGATATTTTGGGGCCCTCCAGGTACTGGCAAAACAACTCTTGCTAAATTAATTGCTGAAGAAACAAATATGAATTTTACCTCGTTATCCGCAGTATCTTCAGGGATCTCAGATATAAGAAAAGTAAGCGATGAAATTTTATCGAACCCAAATCTATCCAAAACTATTCTCTTCTTAGACGAAATACACAGATTTTCTAAAAGCCAACAAGATTCACTATTACCGTTAATTGAAAATGGGGTAATTATTCTAATTGGAGCAACTACAGAACACCCTGGGTTTTCGATTATTAATCCTTTGATTTCCAGGATAAAGATATTCAAGTTTGAACCTCATGATAATTTAACATTGAATAAAATCCTGAAAAAAGTACTGGATAACACACAAGAATATTTAAAGACTGATGAAAAAATCATTATTGACAACAGTGTTTTGGATACTTTAATAACAGGTTCATCTGGAGATGCAAGAAAAGCTTTAGATACTTTTGAATTAGCAGTCAATTCTACCATTAATAAAAATGGAGAAAAAACATTAAGTAATAATATTATTCGAGATCTTCTAGCAAATAATGCGCTTTATGATCGTAAAAATGATAATCATTACAATACTATATCTGCATTCATTAAATCGATAAGAGGGTCAGACCCAAATGCAGCTATATATTATTTGGCAAGAATGTTAAAAAATGGAGAAGACCCCTTATTTATTGCTCGGAGATTAGTTATAAGTGCATCTGAAGATATTGGCTTAGCGAACCCTAATGCTATGGTTCTTGCCAATTCCACATTTGAAAGTGTAAACAAACTTGGTATGCCAGAATCAAGGATCCCTTTAGCAAATGCAACAATTTACTTAGCACTATCTGAAAAAAGTAATTCTTCTTATTTAGCAATTGATAGTGCCTATGAAGAAGTAACTAATAATCCAATAACAGAAATACCTAATCATTTAATCAACGCTGAAACAACTGTTGATAAGGAATTTCACATTGGAGAAGGTTATACCTATGACCATGATTCAAAAAATGGATTTATTAAAAAAGATAATTTCCCAAATAATATTAATAATAAGAGTTTTTATGTACCAAAAGAAAACGGAGTCGAAAAAACATTGAAAGAAAGATTTGAAAAGTTATGGGGAAATTTATAATGTAGGTTATATTATCCTAAATTAAGCAGGGATCTTTTGCCAAAACAGAAAATCAACGCACCTGGAATTAATAAAATTGCAGCAATTCCCATTGTTAATTGAATTCCAAACCCTGGAGCAAAAACATTAGTGGTATCAATTACACCAGCCATAGTAGCAACAAGAAATGTACTAAAACTAGTCATTCCAAATTCCATCATATAAACTGACATCACTCGACCTCTGAATTCATCACTCACATAACTTTGTACTAAAGCATTACTCAGGGACAAACGTAAGGATTGGAAAAAACCAACAAACATCATGGAAACACATCCAACAATAAAGGATCTTGTGAATGAAAATATTGTGAGAGTAATACCTAGAGCTAATACACTATAAATAAATAATTTTCCTCTATTGCTATCAGATAGAATGGTTACAATAAGAGAACCAATCAAAGCACCTATTCCCGAAATACTCATTAAACATCCAAGGCGAAAACTGGAATAAGTAAGTAATTCAGGTAAATTAAATGAACTAATTATTAGGGTCGAATTCATCCAAGCAAAATCTGAAGCAATTACAACTTGTATATCTTTAGCAAATATAGGCATTAATCCCATATACGGCATAGAAAGAACAACACTGAATAAAGTTGCTAATAATAAATAAAAGATAACAGTTTCATTAAAAATATATTTAAAGCCATTGATTAAATCTCTCAATGGACTTTTTTCTTTAGCATGC
>CEOQ01097576.1_pt1 | contig 18121 bp, 16 predicted proteins | sample 361351 | NCBI WGS metagenome assembly CEOQ01 (sample SAMEA2619907, study PRJEB7988) | marine metagenome | biome: marine biome (ENVO:00000447); feature: deep chlorophyll maximum layer (ENVO:xxxxxxxx); material: "saline water (ENVO:00002010), including plankton (ENVO:xxxxxxxx)" | depth 60 m | reverse complement strand
TTGCCATTTTTTGTAGGTTTTATATCTAAGTTTTACCTATTTTTATCGGCAGTAGAACAAGATCTTTTATGGTTGGTAATTATTGCACTTATCAACAGTCTGATCTCTCTTTATTATTATTTAATGGTTATAAAAGAAATGTATGTTAATGAACCTAATGATACTCAAACAATCTCTACAACTAATATAGAAAAATTGGTGTTAATCACCTCTCTAATTGGGGTCATTGGTCTAGGAATTTATCCTGACATAATTATGGATGCAATAAACAGTGCTTCAATTTCAGTATTTATACGATAAATAAGGAAAAACATGTCAGATAACTTTCAGATAAAATCAATAATTGCTCAAGAAATATTAGATTCCAGATCTAATCCAACCATAAGAGTCTCCGTTACTTTATCAGATAATAGTATCGGTACTGCTAACGTTCCATCGGGAGCTAGCACAGGTGCACATGAGGCAATTGAATTAAGAGATAATGATCCAAATAGATTTTCTGGCAAGGGCGTATTAAAAGCTGTTACCAATGTCAATAATACTATTGCGAATAAATTATCAGGTATGAAATTCACCGATATTGAAACTATTGATAAAACTTTAATTGAATTAGATGGCACTGAAAATAAAGCTAATTTAGGAGCAAATTCTATTTTAGGAGTATCCCTTGCAACAATTCATGCAATTTCAAATTCAAATGGAATTCCTTTATATCAATACATATCCAATATAACCAATAACAAAATGTCTTTACCTGTTCCAATGTTTAATATCTTAAATGGGGGTAGTCATGCTTCAAACTCCACAGATATTCAAGAATTTATGATTATACCTTCTGGATTAAACTCTTTCACTGAATCTTTACAATTTGGTGCAGAAACATACCAATCTCTCAAATCTTTACTTTCTAAAGAAGGTAAATCAACTAATGTAGGAGATGAAGGTGGGTTTGCTCCAGAAATGAAATCTAACCAAGCTGCAATAGAAATAATATTAAAAGCTATAGAAAATGCAGGTTATAAGATAGGAGTAGATTGCTATTTGGGTTTAGATGTCGCTGCTTCAGAATTCTATATAGATTCAAAGTATGAACTAAAAAAAGATAATCTAAATCTAGATAGTGATGAAATGGTCGAATATTTAATTAATTTAGTAAATTCATATCCTATATTAAGTATTGAAGATGGATTAGCAGAGGATGACTGGAATGGATGGGCTAACTTAACTCAACAAATAGGAAATAAAATTCAATTAGTTGGGGATGATTTATATACCACTAATGTTGCAAGACTAACAAAAGGAATTGAAAAAACTAGCAGTAATTCTATTCTTATAAAATTTAATCAAATTGGAAGTATAACTGAAACTTTTGATGCAATCGAATTAGCAAAGAATGCTAAATGGAGCAATGTGATTAGTCATAGATCTGGAGAAACCGAAGATACAACTATTGCTGACCTAGCGGTCGGAACAGGTGCTGGGCAAATAAAAACTGGAGCACCTGCAAGAAGTGAAAGAGTCGCGAAATATAATCGATTATTAAGTATTGAAGAGGAGTTAAAAGGAAGTGTATCATACGCAGGGAAATCGGCATTTCCTTTCTTATCATAATAATAAGGATTAAATCATGGTAACAAAAATAGGTATAAACGGGTTTGGAAGGATTGGAAGACAAATACTTAGGGTTATAATGGAACAATATCAAAATGACCTAGAAGTAGTATCCATCAACGATGGGGGCAGTATTGAAACTAACGCTCATTTATTCAAATATGATAGTACCTATGGAACCTATAATGGCACAGTTACACACAATGAAAACATTCTTGAAATAGATGGTCATAAAATAAATAAAACAAGTGACCGTAATCCTGAGAACTTAGACTGGTCTAAATATGAAGTTGATATAGTTGTAGAATCTACTGGCAACTTAACGGATAGAGAAAGTGCATCTATACACCTCAACAATGGTGCGAAAACAGTCTTAGTAACCGCTCCAGCATCCAATGCAGATCTGACAATGGTTTTAGGAGTAAATGAAAATGAATATAATCCAGATAGCCATAAAATACTATCCAATGCATCATGTACTACGAATTGCGCAGCTCCACTAGTGAAAGTACTTCATGATAATTTTGGTATAAACCAAGGTTTAATGACAACGGTACACTCCTACACAAATGACCAAAAAGTCCTCGATGGGAACCATAAAGATTTACGAAGAGCAAGAACTGCAGCCGGGAATATAATTCCTACCTCTACTGGTGCTGCAAAAACATGCGCTGTTGTAATGCCAGAATTACAAGGAAAGGTTCATGGTGTTGCCCTCCGTGTTCCAACCCAAACCGTATCTGTAGTTGATTTTGTAGCTACATTAGATAAAAAAGTAACATCTGAAGATATTAATCAAGCTTATAAAAATGCAGCTGAAAGTTCTATGGCTGGAATAATTGAATATTGTGACGAACCCTTAGTATCTAGTGACTTCCGAGGCAGTCCTTATAGTTGTATATTCGATTCTTTATCCACAATGGTATTAGGTAATTCAATGGTTAAAATACTAGGCTGGTATGATAATGAATGGGGATATTCATGCAGAACAGCTGAAATGTTAAAATTTATTGCTAATAAATAAACCAAAGACCCTAGGCTTGATAAACCTGGTGATTAACTGGAAAAATAAATTATTTAAAAACAATGCCGGATTCACAAATAAACCTATAATAATTACAATAATAGTTATAGGTTTCCTGATACGCTTGTATGGAGTGAATTGGGATAGTGGTTATTATTTTCATCCTGACGAACGATCCATATATATGCGTGTAGACTGCATGTATAAAGTCCTCATGAATTCTTTGGGGTATCTTGATTGTATCAAAGCGCCACCATTTGAATTAACCGAGCCTGGACTGCCTTCAGTACAAACGTTTTTAAATAGTGATAAAAGTCCTTTAAACCCACACTGGTTTCCAATAGGAAGCACAATAATTTATCTATTATTATTTTTTAAAATAATTCTTTCTCCTTTTTTCACACTTGGTGTATATGATCTTTACCTTATAGGTAGACCACTTTCGATTATAGCTGATATAGGTTCAATGGTATTTATATATCTGATTGCTAAAAACATTTTTGGAAGCAGGGCAGCATTGTTCTCTCTTGTTCTGTTTGCCTTCTTACCAACAAGTATTCAGCATAGTCACTACTATAGACCTGAGCCATTTTCAGTATTTTTCATTCTGGCTAGTTTTTGGTCCATGCTTAAGTTATATAATAAACAATCCCTCAAACACTATCTTGTTACTGGATTTTGTATTGGCCTCGCACTCTCATTCAAAATCAGTGCATTATCACTAGGAATACCACTTTCTATTTTATTTCTTCTGTTTCTGATCTCTAAAATTGATCATAAATCAATTACCTTACATTTTCGTCAATTCAAATTATTTCTAATCACAGGATTTGTTATACTTTCCACCTATATAGTTCTAAATCCCTATTCAATACTAGATTTTCAAGAATTTTGGGAATGGAATACTCGAGAAATCAACATTGTAAATACTGCAGGTATAGTTCCATATACCATTCAGTATTTAAATTCTCCAAATTTTATTTATGAATTTCTGCAAACAACTAAATGGAACATTGGATTACTAACAGGTGTCTCGCTATGGGTATTATTTACATCAGCAATTATTTATAACTTTAAATATCCCAAAATGAATGAAATTCTTCTTTTAGTCTGGGGATTTGCTTATTTCATAACTATTGCAACAGTAGATGTTAAATTTTCTCGATATATGTATCCCCTTATACCCATAATGATCATTATAGGTTCTGGATATTTATTCAAAATACAAAATTATTTAGGTCAAAAAAAGAACCTTTTAAGTCCAGTTTTTTCAATAATAATTGCAATACTAGCTGCATCATCAATTTTGTATGGTCTGGCATACACAAATATGTACACAAAAGACCATACAGCCGTTCAGGCAAGTAAATGGATCAATGGGAATATCCCAAAAGGAACAAAAATTATAAATGATAATCACTGGGATGAATCCATCCCTGATATTTATGGTTATCAAGTAAAACAAATACCAATATTTGAATCTGACACACAAGATAAAGGATTTGATATAGCCATAGATTTGTCATCATCTGAGTATTTGATCTTTTATAGTAATAGAACTTACAATGCCATATTTAATAATTCATCCCAATATCCAATTAGCGCTTCATATTACAATAATCTTTTCAATCAAAAATTAGGATATTCACTAATTAAATCATTTACTCAATATCCAGAAATCGCAGGTATCCATTTCCAACATGATACTTTCTCCATCAATAACATACCTACACCAATCGGGTTTCCAACGGATGACAATTCAGGATTTTATTTAAACCTAGGTTATGGTGACAACGACATTGTAAATTATGATCACCCTGTAGTACTAATTTTTCAGAATACCCAACACTATAAACCGGACCAAATATACCAAACTATTTATAGTGGACGAACAAATTACCCATCCAAGCTAAATTCTATGCTTACTCTTGAAGACAAAATAACAAACAGCAACGGTGGAACATGGAATAATATTTTCTCTGAAAATATATTAATTGCAAAACTACCCGTTTTATCATGGTTTATCTTATTAGAAATTGTAACAATTCTTTTTTTACCTATATCCCTAATTATCTTTCACGGTTTACCCGATAAAGGATTTGGAATCAATAAATTACTTTCACTATTTGTAATCGCATACATCACATGGATGTTTGTTTATTTAAATATCCTTACATTTACAATGTCTTCAATAATATTAATTGTGGTTATACTTAGTGCAGTTTCGATAAGAATTTTTTATACAAACAAAGATTATATAGTCACAACGATAAAAAATAATATCAAACTATTTGTTATAGAAGATTTGATATTTCTTTCAGCATTTGGATTATTTGTACTAATACGATGGTTTAATCCGGATTTATGGCATCCATATCTAGGTGGTGAAAAACCAATGGATTTTGCCTATCTAAATGCAATTATAAAATCAACAACAATGCCGCCATACGATCCATGGTTTGCCGGTGGGTATATCAATTACTATTATTTTGGACAGTTTTTTATAGCTGTGTACATAATCCTTTCTGGTATTCTTCCAGAAATCGCGTACAATCTTGCCATCCCAACTTTGTATGCATTTACTGCAATTCTCTCATTCTCAATTGGATATAATATTTATTCTCTTTACCGTGAAAAAATACATCTCAGCAGAACATCTATATTTGCTGGTTTTGTTACTCTATTTCTCATAACATTATCAGGTAATTTTGGAATACTTTTTCAAATCATTGATAATCCAAGTTATCTCATGAACCCAACACGATTTGACTGGTGGGGACCAAGTAGAATGATGGAACCACAATTTAGTATCACAGAATTCCCTTTTTGGACCTTTCTATTCGCTGATTTACATGCCCATTTAATCGCCCTTCCATTTACCATATTAGCAATACTTGTAGGTTTAAATGTTTGTACTAACTTACTAAAACAGGAGGGAATTTTTACAAAAAAATTTATCGCAAGTTTTTTATCTTTTGCACTAATATTGGGATCTCTTTCCGTAATTAACACCTGGGATTATCCAACATATTTAGTCATTTCATTATTTTTTATATTTATTGGGATTTTTACTTCACTATCATCGATTCAACAAAAAATTACAAAACTCATCTTAATTTCTTCGTCACTTATTACTATTTCGTACCTGTTATATCTACCATATCATTTGGATAATACAATCTACACGTCAGGATTCCATCTAAGTAATGAACAAACAGCTATTTCGGATTTTCTATCGATATATGGATTTTTTCTTTTCATACTTCTTTCATATTTTCTTCTAAAAACACTCAGCTTTTACACATCTTTACCTATCCCAAGAAACCTAATTTTCCCAATTAGTATTATTCTTATTTCAGCAATTACGGTGATCCTATCTTTCACACTATATTTTGGATATTTTACCGTTGGTATTATTGTCATTTTAATAATAATGCTTAAATTAATGATTCCAGATTTATATATGAATTCTTTAGGAAATCGATACTATTTATTTCCCTTGTTTTTCATATTACTTTCGTTAAGTATTTGTATTTTTGTAGACATATTTACTATTGATAATGATATAAATCGAATGAACACAGTCTTTAAGTTCTACAATCAAGCATGGATTCTCTTTTCTATTGGCTCAGCGTTTTTACTCACTATATTACTCGAATCTATAAATTCTAAATTAATATTTAATAACCGAATTGTTACATTCTTTTGGATATTTTTACTTGGATTTTTTGTTATAAATGCATCTTTATTTGCTATATTTGGTACAACCTCAAGAGTAAATAATCGATTCACCACAGAATTCAAAAGTTTAAATGGTATGGAATTTATGCAATACGCATCGTATACAGATACTAAAGCACCTCTCAGGAATCCTGAAATGAATGGTTTAAATTTAAACCATGATTTAGAAGGTATTATGTGGATACGAAATAATATACCAGGATCACCTGTTATAGCTGAAGCTACTACTGAACCTCATAGATACATGTGGGGCAACCGTATATCGATATATACTGGAAACCCTACAGTCATCGGATGGGGATGGCATCAAACACAACAAAGAACATCCGGAGAGTCTATTGAAGAAATAAACACAAGGATCCAAGATGTAAAAGTTTTCTTTTCAACAGAAAATAAAAAGTTGGCCCAAGATATAGCAGAAAAATATAATATTGAATATATCTATGTTGGGGAATTAGAAAAAATTTATTATCCAAAAGAAGGCCTAGATAAATTTGATTTCATGATTCAGCAAGGATTTAAGAAAATTTACTATAAAAATGGGTTCTCAGTTTATAAAATAGAACTGACCTAATTATTCTTGATCTTCTTGAACTAAAGCTTTTTCCCATGTTAAGTATTTAAGCATAAGTTCACGATTCCCAAGAGGGTGTACAAAAACATCATCCGGATAATCATATTTGTTATCACTTTTAGTAGTTAATGGCAGGTTATTAGACTTCCATGCCTCTAAACCACCACTTAAAACCACAGTATTGCTATATCCTAAATCGTCCAATATCTTTGCTGATAATGCTGACCTAAGTCCATCATTACAAACCAATACCACTTTATCATTATTATTGGGCACAACAGCTTCTATATATATTTCTAGCCAATCCTTTGGAAGCCAATATGATTTTTCAATGTGACCTTCATTATAATTTGCACTATTTCCCAAAAATAAAATTGTCTGATTTTCTTTGTTATTTATACTATTAAGTAATTCATTTGTACTAATAGATTTGTAATTTACAGGAAGATCTATGTCAGGTTTTGAAAATTCTGAACTAAACTTAAATTCATTACTTGCGCATTCATTCATACCTCCCAAAACTACTTGGATATTGTCATAACCCATCCTTTTTAACCAATACGCAGCAACCGTCGATCGTGTCATATCATTACAAACTAGAATAACTCGTGCATTTTTTACACCAATAGTTTCATCCGTACGCTGAATTAACTGACCGCCTGCCATCCAATCGAATTCTGATAAATGTGATTGTTTATATTCAGATTCAGTTCTAACGTCGATAAAGTAAATATTACTTTGGATATTTTCATCAAAAAGATTTTTAAGCTCAGATTGTTCAATGGTTTGTATTCCATTTTGTTTACGCATATTTTCAGCTAATTGTTGAGCAAGTTTTTTATAACCCGATGTTGTATCAACAAAATCTTCTACATCATTATCATATTGAAGATCATATCCAGCTAATAACCAGCCCATCGTGCCATCTTTTAAAGAAATAATATCTTTATAACCTAAAGCATGCATTAAGCTCGCCCCAATAATGCTCCTTGTTCTTCCACCACAATGTATTACGATTTGTCCATCAAACTCTTCATTCAATTGTGGAACTCGATTTATTAATTCTCCATTAGGAATACTGATACTATTTGGCATAGTAGCTCTTGAATATTCTTCAGGAGTTCTCGTATCAATTAATAATAGCTTTTCACCATTTTGGATCTTTTCAAAAAGTTCTTCCGGTGTTATTTCGGGAGGATCGTCAGTATGTAAAACTTGCTCACCAAAGGCTTTGCTAGGAACATTCATACCCTCAGTATATGAATATCCATCAGCTATCCATTTATTTAAGCCACCTTCTAATACCAATACATTTGAATATCCCATATGAAAAAGTTGCGATACAGAATAAAAAGATCTTTTGGAATCACTGTCATTTAATATAATTTTCGTTTGTTTATACGGAATTAAACGTGGTAGTTGAAATTCAAGATCTGACCTAGGAATAGAGCTTGAACCTAAGATATGTTTCTCATTAAATTCTGCTTTAGAACGTACATCAAGTAAACAAAAATCAATACTGTTAGTAATTAAATTTGATAAGTCTTCACAACTTATATAATTCGCTTTAACCATAATAATTAGACCTCATTAAATCTAGGATACGAACCAAACACTCGTATCTGACTTGTTTGGTTTCTTAACTTTTTCATCACATGTTTAATATTCTCATCATTTTGATGTCCATCAAAGTCAATTAAAAATATATATTGGCCTAAACCTTCTCTAGAAGGTCGAGATTCTATTTTAATCAAATTGATATTATTGGAAGCAAAGATACCTAACGTATCATATAGCTGCCCAGGCTTATCAACGTCATATGTAAAACACAATGAAGTTTTATCCGACCCACTTGAATCTGTATAATCTTTACCTAAAACTACGAATCTAGTCACATTTGAAGAGTTATCCTGAATACTTTGATGTATAATTTTCATTCCATAAAGTTCAGCTGAACCTCGATTTCCAATTGCTGCACCTGAAGAATCACCTTTTATTTGTTCAACTGCAGAAGCAGTACTTAGCGAAGCTACTAGATTTGCATTTGGGAAATGAGATTCAATAAATAGCTTACATTGTGCTAGTGCTTGTGGGTGTGAATAAATATTTTCTATGTTATTTACATCAGTATTTGGGTCAAGAATAAAATGGTGTTCTATTTTAATTATTACTTCATCACAAATAATCAATGAAGGATCATGAATTAATAAGTCTAGAGTATCTACAACTGATCCATTTAAACTATTTTCGATAGGTAATACAGCTAGATCACTATCTATTCCAACCGAATCGTATACTGCACGAAAGCTTGGTTGTGGTACCAAATTGGCTTCTGAATCATACAATTGAGCAGCTAATTCCGTAAAAGTTCCCGCTGGTCCTAAATATGCTATTGTACGTGTCATATAATCTCCTACATTGTAAGCCAATTATTTAAGACTCTTATAGAATCTTCATCACCGATAAATATCAATTCATCGCCAATATCAATAGTTGTATTTGAATCAATATTCTTCGAATTTCCTCGCCCATCAATAATCATTAAAATAGACGTATCTTCTGGTAATTGAATGTCATTAATTTTAATACCAATAACATTGCTTTCCAGTTCAACATGTACACGAAAGATTTTTTTTTGAGAATTTTCTGACAAAGGCATTTCAAAAAATGAGGGTTTATGTTGTTCTGGAATACTATCTTCTAAATCTTGTAATATTACATCGGTGTGATTAATTATTACATCAACACCTAGTTCTTTAAATAAAATTTCATTCTCTGGATTATTTACCAAAGCTATGGTTTTTGGAATATTAAATGATAATTTTGCAACTTGGCATCCAATCAAATTTGAAGAATCGTCACCAGTTACAGCTATTAATAAATCTGCTCTTCTGACTCCAGCTTTTTCCAAACTGTTTGGGTTTGTACCGTCTGCTTGCAAAGCTATACTGCCAAAAGAATTAACAACTGATGAATAACGTACTGCATCAGGTTCAAAGACCAAAACCTCATTTCCACTTGCTAGAAGTTCTGAAGCTAAATTATATCCAATCGTTCCACATCCTAATATTAAGGCGTACATATTTTCCCTTTTTATTTATCTTATAGAATCTAACACAATATCAGATATCAGGCTTGTAGTACTAATAACGTTTAAACCTAACTTTCGAAATATTCCATCTTTTTTGGGATCTGAAACCAAACACAATATAGTGTCAATGTTGTACAAAGACTTAACTTTTTGTGCAGCTAATATATTCCGATTATCATTCGGTTCTAAAGCTAAGAATATATCGCTACCTTCTATCCCAACACTTTCCAAATCGCTGGAAACTGTGCCATCTCCAATAATAGTTTTAATATTTTCAGTTTCATCAATTATTAAAAAATTATCTGCATCAACATCAATTATTGATACATGATTCCCTTTTTGCGACATCTTTTCTGCAACATTAACAGCAATCAGATTACAGCCCATGATAACAATATTCATAACGAACCTTTGTAGTTATTTTTCATTTCTATATAATAGCACCGGACAATGTGCATTTTCTAAAACGTATGGGATAGTATAACCTAATGTAAAAGAACCGTGTGCTCTTTTATACTCTGAAGACATAATAATTAAACTGGCATCTCGATCAACAGCTTCTTGTATAATAGCCAATCCAGCTTCTCTTGCTTGCAATAACTCTGCCTCAACCCTAAGATTGATTTTTTTTGCTTGTGATTCTACGCCAGTTAAAATACCATCGCCTATGTTGAAATCTGGCGCCAAATCCGCATCTAAAGGTAATTGTCGCCCAACTTCAATAACATGAAAAACAAAAACTTGTCCTTTGTTTTGTTGAGCCATAAGTTTAGCTAAATTAATAGCATGCTCATCTGTCACATCCCCGATTACCGGTACAACTATAGTATATTTACCCATACATCCTCTAATTGATAACTAATTATTAATGTCTTCAGATCTCATTCGATCTAAAAGATCATCTCTTCCTGCAATAAATAAAACATCATTTTCTCGTATTGATTCATCTTTTGCGGGGAAAATTATCGGATCTTTTCCTCTACGAATAGCTAACACTGAAACGCCATATTTGTCTCTAGTTCCACCTAATCCTGATTCTTCTATAGTTTTTCCTACCACATTGATAGGAGGTTTAACTCTACTTATACCGAACTTTGATGCTACAGATAAATAATCTTGTACGTCAGGATTAAATAATGTATGTGCCATTCGAACACCTGCATCATGTTCAGGATTAACTACCTTATCGGCGCCAACTCTTTCAAGAGTCTGAGAATGAAGAGTATTATTTGATCTGGCAATAACTTGTTTAACACCTAGCGTTTTAAGTAGAATTGTAGTCATTATATTAGCCTGAATATCAGTCCCAATAGCCACTATCCCCAAATCATAATTTGCTATACCTAAATCACGTAATACAGCCTCACTTGTTGAATCGCCCTTAATCATGTATGTTAACTGACCTTGTAAGTTTTCAATTACATGATCGCTACTATCAAGTGCTAAAACATCAAATCCGAGTGTGTCTAATTCTTGTGCTAAACTTATTCCAAATCTTCCCAAACCCACTACTATAGCCTGTCTTGCCATCTTTATTCCTTTTCTTAGTATTTATCCGATTCTAATTCTTTCTTCTGAATAACGATATAGTGCAGTATACCTACTCCTACCTAAAGCTAATGCAATTGTTAAAGGACCAACTCGACCTATAAACATTGTAAATATAATCAGTAATTGGCCAATATCAGACAATGAAGAAGTAATACCTGTTGATAATCCCACTGTTCCAAATGCAGAAATCACTTCAAACAACACTTTACTATAAGTAATATTTTCTGTAATAACTAATAAAAAAGCAATTGTGAAAATAAATATAATTGCAATAAATGAAAGTGAAAAAGCTCTAACTACTAATGAATTAGGTATTTCCCTTCCGTAAGCCTCTACATAAGTTTTACCTCTACTAGCAGTCATAATCGCAAGTACTATTACTGCGAAAGTTGTCACTTTTATACCTCCTGCAACTGAGCCTGATGCACCTCCAATAAACATCAATCCAGCATATAAAATATTGGTATATTCTCTTGTTGAACTAAAATCTACTGATGAAAAGCCCGCAGTTCTTCCACTTATAGATTGAAAAAGCGAAGTACCAATTCTTTCTATAAAATTTTGATCTTTGAATGTTGCTGAATTTCCTGATTCAGTAACAAGAAAGAATAATGTACCTAAAATTACTAAACTTATAGTTGTAACAAGTACCAATTTTGTATCTAAAGATAATCGTTTAAAACGTTTAAATTTCAATAATTCTAATATTACTGGGTAGCTAAGACTCCCGAGAAAAATCATAAAAGCTATAAATAACAAGGTTATATGATCTTGAAAAAACACTGTTAAACTCGAACTATCCGGTATTATAGTAAAGCCACCATTATTGTAAGAAGATATAGATAAAAATATAGATTGCCAAATTACTTCGCCATTACTCTGAAATAAATTTATAAAACGGTAATAATAAAAAATAGCAGCAGCTATTTGAATAATTAAACCTAAAGCAGCAACTTGAATAGTTATTCTCAATATATTCGATGACCCTATCATCTCCTTTATGGGTTGGTTTTCCCATAATACTAATTGATTACTTGAAGTAAATTGTTGTGCAAAAACAACTAACAAAAATGTTGCAGCACTCATAAAAGTAGCACCACCTAAAAACATTAGAATTGCTATTGTTATCTCGCCAAAAAAACTCCAATACTCCGAAGTGTTAACAGTAACTAATCCCGTTAATGTAGCGGCAGAAGTTGATGTAAATAATGCAGTTATAAATGGGGTGAATTCATCACTATTATTTGAAATAGGTAACCATAAAAATAAAGTTCCCAAGGAGATAATAAAACCAAAAATATAAATTATAAGTAATGGAGATTCAAATCTCCTTGATCTAACAGAAGTATTAGAAAATGATTCCTGTATTATTTCAGTTTCAAATTCTTTTGTTCGAGGTTTCCTAACAACCTTGTCACCAATTCTAATAATGCTACTTTTTTGCATTAATTCTCCTATTGACGGTTATTATAAAAACAAGTTTTTCTAACATTCATTTATTATACAATTTTATTATTAATATTTTACGGATGCAGCATTGTATTCTTTCTTTAATTTTCTGTCAATTAAAGTGTCATTTTCTAACCTAAGATGGTATTGACTCTAATGTAAAGGTGCAGTATTATCCGTCTACTAAGTAGCTTTTGGGGTTATTAAAGACAAGAAATTGAACATTTTTCAGAGTGTTTTTATATCCCCGTTTTATGTCAAAAGGAAGAAAATTCGACTGTGAAGGAAGGAGAGGTCATGACTTCAAATGGAGAAAGTAAATTAACTGATGACATAAAAGCTCTAATAGGTGTTGAGGGTGAAGAACACGAAGTCACTGTCTGGGGGGTTGAAAAAGAAGGTTTGAGAAGATTTACTCAGGCCGTAATGGATCCAGATCCTAGGCACTATGATGAAAAATTTGCAAAATCCACAAAATTTGGTGAAACTACCACCCCGGGAATTTATGTAACCTATCTTAATAGAACGCATCCTCGTGAGGATGATCCTGTTACTAGAGCTTTTAGGGAAAATCCAGTCTCAGATGGTATTGGTGGTGTAAGAACCAGTAGTAGACCTGGAGCACTGCCGGATATACCTACTGATCTCGTGCGAGTATTAAATGCTGGAAATGAGATTGAAGTATATAAATACCCATCAATGGGAGATAGGGTGTTTGCGAAAAACAAATACCATAACATAACAGAACGTGTAGGTCGTGACGGTTCTCATATGTTAATCATCACAATGGAAACAACATACAGAAATCAAGATGGTACATTACTTTGTATCACACGATCTTCAAGCTTTAGAAGATAAAATTATTTTCAAGAAAGGAGAATGGTTATGCCTACTCAAGAAGAGTTAAGAAATAAAGAACAAACATATTACGATGACGTAGAAGTTGGGCAAGATTTGCCACCATATGTTATTGGACCAATGACTCCAACACACTTATTTAGATGGAGCGCTGCGATTGAAAACTGGCACAGGATTCACTATGATCAAGACTTCAGTATTTATCATGATGGACTACCAAATATTTTGGCACAAGGTTCATGGAAGCAAAGTGTAATGCCTCAATATTTAAAGGATCTCTGCTTACCTAATGGATGGGCATGGAAGGTTCAATTTCAACACAGAGCAATGATTGTTCCTGGAGATACAATTACTGTTCATGCAAAAGTAACTAACAAATATGAAAAAGATGGACTAGGGTTTGTTGAAGTCGAAACAGGAATGACAAACCAAGATGGTATTAATACATGTCCAGGAAATGGAACAATTGTATTGCCAATAAAAGGCGGAAAAGAGATACCATATCCTTTTGTCGCTCCAGAAGAATAATTAACATATAAACAAACTTTTTATTAAGGAGGCAATTATGCCACGTTGGTTAGCAATAGGTACTGCTGATGGATGGGATAATCCAGAAAAATTTAGAGAACAAATGGCTGCTACAAAAAATTGGCGCCCAGATGCACGAACAACAATTACTACTGTTCTACATTTAGGCGACGGTAAATTAATGGCAGAATGTCATTCTCCTTCACAAGATGCATTTGATGCATGGTTAGAACAAAAGGGATGGAATATCGAAAGTATTACACCTATACAACAAATCGCAAAAACTGGAAGTATTTGGGATGGTCAAAAACCATAACCCCTAAGGAGGAAAATTATGACGACATCTGAAACAAAATTAACAGATGAAGTAAAAGCAATGATTGGTGTTGAGGGCGAATTGGCAGAGGCTTCTTGGTGGTTAATTGAAAACGAAGGAGTGCGCAGATTCACACAAGCTGTTATGGATCCTGATCCTAGATTTTGGGATGAAGAATATGCGAAAGACACTAAATTTGGTGAGTTAATTACCCCACCAATTTATGTTAGCTATCAAGCAAAAACCCCACCATGGGGTGGCGATCCTGTAACACAGGCTTTTAAAGAAAACCCTGTGGCAGATGGAGTTGCACAACTCAAAGAAAGACCAAAAGGATCTTTACCTCGTGTCCCTACTGACTTAGTAAGAAACCTCAACGCTGGTAATGATTTGGAAATTTTTAAATATCCAAGTCGAGGTGACAGAATCTACAAACAGCAACGCTATGCAAATATTATTGAACGTGTTGGGCGAGATGGTTCACATATGTTAATTATCACTACAGAGGTAAACTTCTACAATCAAAAAGGTGAAAAACTTTGCACAACACGTGCATCTGGTTTTAGAAGATAATAATATAACACCTAAAAGGGAAGAGATAATCTCTTCCCTTTTTATTTTTAGATTCATTAAGTCAAGGAGTACTTTCTGATGGACGATGTAATCTGCTTCATGACAGATAATAATGACCGAAAACCTCAGAAAATTTCCACACGTCCTCGTCTACCTCAAGCTTCTCTACATTGCCCCCCGATTACTGCAGGTAACGAACTCGGCCTTGTAGTATACCCAAATAGTAGTTCTAATTGGGAAATTCAAAGGGTACCAGAGTATATCCAAGTTACGTATACTCCAGAAAATCCTGTGGTGGATATTCCCTTTATACTCTCAGTCGGTGAGGATGGTTCACGAATGGTCCAACTAATTCCTAAAGACCCAAATGTACCCACGACGCAAGAAGATTACCAAATAGCCATGAGGAAAATTGATACACTTTTCAATGATTTCCATACGCCAGCAGGAGCAATTACTTTAAAAGCCAATTGCTGGTTTCAAACCCCTGAAAACTGGGATTCAGTTTGGATGGGAATTACCAATCAATTTGATCCTCCCTTCCCAGATACATACACAGTCAGAGTTCAAACCGACTGGTATTCAGCCTCCACAACTGTTGAAATACGGTATCAACTTAAAATAGGTCAAATTATAAAGATATCTAAAGAAAATCCTATAGGCATGGTTACATTTCTAGAACGTGACAATATTAACATTAAGTTTAGTGTATACGATGAAGAATTGACCACCAAACAAAACAAACAAAAAAATGAGAAATTAGATCCTTCATATAAAATTTCTGAAAAAAATCTGACACCACATAATATTTGGTACCAAACCAATAGGAAATAATTAGCCCAACTCTTGTATTTTTTCTACTAATAATGGAAGTATATCACCAGTTGCACCAGCTATTTGGGTTGTAACAATATCTGATATTGGTGTTCTTTCTGGATTAATCTCAACTATATATGCGCCGTTCATGTAAGCTTCTGTAGGAAAAGATGCAGCAGGGTATACAGTACCAGAAGTACCTAAAACCAACATAGCATCACAATTTTGGGTAGCACTAATACATTTTGTAAGGACATCAGTCGGTATCGGTTCTCCAAACATTACCCCATCACCTTTAATCATACCCTGGCAATTTGGGCATTTAGGAGGAATATCAACGATGGTAAATTCGTCTCGTAAAAACCTGCTAGAACAATCTAAACAACGGTAATAATTTCTATTACCATGAATCTCAGCAACGTTATTGTTACCAGCAATCCTATGTAATCCATCAACGTTTTGTGTAATTATTGTATCCAGTTTACCCATTTTTTCTAACTTAACTAATGCAAAATGACCTGGGTTAGGTTTAGCTTCAGCCAATGCCTTTGTAAATTTTGCCCGTTCAGGTGATTCTTCATTGACTAGGCCAGGATTTAACATTCGTTCCCACCATAATTTAGGATCGTTCATAAAATTTTGAAAACTTCTTGGATCTGGTTCACCAATTTTAGTCCAAATACCGCCTGAACCTCTATATGTTGGTATTCCACTTTCCGCGCTCATACCAGCACCAACTAAAGCAACAACATGACTAGCTGCATGAATTTTTTCCGCAGCTATATCAATTAACTCTTTTATCTCATCTGTTACCATAAATTATAAATTGATAATACCTTTGTCACCATCAATCGTAATCTTCGTACCAAATGGTTCTGAAAGGATCTGAAAACGTTCTAAAACTTGTTTTGCTACTTGTCCTGAAGCTAATACTGGGCGGCCTCTCTGAGATCTTTCTTTCCCATATCCAAGATCTATAGGTAATAATTCTAGTTTTATCATTTCACCCTTTTCAAATTGAACAGTAGCAACAGCACTTTCCCATCTGATAGGCTCAATAGTCTGTCCTCTTACAGCGTTTTTATCAGCTGAATATGCACTTCCATCACGAGCATCATAAAAATCAGCAGGGGTTCCTTCCCAACTCAAATTTTGACGAATCATATTATCGTGAGGCATAAGTTCAACAGTGTCGTTCTGTAAAATAAAATCACCTAAACTATAAAAAATTGGTTTTCCTTTATATATTTCAATACCTCTATCTTGGTGTGGTCCATGGCCAATAAACATATCTGCACCTGCATCAATTACTGCATGTGCAAGAACTTTTATATGATCAGATGGTTCATTTTCTGTTGCGCCACCTTCATGATTATGTACGGTAAATAATACCCAATCACTCATTCGTTTTGCATCAGATACACGTTCTAAATTCCTTTTGAGGTCCGATTCATTTATATATGTGCGTTTCTGAATTGAACTACCTTTTACAAATTTTGTATAAGATTCGTCTTGATAACTAGCATGGTCTAAGAAATATACTAAATCGTCAGAAGGAGGGCTTAATTTATCAGAATTATCTTCAAATTCAGCACCTTTTTCAGCTCGGTTTTTCATTGTTTCAGACCAACCAAGTTTATCAGCAACCAACTTTAGACCTTTGATCATTTCTTCATCTACGTTCCATTCTGTCGTCCAACGAATATAATTTGGGCCTGGTCTGCCACGAACATCTCTTCTTTGATCTCCAGCTCTTCCTCCTGGAGGTCCACTAGTTGTAGCTGAAATTAATGCAACACGACCGGCATTTGTATCTAAATACGTTGGTGCACTGGCTGATGCTAAATTAGGACCAGTTCCTGCATATGGCAGATCATATTTATCTAAATTTTGTATATTAGTTAAAACACCATTTTCGCCAAAATCCCATGCATGGTTATTTGCTGTGGCAACAATATCAAAACCCATCCACTTTAAATCTTCTATATA
>CEOQ01049620.1_pt1 | contig 18134 bp, 20 predicted proteins | sample 361351 | NCBI WGS metagenome assembly CEOQ01 (sample SAMEA2619907, study PRJEB7988) | marine metagenome | biome: marine biome (ENVO:00000447); feature: deep chlorophyll maximum layer (ENVO:xxxxxxxx); material: "saline water (ENVO:00002010), including plankton (ENVO:xxxxxxxx)" | depth 60 m | reverse complement strand
TTGTTGGATGGGTGAGAGGTCTCCAATGAATTGGGGGCCGGTTTCCTGAGCCCAATCTGAGGGAGGAAGGCTCCGAGTTGTGATGTTTGATTCGTTGAGAGATTCACACAGAATGGAGTTGAGTTCACGCATGTCTTGGCGTATGGAGTCGACTGCGAGGACTTGCTCAGTCAGGATTTCTTCGTCGGCTCCTTTAGCAATTCGCCATTCTTTTGCTTTGAGATGGCCGAATGACCCTGCGCCATGGACAATTGTTACAGTGTGTCCTTGGGCCAATAAATCACTAATCATTTGGCATAATTGTGAGACGATTTCATGGTCGACAGTCTTCATCGCTGACTTGTCGGTAATCAAGCCACCTCCGAATTTAATGAGTAGATGGGCCATCGTTCTCAGGCAGAGCCACAGGCTCTTCGTCTAAGGCTGCTGCGGCTCGGAATTCAGATTGTAAGTCGGTTAGAGGGCTGGAACTTACCGACCACTGTGAGAAGTCATGTTCATTGCTTATCGCGGATTGGGGATAGCATGGCGAGCGATTCCGAACTCGACAGATTTCAGCGCTGGCTGCAGAGTCGGCTAGCCGATGCCGAGAAGATCGAATCAAAGGTCGAACGAGAGAAATTAATGGTGAGACTACAAAATGCGATTCAGGAGTGCATCGTGTTCCGTGGTGCTTTGGATTCAGCTGCCGAGGTTGCTGACCCATTCATCACGAGGGATTCACCAGTCCGATCGGTCAGCGAGAACGAGGTGCAACGGGCCCCACGTGTAGACGGCCGTTGCAAATCATGCTCAGCAGATATGGCCGAGGATATCGAATTCTGTCCACTGTGCGGCGAGTTTCAATGATTGTCCCTTCCTCGCAGTAGTGAGAATTGAGTGAGGTCACTCTTCTTCGTCGACCCAACGTGCGCGGGCGAGGACATATTCTGGGTCGTCATTATCGATTACACTGAGATACTGTGCTGGGACATTCTCAGTGAGGTATACTGTTACTCCAGCATGCCAGATGGTTTCACCAGCTGCATGCATCTGAGCTGTGTCCACTTCGAGGATAGTCGGTAGAGCGAAGTGGACATGGCCAGCTTCTGCTGCTGCACGGATAGAGGCCGAAAGGTGAACGTGGGCACGGCCACCTGGCGAAATGCCGACATCGAGTAGATTCTCTGCCTCATTAGGGTCGCAAGGGAAATAGAGCGCGTCAGGAATGTTATCAGTTGGTAGGTCAAGTTCGATTTCGACCGTGTGACCGTAGGTTGCACGGATGGTGTTTCCACGAACCTCGTATCGCCCCTTCGGGTCGGTCTCTGCGATGGCTTTGAAGTGATGTGGGCGTAGCCAGTGGAAGCGTTTGCCCCGGGATTCCTTGAATTGACGGATGATGTCTTTGACATCGATCCATCCGTTGATATCCATCTCAAGGTCGAATTTCTCTGGAGCGTGCCGTAGAACCAAGGCCAACATGCGGGCCAAACTATTGCGTTCTCCGGTACGCATGATGAATCGTCCTTCGGCATTGCAAGCGGGGCAGAGGTGGTCATCGGCGTAGAAGCCGTGATTGGTGCATTCTCGTATCATACGGCACGGCGAATTGAGCCCCTTTCATGAACCCGCCGGTCGAGTCCGTAGGACTCGTTGACTCAACAGACTCAACGGTTATTGGGCGAAAGCGTGGCGCTCAATACGTGAAGGCAGTCATTGTTGATTGGATGAGGTCTCCGTTTCATCGGGCGCACAAGGGTGCACTGAAGGATGTAAGGCCTGATGAGATGGCAGGTCAAGTGGCTCGTTCATTGCTTAACAGAACTGGCGTGACTGGTGAGCAGATTGACGATTTACTGCTCGGTTGCGCTTATCCTGAGGGAGAACAGGGTTACAACGTCGGTCGCTTAGTGGCTTTCCTCGCAGGGCTGCCGGACACTGTTCCAGGAGCTACATTCAATCGATTGTGTGGTTCATCGATGCAGGCAGTACACGTTGCCGCCGCGAATATTCAATCTGGATGGGGTGATTGTTTTCTGGTTGGTGGGATGGAATCGATGTCTAGGGTGAAACGTCGAGGGTTCAATTGGTCTCCACATCCTGGGCTTGAGGAGGCTTATCCAGAGGCGTACATCAACATGGGGTTGACTGCCGAGAATGTGGCTGACAAATACGATATTAGTCGGATTCGACAGGAGCAATTTGCGCTAGCCTCGCATGAGAAGGCTGCCAAGGCCCAATCGGCTGGTTATTTTGAACAGGAAATTTGTCCGATTGTAGATGGAGATGGGTCAGTCTATGTTGATGGGTGTATCAGGGCGTCGACGACTCTTGATTCGATGGCTAGTCTCCGCCCTGTTTTCAAAGAAGAAGGCTCGGTGACTGCCGCTACATCCTCGCCTTTGACCGATGGAGTTGTCTTTGCATTGATTTGCAGCGAGGAGTTTGCCATTGCCAATGGTTTGACTCCGATCGCTTCGATCGTTGCTGCCTCTGTTACGGGGTGTCCTCCCGATTACATGGGACTTGGGCCGATAGCCTCGACGCGCTTGTGTTTGGAGCGGGCGGGCTGGTCGATCGATGAAGTTGATGTTTTCGAGCTGAACGAGGCATTTTCATCTCAAGGATTGGCTTGTATTGACGAGCTGGGGATTAATCAAGCCAAGGTCAATCTCGAGGGTGGTGCTCTCTCGATAGGTCATCCTCTTGGCGCATCAGGTGCTCGTATTACTTGCAAGGCTGCCTCTATCCTCCAACGTACCGGAGGTCAGAAGGCGATTGCGACGATGTGTATCGGTGGGGGTATGGGCATCGCTACTGCAATCGAGCGATATTGATCTCATTCTTCTTCTATAGAATTGACCAGGAATCCTTCGCAATTCGGGCAACGATCCTCTAGTCCAAGCATTGAGGGTATTACCGCTAGAAGACTAGAGCAATGTGGACAACTGGCGTAGACTTCATCTGCACGAAGGTTGACCTGTGAATCTACTCCCCTAGCGTACCACTCAATAAACGTCGGATGTCGTACAGTGGAAATTCTCCTCCTAGTAGCCCAACCAAGGGCTAGAATCAATCCTGCTTGCACCAATAGGATGATTTGTCCACTCATGAGAGCGAGGATACCCTCAATCACTCCGACTATGATGAAGAACGCGGATGTGAAACTCAACATGCTGATGAATTTCAAATCGTATCCAACTGAACGTTTTCGAAATCCATTTGAGACGACTAAGCCATAGAAGAGAACCAGCCCACCAATTCCCAGAGAAATACCGCCAAGTAAAGAATTTCCAGCTCTCCAGATTACTGTCATTATGAGCATCATCAAACCAAGGTCGAGTAGCCCAAAAATGACCAGATGGCGGTGAACCTGTTCCAATCTGTCTTGCTCCACGTGGGGTCGAGACGACGCACGTTCAAGACTCACTCGGTCGGCGACGCACTCTTGAACGACAGACGTTTGGCAGTAATCGTGACATCGGACACTGGCGTTGCAATTCACAGCGATGCCTTAGCAGGAAAGCGTGTACTGCTAGCCATAACTGGTGGGATTGCTGCTGTTGAATCCGTGAGGTTGGCTCGAGAATTACGCCGACATCAGGCCGAATTGTCCATTGTTATGAGTTCGGAAGCCACGAAGGTGATTTCTCCGCTCGCTGTTGCCTGGGCTGCTAATGTTCACGTTCATGAGGGATGGTCGCCGGATATGGCACAATTGGATTCCCATGACATGGTCCTCGTAGCCCCTGCGACTCGCAATACGATATCGAAGCACATCCAAGGAATCATGGATTCCCCTCTGATGATGGCTCTTTCCGCTGCTCGAGGTCGTGGCGCAGTGATGTGCTTCGTCCCTTCTATGCATCAGGACTTATTCGATGATCCTGTAACTCAAGACCTGCTCGAGGCTCTTGAGACCGAGGGAAGCAATATCATTGTTAGTGATGTTGAGGAGGGTAAGAGAAAGCAACCCAATCCCGTGTCAATAGTTGCTGAAGTCTGCCATTTGGTAAACCATTCCTCAGAATCGAAGAAGGTAGCAATTACACTAGGGGCCAATCGCGCACCAATCGACGCCGTTCGCGCGATACAGAATGCATCATCAGGTCGTACTGGATGGCTCATCGCTGAATACCTTCATAGAATGGGCCACGAGGTAGTTTGTATAGCTGGTAAAACCTCCGCGGACCCTTCATTCAATCTGCCTAATGTTCGACGAGACGGAACTCCTGATGGTATGCTTAGAGTTTGCAAAGATGTCGCTAATAACGAAAAACCAGACGTTTGGATTCATGCTGCTGCAGTTCTCGATTATTACACAGAAGCAGAACAAGGAAAGAAAGCCAGTGGTGCAGAAAATTGGAGTCTAGAACTCTCACCCGGTCCAAAACATATTGCTGAACTGGCAAGTATGGTTGAAGGGTCCACTCGAATCGGATTCAAATTGGAATCAGGCGTCCCTCCTGAGACTGTGATCGCTAGAGCGGAAAGCCAGATACAGAGATACGGAGTTGACGCCGTCATCGCTAACATAATGGAGGAGATGAATGACCCGACTCAGATAAGAGCCAGAATCGTTCATGCCGACGGCTCGATTATCGAAGCAGAAGATGACCGTCAATTATGCGAGGCCATCCATCAACTCGTAATTTCAAATTGACATTACTATTGAACCGAGAAATCAGCCTCTATTGTGGCTTCGCTCTGCGTCACATTCAAGCGAGGTTTGCAGGCGACCAGTATCATGGCGAAGCATGACAAGGCCAAGCGTGGCATCCCTTCCAAGGATGATTTCAACGCTTGGTACCCAGCGATTGTTGAGATTGCTGACCTCGTCGACAAGAGGTACCCGATCAAAGGTATGGATGTATGGAAGCCCTACGGTTGGAAGGCGATGACCTTGATCGACGCGCTCACGCGCGCGGAAATGGAGCGTACTGAGCACGAGGAGTACAATTTCCCTCTCCTTGTGCCCGAGAACCTCCTAGACAAGGAGAATCGCTTGGTTTCGTTGTTGAAAAAGGCAAGAGAGGAGGGCGTAGACCCTTCTGAGTTGCGCATGGATGAAGAGGATTCAGGTTTCAAGAAAGAGGTCTACTGGGTCAAACATGCGGGTGAGAACGAGCTAGAATTACCGATGTTCCTGAGACCGACGAGCGAAACTCCGATGTACACGATGTTTCCTTTGTGGGTACGGTCACACGGAGATTTGCCACTGAAGACCTTCCAGATAGTCAATACATTCCGATACGAGACTAAACAAACTCGTTCATTCATTCGGGTTCGCGAGATTCACTTCTTCGAGGCTCACACTGCCCATAAGGACAAAGCCGGTGCTGATGCGCAAATTGCAGAGGATGCGCAAATCGTCCAGAACCTATTGCATGACCTCTGTTTCCCTGCGATTGTTTCAAGGCGACCGGTGTGGGATACTTTTCCTGGTGCTTGGTATTCAACTGCAGTCGATGTTGTGATGCCAAATGGTCGTACTCTCCAAGTTGCGACATACCACCATTACAAGGATCAGTGGGCTAAGGCATTCGATCTGAAGTATGAAGATGTGAACGGCGAGTCACAATATTGTCATCAGACCACATTTGGAATGTCCGAGCGTATGCTCGGTGCAGTTGTTGGAGTGCATGGGGACGATTCAGGACTAATTTTCCCCCCAAAGGTTGCACCGATACAAGTAGTCTTGATGCCAGTAGCTGCTCACCTTTCTAATGAGGTAATTCCACGTGTACAAGAAATGGCCGCCGGATTGAGGAATGCAGGTTTCAGGGTGAAAGTGGACGATCGTGATATGCGCCCTGGAGCCAAGCACTATGATTGGGAGATCAAAGGTGTGCCATTGAGGCTTGAACTCGGTCCGCGAGATATCGAATCTGGTAAGTTCGTCCTAAGTTTGCGGACCGGTGGCAAGGAGTTTCATGAAGCGTCGGAGTTGATCGGAGTAGTTTCTGACGCCCTTACCCGCATCGAAGGAGAACTTAGGGCGCGCGCTGCAGTTCACATGACGAAATTCGTTCAACCTTTCCCAGGTATCGAAAAGACAGATTCAGGTTGGATTTTGCAGGGCGATATAGAAGACGGGAGAGTCTACGAACTTGCCTTCGATGGAAATGATTCTGACGCCGAGATATTGGAGAAAGCAACGGGCTTGGCATTCCTCGGTGATTGCATTGATGAATTTGCTGAACCACAACCCTGTGCAGTCACAGGAAGGATGACTACTCGTCGCCAGCATCTTGCGAGAATGTACTGATGACTCAGCGCTTCCTCAGGCCAAAGGCCATCAAAGCCATGCTGATGACTATGAGTACACCATCTATTACATCGAAGGTTAGAGGCTCAGTCCAAGAATCGGGTGACTCGTAGTCGGGTAGTTCTCCTAGAATCATCTTATCCTCACACGGCGTAGATGAATCGGGTGAATCACAGAGTGGGACTACAGCGCCGATTCCGACAACTAAATTCAATGTAAGAATTGAAAAAATCAAGAATGAGATACCAAACACTGCCCAATTTCGTTTCTTCTCCTTCATTGGTTCTGGTTCAGGCAATGGCAATTGAGGAGTCGGCATCTGCACTTCGTGTTTCGAATCCCCATTTGGTTGTATGATTGTATCTGGCGGGCGTTCCGGTGCTTCTACTCCCATCTCGTCTAGTGCATCTCGTCCGTAGATCGATTCAGCCATCTCATAGAGTTCTGGTTGGCTCTCAAGCACGCTTGGGTCAAGTGTCCCATCGAGGAGTTTCTTGATGTCGTCCAGTGGGGCCACGGTGCTGGCCGGGACCTGTTGTTCTTGAATCAAGCGCTGATATGATGTTGCAATGCTGGATTATACCAATGACTGGGCCGCTTCCACTATTGCTTGGCTGGTCAAACCGACCAACTCGAGTAATTCCTCACTACCCCCGCTCTCACCGAAATGGTCTTTCACACCCAGCATCTTGATTTGAGTAGGATTGGACTGGGATAGATACTCTGCGACTGCAGAGCCCAATCCTGCTATCACCGAATGGTCCTCGACAGTAATGATGCCGGAACATTCGGTGGCTAACCGGTCGAGTAATTCTGTGTCAAGAGGTTTTAGCGTATGCATATCGATGACCGTTGCTTGTATACCTAGGGATTCCAGTTCTTGGGCTGCTTCCATTGCTTTGTGCACCATCACTCCGACTGCGATTATTGCGATGTCTGAACCTTCTCTAACAACTGACCCTTTGCCGATTGCTAGGTTTTGGACGGTGGCTTCATCGTATATGCGAGGAGTTTTGTTTCGGGCTGTGCGAGTGTAAGAAGGATTGTTGTGGTTTAGCAGAGCACCGGTTAGGTGACGGGCGGAGAGATCGTCACACGGGTGCATGACAGTCATATCTGGAATTGTTCGGTAGAGGGCCAGATCTTCGATTGACTGGGCGCTGGAACCGTCTGTACCCGTGTGTATTCCCCCGTGGCTGCCACAGATGTGGACAACGAGTCCTGGTCTGGCGATACCATTTCGGACTTGTTCAAACGCACGTTCAGAAAAAATTGCGAATGTGCTGGCGAATGGAATTTTTCCGCATGACGCGAGACCTGCGGCGACGAGCATCATATTCTGTTCCGCGATTCCAAGTGATACGGTTCTGTCTGGATACTCGGCTCGGAAGTGACAGGACTTGGTCGATTTTCCTAAATCTGCTTCGAGAACGACTACTCTTTGGTCGTTGGCGATGTCGAGCAGAGCGGCACCATATCCGTCTCTGCTAGCTCCACCAGATGACGGTGCGCTCATGCTAATTCCTCCAGCGCGCGAGCTAATTGTTCGTCATTGGGGGCTGCTCCATGGAAAGATGGATTATCCTCCATGAAAGAGACGCCTTTTCCTTTGACTGTGTGTGCAACGATTGCTGTCGGCCCAGCAGTATTTACAGACCATTCTAAGGCTTCGACGATGTGCTCCATATCGTGACCATCGATCTCTTTGACCGACCAGCCGAATGATTCTATCTTGGAGGCAATATCACCGATTTCCATCTGTACTTCAACGAAATCATCATTCTGGATGCGATTCCGGTCGACTATGACATGTAGATTACTTACGTCGTGGTAATTAGCTGACATCAGGGCTTCCCAGACCTGTCCTTCCTGAGTTTCACCATCTCCGAGCATTACCCAGGTATGGTAATCCAGTCCGTCCATATCGGCAGCTATCGCACATCCAAGGCCAAATGACAATCCCATACCTAGACTGCCTGCGGAAAAGTCAACACCATTCGTCCATTTCATATCGACGTGCCCTTGACATACCGAGCCTAGTGTACGAAATCCATCGAGATCCTCTTGGGAAAGGAATCCCATTTCATGGAGAATCGCGTACACACCCGGACTGGCATGGCCCTTACTCATGATGAAACGATCACGCGTGCCGTTCGAGGCATCTTTTGGATCGACTCGCATCTGAGTTGAATACAATCCCACCAGTATATCGATTGCTGATAAAGAGCCACCAGGGTGCCCAGCGCCGGCGCGATGAACCATCTTGACTATAGATCTTCGACAGCGTTTTGCGCGTTCTATCATTTCACCTATCGACTGCTGCTCCGCTGCCACGGTAATGGCTCATGAGACTGGCTCTTGATGATTTCCAGCATTATGGAACAAGTTCAATTCGGAGATAGTTTGACTATCTCGATTCATCTCGGACAGGTTGTAGTGGTGAATAGATGTACATCGATGCCAGCCCATTCATCGCGGCAGGTTGGCGAGAACGATTGTCAAATTCCCACATCCCTCAGCAAATCCACTCTGATGAGAACTTGCGCGAGGCACTTCAGTCGCTCATAGAATCTGGTAGAATTTCTGAGGAACTCGGCCTTCGAATGTTCGATACATCTCCTTTGAACGGTCTCATGAGGTTAGCAGACATGGTCAAACAATCACGTTTTGGAAACCATATCTTCTTCAATCAAAATCTTCATGTGAATACAACAAATATCTGCACCTTAGCTTGCCGATTCTGTGCATTCCGTAAAGGACCTCGTCACTCCGAAGCTTACGAGTTGAGCGTAGATGAATACTTGCACAGAATCGAACGATTCGCTCCCATAATCGATGAAGTCCATTCGGTTGGTGGCTTGCATCCATCGTGGGGTGTAGAGCATTATGAGAATCTTTACCGAAGTTGTAAAGCACAATTCCCCAACATCCACATCAAATCGTTAACTGCCGTTGAAATCAAACATCTGGCTCTTCGATCCAATCTATCGATACAGGAACTCTTGATCCGACTCAAAGAAGCAGGCCTCGATTCTATTCCAGGTGGTGGTGCCGAGATTCTTGTAGATAAAGTCAGAGACCGCATATGTAGAGGGAAAGAAAGTAGTCAGGAATTTCTTGAAATCCATAGAACCGCACATACGCTAGGGATTCCAACTAATTGCACGATGCTATTCGGGACGGTTGAATCTCCAGCTGACAGAATTACCCACCTAATTAGACTAAGACGGCTTCAAGATGAGACGCATGGTTTCCAATGCTTTGTACCATACCCATACCTTCCTGAAAATAGTAGACTTCCTGAAGCTCAATTGGCATCATCTAACGAGATTCTTCGGACAATAGCAATTTCTCGTTTGATGCTCGATAATATTCCTCATGTCAAAGCATACCGTATGAATATTGGAGATTCATTAGCGCAGATTGCATTATCAGGTGGTGCGGATGATATTGATGGAACAGTGGGGCATGAAGAGATTATGCATTCCGCTGGAAGTACGACCCCGGTCAACTTCACTGCTGGCGAGATTTGTAAATTAGTTCGCGATTCGGGCAATATTCCAGTCAAGAGGAATACAATCTATACTGAATTTGAAATTTTGGAAGATTCCACAACAGAACCAACAAGCCTTCCGTTACTTTCAGTCTGAGGTGAGTTGATGACATGGGAGACGGTCATAGGCAGAGTCGCCTTCACTAATTGTGACCCACTCTTCATAGGATTGGATGAGAAATGGGCGATACTCCCGGCTCCTCCTGCGTGGTTGACAGGTCACGTATTGCGTCAGGATTGTTTAACAGCGCCTATTCCGACCGCTGATTATGCTGCTCATCACGAAGAATTGATGCTTCTCCCAGACCTAGGCATCGTCGGCAAAGGCGCAGTAGGCTCTGTGATTTTATTCGGTAAACGTGCAGTTGAAAGAATGAGAGATATTGCACTTCCTTCAGATTCCTCCACATCGAAGGTTCTGTTGAGATGGCTGTTGTCTCATCGAGGCCTAGATCCTAAATGCATTGAAACAGGTCCTGACCTGACCTCAATGTTAGAACAATGCGACGGTGCTCTATTAATCGGCGACAGGGCCCTATCAGCAGCCGAACAACATCCAGAGTTGGTAAGCCTTGACTTGGGCCGAGAATGGACTAGAGTTACTGGCAAGCCAATGGTTTTTGGTGTGTTTGCTTGCAGAAGGGACGCACCGATAGGATTGATCAAATCGATACGTAGAGCATTGATTGCAAATTACGACGCGTTCAATTCTGATACCGATGTTCACAAGTTAGTGGTGCAAAATGCATCAGAGATAACAGGAATTTCTCAATCGAGAGTCGAGAGATATTTTTCCGAGGAGGTTCAGAATTTACTGGATGAGGAATCACATCAAGGCCTGGATATCTTCCTCAAACAAGTCTGTGGAATGGAAGAAGACCCGGTGTGGGTTAAATTATGAGACTTGCAGTTTTGGTTTGCAATATCTACAATTTGAATCAATCCGAGTAATTCAGTCTCTTGCTTGATACCCATTCTAACAGATCTAGAGCTACTTCACAAGATTCTGATACGACAATTTCTTCATCATCTACGAATTGCTCCAATACTCCTAATGCGGTTCTATCTCCTATAGCCCCTAGTGCTTCCGCTGCTTCGTGCCTTACCATAACATCCTCTTCTAGGTCTGCTAGCCTCTCAATTAAGTGAGGCACGGCATGTGAGTCTTGCATCTGTCCCATTACATATGCAATCTCGTGTTTTAGTAGAGCTGATTTCGATTCGAACGCAGCGGCTAATGCTTCTACTGCATCTTTGCCACCAATATTGCGGAGCGCGAATAATGCCCGCATCCGTTGAAACATCTTCTCTTCTTCATCACAGATTGTCGCTCTTAGTCTAGCCACCTTAGTATCTTGGCTGGGTGGAGCTGGGTCAACTGAGTCGAATTGTGATCTTTCAGGGCGTTCGTTTGTCAAGGTTTCACTCTCCTATGAATTCTAGTGACTCAACAACAAGGTCATGTCTCACCAATCCGATTTTTTGTCCTTCCCTTAGAAATAGTCGGATTGCATCCCTCCCATCTTTGCCATAATCAATAGTTCTCTGGTTGACATACATTCCTACGAATTGGCGATTAGTCTCATCATCTATACCTCTGCCCCAAGCTTTTGCGAATTCAAGAGCTACATCTGGATTTGCCAGTGAGTGTTCGATACTCTGCTTTACATCGTTTGATATCTCGCGACAGACGTCTTCACCAAGGTCTCGGCGTACAACATTTCCACCAAGGGGTAAGGGTAAACCTGTCTTCTGATTCCACCAAACCCCGAGGTCTAGGACGAGATGCACCCCCTCTTCTTTCCATGTTAATTGCCCCTCATGGATGATTAAACCGAAGTCGTAATCTCCTCTATTGACCGCTGGCAGAATTTCGTCAAATGGAACTACTTCTACTTCGACATCACCTAAGGCGAGTCGCAGGGCAAGGTAAGCGCTGGTGCCGTAACCAGGTATAGCGATTGTTTTCCCTAGGAGGTCATTGACAGATGCAGGTACATGTGAAATTAACATTGGACCGTAGCCTTCACCCATAGATGCACCACAATTCATCAGTGCATAATCATCTGAAATATTTGGATAAGAGTGGATACTAACGGCGGATACTTCGAATTCTCCTACCAATGCCTTCTCATTGAGAGTTTGAATATCAAGTAGAACATGTTCATATTCCCTCCCTGGAGTATTTATTGCACCTGTGGTCAATGCATGGAACATGAAGGCATCGTCGGGATCTGGTGAATGCCCGACCCGAATGTGTACTGTCTGTTGACTCACACACTCGCGACCCGAAATGGGTTGAAAATGGCTTTGTGTCGGAACCCAGTTTCAAAGCAACCCTCAAGAAGTGAATTGGGTGCCCTTAGTTCATGCCCGACCCTACTCGCCTATCGACAGCATCTGGACAACTAGGGCCAGTTTGTGCAGACACTGGGAAAGCCTTGACTTTCGCTGAGGCTATCGTTCACGATGGCGACTACCTTTGCTTTGAGGCATATATCGCGCGTACCGGCGCTGAACCATCTACGGAAGGGAAAGAAGTACAGGGCCTAGACCTTGATTGATTCACGTCATAATAGAGCCAACAACGTCGTTGAGTTCATCAGCCTCCTTGGTCCCACATATTCTGTGTCGCAAGGTTGGAGCAGGTATGCACTGCGATTTTCGCAGTTCTATCAATCTCTTTCTCCAACTCAATTTTGGATACCTCCTAGACTTCGCAATCGTGAATGGATGTTCATCCACTGGGGGGATAAGCCAGTCGACAGGCATAGGGCATTCTCGTCTGATTTGTCTCTAATGACGTATTTGCAACAACGAGGTCCACATTCTTGTTTTCACAGTACAGCGTATTACCGCCGACCCGATGAAAGAAAAATGGTTGACAAGGATTGGCAGGGTGCTGACTTAATTTTCGATCTTGACGGGGACCACCTACCTGGTGTATCGGACAATGATTTCCCAGCCATGATTGAGTTGATTCAAGAACAGGCTTGGAGTCTTTGGAACGATTTTTTGGAGCCGGAATTCGATATGAAGAAAGAATATGCACAATTCACATTCTCGGGCCATCGGGGCTTCCATATTCATGTCAGAGACCCCACTTTGATGGGGTTGGATTCTAACGCTCGTAGGGAAATTGTCAACTACATACGAGGCGAAGGTCTGGATGTAAACGCCGTGCTGACTGGAGAGGATAGTGGATGGCATCGTCGTATTGAAGTGGGGATGGAATCTGTCTTGGCTAAGTTGGGTGATATAGCAGAAGGCAATGGCCAATCAAAGGCGCATCTCGATGAGTTCCACAGTATCCTAAATGATAAACGTGGAACTATGGCAATGAAGCGCGCTTCGGTCAGTCGTAACAGAATCAAATCACTTGCCGATGCTTGTCAGAATGATGAACGCATCATGCGGTTGAAAGAGGACCATAATCTGGCTGTTTTTGGAAAGGAAACAACCGCTTTTTGGGATCTTGTTAAGGGTGATAATTCAGTTGTACTCGGAACAGCTGGGGAGACTGATGAGAATGTTACTGTTGATGTTAAGCGTGTTATACGATTTCTTGGCAGTTTACATGGTAAATGTGGATTGCGTGTGACTGAAGTACCATTCAATCGTTTAGACCCAGAATCTTCTGATCCGTTTGACCCACTTTCTGAGGCAATCGCATTAACGGGCGGAAATACGGCCAAGGTCGAACTAATCAAAGAAGATGTAAGAGCACGGATATTAGAGGAGACGATTGAGGGTGGTTCGGGCCAAATTGTGACGGTTAGTGATGCCTTGGCAACGTTTCTCTGTCTAAAGGGCTGGGCGAAGCAGTTGGCTCATTGACCGGACATTTTGGCAATCTGAACCACAGAATGTTGAATAGTGGAGATTTGTGGACGCAGAATGAGCGGAGGTCCCCTATGTCTGATGAAGAAGATGATTCTGCAGGTGACTTGCCACTCCCCCCACTCCCCCCGGGGCTGAATATACCACCCCCACCGACACCCCCAAACCTCGATATCCCTGAGATTCCCCCTCTCCCCTCCCCTCCGCCTCCACCAGGAATAACAATTCCAGATTCAGTTGATATTGAGTCAGATTTCAATAATCCGTCAAGTGATGAACAAACTGATGACTTCAATTCTGCATGGGAAAGGAAGAAACAAGAAAATCCCGCACTTTCCAAAGGTAATCGAGATCAGATGTACGGACACATAGATAGAATTGGAACTGGTGAAGTAGGAACGTTACTTGACCGGTTCTCAGATCGATTCGGGTCTGAACTCGATCGCGAGATTATTGTTCTCCGAAAGAAACAACAACAAGACATGAGAGACATCAAACCCACAGTAGAACTGATTTCGGGCCCAGATGTCGAATATGAGGATGAAGTCACCGAGGAAGAAATCCAAGAAGAGGAATCCCAATTAGTTTCAGATTCTGATGACGGTGAATCTGACTCTGACGATTTTCCAGCCTTCTTCGATGTTGTCAACAATTTATTGGGTGGAATGTCCGATGCTTTCGTGAAATCCTTTGTTGAGTCAGACGATTTCACATTGTTCCAAACCGTCGGTGCTGATCCATCGGCTACCAACGACGAAACTCGCGGCGAATTCTTCCAGATGATAAACAGAGTTTTGGGCGATTTGCCTGACGACAAGATAAACGAGTTCGTCCACTCCCCCGAGTACGGATTATTCCATGCGATGGGCCAAATCTACGGAGCATGACAATATGGGACTTTTAGAAAAAGCAGGAACAATTTCTTCTGAGGAAGAGGTACCCAAGACGAAGGTATTGACGACGCCTGATCCAGTCCCAGAACCTGAGCCGGTCAAGAAAGCAAAAAAGGTAAAGAAGCCAAAGCGTGAACGTGTAAAGCGTGAGCGAAAAAAACGTACTCCACGGGTCCAGAGAACACTCCCAGATGGATTTGAAATGGCTACAAGAGGTCAAAAAATCATACGCCGTCTTGTCGATTTCCTCGTCAGTTACGGATGGTCCATCCCATTAGTTGGAATAACAGCTTGGGGGTCTTACTTCAATCCAACACCGTTTATCTTACTAGGATTAGGATTGATCGTCTTCAATCTCTGGTTCATGCCTTCATACGCAGGAGGACGTTCTATGGGGAACTGGATTAGCAGAACTCGCTACATCAATTCGAGAGGCGAAACTCCGATTTGGGTTTATTTCACTCTCAAGGGCGCGACCACTCTATTCGTTTTGATTGGTTTTTGGGCATTATCCGTTGTGATGAGTACACAGTCGCTCGGAGAATCCACAATAGGTCAGATTTTCAATGCCGTTGGACTTCTGTTGCTGATACCACCATTGTTGGATTATGCAATGTACAAACTCCGGGGAGATCTTGGTCTATGGGACACAGTCTTTGGCGGAGTGTGGCTCGTCAGAACTACCAAGTCCACCGAGGCCAAGGGGTGGTTGAAGAGACTCGAGTCAATCAGTGACTTTACAGAGTCCAAAGGCTGGCTAGCGGATGAAGAGAAGAATTAATCCTCACAATCTAATGCAAGTTTCTTTTCATGCACTGGAAGCTTCTAACTGCTTCTTAACATTGTTAATCAAATAAGATTCACAATTGAAGCAATCTTCAGTGTAAAGCCTGCATAAGCATATTCATTCCGATTCATCTGAATCGGTGTTTCGCATCTTAGCTAATTCTCGAAGATCTTCGTGAGCAACACCTTCTTCTATTGCGACCTGGTCTTCTTCGTCTACGATTTCTACCCCTAAGAGAGTCTCGATTACGTCTTCCATTGTAACCAAGCCAACCGTTCCGCCAAAGTCATCGCGCACTATCATCAATTGGACTTTATTCTCTAGAAGAATGTCTAGGGCTTTGTCCACTGAATCATCGAACCTACAGGTGACGACTTTACGAGAAATTTCTACCATTGTGGTGTCAAAATCATCAGCGGCAGCTCGGCGTAAAATTTCACTTCGTAGAACAAGTCCTCGAATATTATCTACATCCCCCTCATAGACCGGCATTCTGCCGTAAATCATGATGGGTATTCGTTCCATTATCGATCCTACACTCTCGGTTGCTTCGACACAGTTCATGACAACACGTGGCGTCATTATTGACTGTACTTCAATATCCCGAAGTTTCAATAAATTCTGAATTACTGTTTCTTCATCTTCTTCGATTATGTCTGATTCCTCGGCAATGTCAGCTAGAACTGATAATTCATCTCGAGTAACGGTGTCCGATTCAACCGCAGGTAACATACCTCGAATTATCTCCACCGGTCGGACGATTATCCAACTCAAAATGATGAGGAATTTTAGTAGATATCCGGATGATATTGTCATTCTTCTCCAATATAGTGTTCCAAGAGTCTTCGGAAGAATCTCAGATAATAGCAAAATTCCAATAGTGAGAATCGCAGAAGCAATCGCAACGCCGTAATCTCCAGGATTGAGGTGCTCGACCTGTGTACCGACTCCGAGAGCTCCAACCGTGTGCGCTATCGTATTTAACGTCAGAATCGCAGTCAGAGGTCGCTCAGGGTCATCCTTGTATCGAATCCACATCTCACTACTCTTAGGATGTGTCTCGGCCATACTCACTACATGACCGCGCGTGGTTGACAACAATACTGCTTCGAGAATGCTGCAAAGGAATGAAACACCCAGTGCTAATGCCGCGTAGGCGGCGATCAATGTCCAAGCGCTCAAGACGAATTCACCTCTGGACTCTGAGCAGAATCCGGATATTCTAGGGTCGTGTAGTGGGTCACAGCAATACGTGCTCCGGAGTCATTGCGAGCGACGCAGACATAAATATGTGGTTGTTGGAACGATTCGTTAACCAGAGTGGCTACTGGAGGTGATTTGATGGAATATACAACGATCTTCATGGCATGGCCATATGCCAATGGCCCACTTCACCTCGGTCACGTCGCAGGCAATTGTTTACCCGCTGATATTCAGTATAAGTATGAGCGAGCACGAGGTCGCAGAGTTCTGATGTGCAGTGGTTCCGATGAACATGGTACCCCAATCACAGTAACTGCGGAAGAGCGGGGTATTGACCCTCAAGTCGTCGTCGATGAATATCATGAACAAAATGCCCAAGCATTAGCTGGATTAGGGTGTTCTTGGGTCAATAATGTCGACTCACGGGGTATAGAATTTGGTGGCGCTCTGTATAACCGGACCACTGACCCTCGACATAAGGAATTAGTTCAGGAAATATTTGTACAACTGGCAGACTCACAATTGCTACAGTTACAAACAATGCAACAATATTGCGAGATAGGAAGTGACGGCGAAATTCGGTTTCTGCCTGATCGGTATGTCGTGGGGATTTGCCCTCAATGTGGAGAGGATGATGCTCGTGGCGATCAATGTGACTCTTGTGGCGCCACGTATGAAGCGAACGAACTTAGACAACCACGATCAAAATCTAATCCGGAGGCATCTATTGAGATCAGAGATACCGACCATTTGTTCTACCGACTGGATTTGTTTCAAGATGAATTGGAACAACATGCAGCACAACGACAGAGAGTCTGGAAATCCAATGTACGTGCTATGACTCAGAATTGGCTCAAGATGGGGCTACGGCCACGAGCTGTGACTAGAGATATGGAGTGGGGAATCCGGATACCTCTTGATGAAGAGCAGTGGAGCAACAAAAGAATCTACGTTTGGTTTGAGGCAGTTCAGGGATACTACACCTGTGCGAGGATTTGGTCAGAACGGTTCGCGCTTGAACATCCAGAAGGCACTGATGCATGGAAGAATTGGTGGATTGAAAAAGAAGGACAGACTCTTCGACATCTATATTTCATGGGGAAAGATAACATCCCCTTCCACACAATCATTTGGCCGGCCATTCTGATGGGGTTGAACAAAAGTCGGGGGCCAGATCAACTCTTACATCTCGAAGATAATGTTCCTGCAAATGAATTTCTTATGCTTCAAGGGGGGCAATTTAGTAAATCACGGAAACATGGAGTTTGGTTACCTTCTTTCCTCGATAGATACGACCCAGACACCCTACGATACCACCTAACCATCAACATGCCAGAGGGTCACGATACAGACTTCCGATGGGAGGATTACGTTGAGAAAGTGAATAATGAATTGATTGGAAATTATGGTAATTTCGTTCACAGGGTACTAACCTTAACTCATCGTCTACCTGCCGAAGGTAATAATCCAGTTTCCCAATTTTCGAGTTATGCAACCCATTCTGAATTCCTTGAATATGTCGAAGATTGCATCAATGAAGCTACCAAATCGATGGAGAAACAGAGATTCAAAGAAGCTCTTAGACATATCATGAATATATCCCAAGCT
>CEOQ01087088.1_pt1 | contig 18165 bp, 13 predicted proteins | sample 361351 | NCBI WGS metagenome assembly CEOQ01 (sample SAMEA2619907, study PRJEB7988) | marine metagenome | biome: marine biome (ENVO:00000447); feature: deep chlorophyll maximum layer (ENVO:xxxxxxxx); material: "saline water (ENVO:00002010), including plankton (ENVO:xxxxxxxx)" | depth 60 m | reverse complement strand
AAATATTAATAATCTTGTTTTGTACATTCACCCTTTCTTCTTGTGGTAAAGTTAATAATGCAAATACACTACTTTATCTAGTTAACGAAAGACCTGATGAGGTTGTTATAGTCGACACATCTAATCAGAAAGTTAGTAATAGATTTATGGCTGGAGAAGGCTTGAATGATTTAACACTAGTTCCTCAAAGAGGTCTAGGATTCATAGCCAATCAGCATGGTGGAGTTATATCAGTAGTCGATTTGAATATAGGAACACTAGAAAGCGAAATCCCAACAAAAGGTTTCCCTTTACATCTAACAGCCCCTGTTTCAGGTGAAAAAATATATGCAACTATTGCTGATCCAGAAACATTACAAGCTAATGAAGTAAGTATATTTTCTGTAGACACAGGATTATTAATAGACTCAATACCTGTTGGAAACACTATAAACAATATCGAAATACATCCAAACGAAGAGCTACTTTATGCAACGAGAGCAAACACAGCTATGCTTTTTCTAGTTAACACTAAAGAAAAAACTATAAAAAAGGAAAAAGTTCTTTCAAACTCCCCTGCAGCAATGGCGGTTAGCCCAGACGGAAAACACATTGCACTTGCCCTAACCCAAACCGACACTGTCCAAATATATGACAAAAATGCTGACGAGCTTATTTTTTCTATTCCAGTTGGAGATGCCCCAAGAGCAGTTACATTTTCGAATGATAGCAAATTGGTTTTAGCTGCAGACATGAGAACAAGATTTGTCCACATTGCAGAAACTGAAACTGGGGAGATCATTGGAAAAATAAAATTCGACATGGCACCGACAAATCTTAGAGTTGTAAATAATAAACTTTGGGCAACAGTAAAAGCCCCCTTCATATTTGGAGCAAACCTTCAAACACTAGAGATAACAGATAAAATTCATTTAAATTCTGTTCCTGTAACTTTTGAAGTTCTTGGACCAAATCAACTTCAATCATCTGCTAAAAACACTAGCTTTTCATGGCTTCTTGTAGGATTTATTTTTATCATTTATTATCTTGTTAAAAAAGGAAAAGAAGAAGATTCCTCAAAAAAAGAGGAAAAATCTTGAAAAAAAATTTATTTTTAATATTTATTTTTCTACTAAACTCCTGTTCAGGATCTCAACCAACAAGTGCAAGAATACCTTCTAGTGCGGCAAGTTCACAAAACAGACCTCCAGTAATAGAGAAGATCGAAACAACACCCCGGTTTGTCTCTTTTATGGGAGAAGCCATCACAAGGGCAATAGCTTCTGACCCTGATTTTGATAGATTAAATTTTTCATGGGAGATTAAAGGAGGAAAAATTCTAGAAGGGAAAAACACCCCTTTAATAAAATGGAAGGCTGACGAAGGTTCAGAAAAAATCAATATAAAAGTAACAGTAAAAGACTCAGATGGATACAAAGAAGAAAATTCGGAAATAGAACTAACAAATAAAAAAATATCTCTAATTCACGAAAAACCAGAAGAAGAAAAATCTGGTGAAAAATATAAAGTTTTTTTAAAAATGACAAATGTTGAATCATTTAGCCTAACGAGCATTCAACTCAACTATCCTTCTGAAAAAATAATTTTGAAAAGCATAACCTTCAACGGAATCGAAAAAAATAGTCACAAAAACTGGTATGCAATCACAGAAAATTCACCACTTGGAAAAATAACGATTATTTTATTTCCAAATAAAAATATTGAAAAAAATGGAGGGAAAATAGCTACTCTAGATTTTATCTTAAGAGATGATTTGTATCCAGAAATAGAAGAATTTTATTTTAAAAATAATGTAAAAGAAAATGGTACATGGAATGCGAAAAAAGAAGAAATTCCTGTCGCATTAACAACTTCGGGAAAAAAATAAATTTCTAAAATAAGTATCCATCAATATGTCTAGAAATATTTTTATACGTGGTGCAAAAATCCATAATCTAAAAAACATAAATGTTGAAATTCCAGGAAATAAACTTACTGTTATCTCTGGATTAAGTGGATCCGGAAAATCCTCTTTAGCCTTTGATACACTTTATTCAGAAGGAAGAAGGCTTTATCTAGACAGCCTTTCTACATATGCAAGACAATTCTTAGGTGACATAAAAAAAGCAAATGTGGACAGCATAGAGGGAATTTCTCCAGCGATAGCAATAAATCAAGCCCCACTTTCAAAAAATCCTAGATCAACAGTTGGAACAGCAACTGAACTACTAGATTTCTTGAGACTGCTTTACGGAAGAGTGGGAATTCCTTATTGTCCGGACTCAAACAAAAAAGCAATTTCTCAAAATCCTGAATCGATAATAAAAAAATTACTGAATTATAAAAAAGGTAAAAAATATATTATCTATGCCCCTTTGGAAAGAAGTAAAAAAGGAGAATTCAAAAATCTAATAACAGCACTTAGAACTGAAGGCTATTCAAGATTAAGAATTAATAAATCTATATACAGCCTAGATGAAAAAATCATTTTAGATAAAAACAAAAAACATGATATTGATTTAGTTATAGATAGATTGATTGCTGGTGGAGATCCAAAGCGTATATCAAGATCTGTAAAAATAGCACTAAAAAAAGGCAAAGGGCAAATAATCATAGAAGATCAAAAAACAAAAAAAGAAGAAATTTATAGTGAATTATTCATATCTCCAAAAACAGGAAAAACAATACCAAATCTCAATCCAAGATTTTTTTCATTTAACTCTCCTGAAGGAGCTTGCAAAAAATGCAAAGGTATAGGGATAATTGAACAAGTTGACATAGATGCATTAATAGATTGGAAGAAAAGTTTAATACAGGGTGGAATAAAACCATTAAAAGAAAGATTGCTTGACAGATGGCACCAAGCTTCTGCAAGAGGAATAATTGAATCTTTTGAGGAAGACCCCTCAAAACCTCTTAAAGATTTGAAAAAAAAAGTTCTAGACATAATTATTTATGGATCCAGAGAAGAAAAAATCTCATACATAATGAGATCGAGAAGAGGGAAAAAATATCATTTTAACCATGTTGTAAAAGGAATTTCTGCAGCACTTTGGAAAAAAATGTCTAACACAAAAAGCCCAAGCATAAAAAAAAGAGTACAAAAATATATATCTCAAAAAAAATGTACAAAATGCAAAGGCAAACGCTTAAAGCCAGAAGCTTTAGCAGCAAGGTTCTCTGGAAAAAAATTTTCAGATATATCTAGAATGTCTTTAGAAGAGCTTCATGAATGGGCAAAAAAAGTAGAAATTTTAAAAAATGAAAAAAAAATTGTCGAACCTATACTTCTTGAAGTTAAAAATAGACTTGATTTCTTAGTTCAAGTTGGTGTGGGATACCTTGAATTAGACAGACTTTCCTCTACTCTTTCAGGAGGAGAATCAAAAAGAATAAAACTTGCAAAACAAATTGGAGGAAAGATGTCTGGAGTTCTTTATGTGCTAGATGAACCAACGATTGGACTACATCCAACTGATACAAACAAATTGATTAAATCATTAAATTCTTTAGTAGCCCTTGACAACACAGTCGTTGTGGTTGAACATGACCCTAAAACTATTAAAAACTCAAATCACCTTATTGAAATAGGTCCTGGAGCAGGTCATCTAGGTGGAAAAATTATTTACGAAGGTTCCCCAAGAGAATCTACAAAAGACAAAAAAAGCCTAATAGGCCGATGGCTGAATAAAGAATTTTCTCCTAAAAAAGAAAAGAGGAAGCTTGGAGAAGGCGTGGTGGTAAAAAAAGCAAAAATTAATAATTTAAAAAACATATCTGTATCAATACCTTCTAATGGTTTAACAGTTTTATGTGGTCCATCAGGATCTGGAAAAAGCAGCCTTTTAGAAGGTGTTTTGAATAATGGGTATAAAGAAATAAAAAACTATGGAAGCATATCTAAAGAAATTGCTCAAGAAATAAAAGGAATAAACAACTATGAAAAAATCGAGCTTATAGACCAATCCCCAATTGGAAGAACCCCTAGAAGCAACCCCGCAACATATACAGATATATTTACGATAATAAGAAACATATTATCAAAAACACCTGAAGCTCAAAGCGAAGGATACACGGCTGGCTTTTTCTCATTTAATATCTCCGGCGGAAGGTGTGAATCCTGTAATGGAAGTGGTTATAAAGAAGTAGAAATGCATTTTCTAGCAGATATATCTATCAAATGTCCAACCTGTGAAGGTCAAAGGTATGGACAAGAAGCATTAGCGATAAAGTACAAAGGACTAAACATATCACAAATATTAGAACTTTCAGTTAAAGAGTCTATAGAATTCTTCAAAAACTTCCCTCCATTAAGAAGAAGGCTTGAAGTCCTTGAAAAAGTTGGACTTGGTTACATTTCCCTTGGTCAATCAGCAACCACATTATCCGGAGGAGAAGCTCAAAGGCTAAAGCTTTCAAAACACCTTGGAAAAAACAGAAAAGGAAAATCTTTGATATTGCTAGATGAACCAACAACAGGACTTCACCCAGACGACATTGAGAATTTAAAAAATGTATTTGATGACCTGGTAGAACAAGGAAACACCCTCCTTGTAATAGAGCATAATTTACAAGTTTTATCATATGCAGATTGGATTATTGAGATGGGAGAAAAGGGAGGAAATTTGGGTGGAAAAATAGTTTTCGAAGGGACTATGAATCAGTTAAAAAAAACAAAAACACCCACAGCAAAAGAAATCAGGAAATGGAAGTAGGTTGAAGATAACAAAGAATCTCAAAAAACTAAAAATTCCAAGTCTTCCAGGGGTTTATAGATTTGTTTCAAAAAACAAAAAAATTTTATACATAGGGAAATCAAAAAACCTTAAGAAAAGAATATCGAGTTGGCTTCATTTAAAAAGCAAAAAGAATCAAAAAACAAAATTAATGCAGTCTCTGATAGAAACGATTGAATTTACTGTTACAAAAAATGAAAACTCAGCACTTATCCTTGAGTCAGAAGAAATCAAAAAACACAAACCAAAATTCAATGTGCTTTTGAAAGATGATAAAAGCTATCCATATATCGAGATAATAAAAGATTCCTACCCTTATTTAAAATTTTCAAGAGATTCAAAGAAAAAAGGAGAATACATTGGACCATTCCCTGATTCAAAATCAGTAAAAAAAACGATCGCCTTCCTTGAAAAAAATTTTGGAATTAGACCATGCAGATACGATTTAGAAAAACAAAAAATAAAATCATGCATTTATTACCAAATGAAACAATGTCCTGCCCCCTGTGAAAAAAAAATAGATAAAAAGTCATATAGAAAAATAGTGAAATCTGCAATCAAGTTTATAAATGGAGAAAAAAATGAGATTTTTAAAATACTTGAAAAACAAATGAAAAAATCATCAGAATTGAAAAATTATGAATTAGCAGCACAGTACAGAGACAAAATAATAAGTTTGAAATCAATCATAAAAGCTAAAAAAGATACAGTAAAAACAAATACGAATATCGACCTTATCTCATTGGTTGTGAAAAATTCAAAAATCATATTCAGCATCACAAAAATAAGAAACAGAAAACCCTTCGAACCTTTGATATACAAAATAAAAAATCCAATTTTAGAAAATTATGAAAAGGTTTTAATAAAGGCAATGGAACAACACTATCTCAAAAATAAAATTCCACAAACCATAATCATCCCTTTTGAAAGAACACAAAAAGATGAGTTTGGAAAATCAAAATTATTCTCAAAAACAAAAATAAGAACTCCCTTTTTCAAATGGGAAAAAAGAAAAATGGAAGAAGCATACACAAATGTACTGATTAAAAAAAATAAAAAAAATAAAACAAAAGAAAGTGGCTTAAAAGAAATAGAGAAAAAATTGAATCTTGGATATATGCCTCAAAGAATTGAAGGTTTTGATATATCTAACCTCATGGGGGAAAATGCTGTTGGTAGTCAAGTATGCTACATAGATGGAAAATATGAAAAAACTCTCACAAGAAACTATAAAATCAAAACCTTAAAAGGTATAGATGATCCAAAAATGATGGCTGAAGTTATTTCAAGAAGGTGTAAAAAAATCATGAAAGGAGAAACTCAACCAGATCTTATTCTTGTTGATGGAGGAGTAACGCAGTTAAAAGCAACTAAAAAAATTCTTGAAAAATACTTCTTAAGTATACCTGTAATCAGTCTTGCAAAAAAATTTGAAAAAGTTTACAGTGGAAAAACTTATAAAGAAATCAAAATGAAAAAAAACTCAAAAGAACACAATCTTTTAATAAGAATAAGGAACGACGCACATAGAGTTGCAATAAACCACCACAGAAAAATTAGACGAAAAAAAACTTTTAATTAATTTTAAATTTAAGACCAACTTTCTCTAGCCTTCTTAAGATTTTTTTTGAAGGAAGATCTAATTCATGGGTTAAAACTCCACTTTTTAAATCACCTTTAATTGCAAGTCTCATTATTTCTGCAGCAGGAAAACCAGTCGTTCTTTCCATTGATGTCAAACCTGTTTCTACATCATTCTTGTCAATAAGCAAAATTTCCATTTTTGAATCATCGCTATGAATTTGAACTAAAAGAACAACCATGTCTTCTTCTGAAGTAGGTATTTCTGATCCAAGTTTTTTCTCTGCAAAAGCTAAAGCATTTTGTTGCCAATCCTGTTTAAAAAAACCGTCTTCTTTCCATTTAAGCATTAAATCCCAATGACCTGGCCATCTTAATGTCTTATATCTATAATTATCAAGAACACCATAAAAACTGCCTGCAGCAGTGCTTATCCCTCCTCTAGTTAAAGAAGCCTCGAATTTTCCAACTTGATCTATGTTTAAAACCTCCTTTCCCTCCAAGCACTCTTTTTCTTTAAGTTCTCCATCTTCAAGAATTATTTCTGAACCGCAATATTCATTTAACAATCCTTCAGCAGCAAAAAAAAGATAATGTTTAAATTTATTCTTTAAAGGTTTTTTTGGCAATCCTCCACAATATATTTTTACACTTCTTGAATTAGGGATTCTAGAGATTCCGTAAGAAGCAAGAAGTTGTGAAAGCCCTGGAGCAAGACCGCAGTCAGGAACAATTGAAACATTGTTCTTAAGAGCGAATTTGTCCATTTTATGCTGAAGAGAAACGATATCTGGATTGCCTCCAAGATCCACATAATGAATATTGTTCTTTATTGAATAGCTGGTTAATTGTTCGGAAAGCATATAAGAGGCCGCATTAACAATTCCTTCAGGTTTATACATCAGAGACCAATCTTCAGGTTTAGAAGCATCTAAAGATTGAAATTGTATACTCGCACTTTCAGGAAAATTCTCTTGAGAAAAAGTTATGAAATCTGAAATTTTTATAGGATCATTATCTACAAGAATTATCTCATGGTCAAAAGATAAGTTATAAGCAATTGCCCTACCCTGTCTCCCAGCTCCAACAATCAAAACTCTCGACATGATTGAATCATAACAACCAGTCTTAAAAATCAAGTTTAGAATTAGAGAAATTCAATAATATTAGAGGGCTTTGATAATGGGTAATTTGTTTTTAAAATCAATAATAGAAATCAACTTGGGTGTTTTTCCCTTTTTTGTTTATATGAGTGTGTGGAATGAAACAGATTGGAACAACTTCATACTCTATCCTGTTTGTGGTTGGCTTATTGGATTCATCCTTGTAGGAACTTTTCACAAAAAACTGATTTCTTTTTTAAAAGACAAAGGAAAAGAGGAAGCAAAAAATGTTGTTTCTTTGATAGAAAGACCTTTGTCTCTGTTGATCATCCTCTTAGCTACACAAGCAGGAATCGAAGCAGAAAATATCAAGATATCTGAAAGTGTTGATGGAATAATAGAAAAAACCTTTCTTATCCTTTTAACAATAACATTAGCACGATTAGCAAAACATGTCCTCGACTTCGTCTTCGCTACAGTCCTTGAACCTATTGCAAAAAAAAGCGAAGGAAGGATTGACGATCAAATAATTGGTCTTTTAAAAAATTCATCTGGAGGGCTAATCTGGATAATCGCAGGAACAGTAATAATTAGCGGATTTGGATATGATGTAAAGGCTCTTGTTGCTGGTCTAGGAATAGGAGGTTTAGCATTTGCTTTTGCAGCAAAAGACACTTTGGCACAGGCTTTTGGCGGTATTGTCTTGTTCATGGATAGACCTTTTGAAGTTGGAGATTCTGTGGAAATAGACGGAGTAAGAGGAGATGTAGAAGAAATTGGACTTAGGTCAACAAAGCTTAGAGGACTTGACAAAACTGCAGTAATAATACCGAATGCGACAGTTGCTTCAGCAACCATAACAAACAGAAGTAGAAGATCTGGATTCAGGCAAGAGGTGATGTTGGGTTTGGTTTATGACACTCCCATAGATTTAATTAAAAAAGCAAAAACAACTTTAGAAGAAATAATAAAAAAACATCCTGAAACAAAAAACAAATGCTGGGTCAACCTGCTTGAATTTGCTGACTCCTCACTAAATCTTGAAGTAGTTTACTGGATAAAGAAAAAATCTGGAGGAGATTTAAGAAAAGTAAGACATGAAATCAATATCACAATATTAGAAGAATTTAACAATCTAGGTCTTGATTTCGCTTTCCCAACAACAACAATCGACTGGGACTCACCAAAAGAAAGTTAATGAAATTAATTTTCTTAATAAGTTTCCTACTAATAGATAAAAAAGAAGAGGCTCCTATGGTAATAGAGCCCTTAATAGAAGCTTTTATAGAATTTGAAGGTATTCCTCCAAAAAAATGTGAAGACCTTAGAGAATCTCCTTCTTTTTTTATGATTTTGAAAAGCAATTCTGGAGAGAGGATCGGATGTAAAAACCTTAAGTCAAAACCAATAGAAGGAGCTGGAAAAAACAAATGGGGCATACTCCTTGAACAAAAAACAAAAATAATCAACTTCTATTCTGAAAAAAGAAAAATATTTTCAAAACCAGAAAGACAAAAGTGGGAAAAAATTCCCTTAGGGCAATCTTTCGCAAGGCTTTTGGGGAAAATAAAGAGAATATGGAAACTTGAACAAAAAAACAAAAATCCTTCTTATGATGAAATTAAATCCTTTGGCGGCAATCTTCTAGCACGTAGCACCCCACATAACCTTTGGGAAAATGGCACTCTCGAACAAGCAACACTGGAAGGAGACATCAATGATGCATTTTCAAGATTGCAAAAAAAATTACCGGGATGGATTATAGATATGGAAAATGAATGGATTTACGAAATAAGAATCGTAAACAAAAAAGCACAAATGTCATTTTTCTCTTTCGATTAAATGCTTTTGAATGACCTGTATGCGGTAATCGAAAAAAAGATTAAAAAACATCTACCGGAAAGCTTTCACGAACTAGAAGATGCCTGGATTGTAGGCGGAGCAATAAGAGAGATAATCGTAAATAAAAAGAAAGATATAAAAGAAATAGATATTACAGCCAACATAAAACACAAAGACGAAATAGAAAAAATTTTTACAAAAAAATACGGCGAAAGTCATAAAGTTAACAAAAAATTTCAAACTTTAAGATTTCAATCCCAGAAAATAAATATTGATATAACTTATTTCGAAAATAGCATAGAAAAAGATCTTTTAAGAAGAGACTTTACTCTAAATTCAATTGCATGGAATAAAAAATTTGGATTTTTTGACCCTTTGAAAGGGATAAAAGATATTGAAAATAAAAAAATAAAATATTCAAAAAAAGAATCCATAAAAAACGACCCTGTAAGAATCTTTAGAGCTCTAAGGATTTCTTCAAAACATAAATTTTCTTTTGATAAAGATTTAAAGAAAGAGATCAAAAAAAACAAGCATCTGATAATGAATTGTCCTGGAGAAAGGATAAGAAGTGAACTTAAAAAAGGTTTTAATATAAATTCAACTAATTTTGCTAAACTAATGATAGAAACAGAAATCTTTGAAATCTTATTTGAAGAATGGATAAAAACAAAAGAATGTAAAGCAAATTCAATTTCAAAAATGAATGTTCAAGAACATTCTCTAAAAACTCTTGGAAACTTGAAAAAAATCACTTCCTCCCCAGGAAAACATTACCCTAGATGGGCTAGTCAATTTGAAAAAATAACTAAACCGAAATGGTGGATGTATCTTGGAACCCTTCTACATGATATTGGAAAACCTGAAACGATATGTGTAAAAGAATCAAAAACAACATACCCTAAACATGCACAAATTGGTTTTGAATTAATCAAAAAAGATATTGAAAAACTAAAATTTTCAAATGAAGAAAAAAACGGCATTGAAAAAATTATCTCAAATCACCTAAGGGTCTCTCAACTTGCCAACAACGAAAGAGAACCAACAAAAAAAGCAACAAATAAATTTTTTAGAGACTTAGGAGATCTTTCATTGTTTTTTATCTTTCTTGATTTAGCTGATGCGAGTGCATACCCTAAAAAAGTTACAAAAGAAATATTGACAAAAAGTCATTTAAAAATTCATGATTTTCTATTTGAATCATTTTTTCTTAAAAAAGAAAAAATAATGCCAAAACCACTTTTGAATGGTGAAGATTTAATCCGAATAGGATACAAAGAAGGGCCAAAGATTGGAAAGGTTTTGAAAAAGATAACAGACCTTCAGATATCTGAAAAAATAACTAACTCAAAACAAGCTATTAACTATGCATCAAAGGAACTTGAGACACAATGATGCAAGTTATCCTTGGAATAATTTTGTTAATTATAGGTGGGGAAATTGCAATTACAACTTCTGAAAAAATATCCAAAAAATTTGGAATTTCAAACCTCACAATTGGATTATCTCTAATAGCGATCATGACAAGCCTTCCTGAAATATTTACAAATATTGCAAGTGGGATTGAAAAAGAAGCGAACATCGCATTAGGTAATGTCTATGGAAGCAATTCGTCTAATGCTTTGTTGATAGGAGGAATCGCATTGCTGTTTGGAGTCCATGAAAAAAAATATAAAAAAATTAGCAATTACCTAGCAATAATAGCTCCAATAATTCTTTATTTTTTTTGTTCAGATTCCAGAATTACACAATCTGAATCAATTATTCTGATCCTCATATATATCTTCTTTTCAAAAACATTATTCCCAAGCAAAAAAACAAAAAACAAAAAATCAACAACCCTGGAAACTAAATCTTTAACCTATATACTCCTATCTGTATTTCTTTTATGGACTGGTGGAAACATGGCTGTAGAAGGAGCAATTTCTTTTTCAGAAAAATTCGGCTGGTCTGATGTTTTTTCAGGTTTAATTTTAGGTTTTGGAACAAGTTTACCTGAACTTACAGTTACTTTTGCAGCAATAAAAAAGAAAAATCTGGATATGGTTTCAGGAAACCTGATTGGATCAAACATAATCAACCCTCTAATCGCTATGCCTTTTGTAACAATAACTGGAAACATGGATGTTGCAATAAAGAATGGGAATGAAATGGCATTGGCAGCAATTGCTGGAACTTTTATATACATACTTGGCACGATTCAAAAAAAGAATATTAAAAAAATTATTGGACTTATCTCAATTAGTCTTTTTGTATTATTGATACTGAATCAATCTTGATAATAGATTTTTTTCTTCAAAGCCATTTCTAAAATAATCTTTGCTGAACTTTCATTTCTTTTAACACTATCTAATTTTCTATCAGTGGTTAATCTTTCATCTATAAAATCAACTTTAAAACCATTGAACTTTAAATTTTCTGCTATTTCTCTGACATGAATTGACATATCTGAATCTCCTCCACTCATTCTTAAAGGAAGGCCTAAAACTATCAAATCAACATCTTGTTCTAAAGCCTCTTCTGAAATAACACTAGAAGAAGATGCTCTAATTTTTTTTGTCCAAGTTTTTGTTACGAGTTTTTGAGAAAGATCAGATAGTGCAAAACCATGAACTTTAGTGCCAACATCGCAAGATAAAATTCTTTTCATTTTAAATTTTTTTCTATAAACTCAACAGATGAAATTAATCCTTTCCTTCTAGTTCCACCACCTTGTACAAAATTTTTCCTTCCCCCACCGCCACCAGAGATAAAATTTGAAATATTTTTAAGAATTTTTAAAGCATCTAAACCTTCTTCAACTAGGGTTTCAGAAATAGAAATACAATAATTAAATTTTTCCGAACCATTAGAAAGCAATGCTATAACCTTCTCTTTACTTGAACAAAAAGATTTCCCAAGATCTACCAAAATATCTTTGTCAATATTCTTTGAAAAAACAACTTTCACTCCATTTACAACCTTCGCAGAATCAATTAAATCGTTATGAATTGATCCAATATTTGAAAGATTTAGAATTTTGATTTTTTTCTTCAAATCTTTTAGCTCTTCTTCCATTGAAGATATTTTGTTTTCAAAATTATTTCTATTTATGCTCCATTTATTTGAAAACTTACTTATTGAACCATAAGAACTCACTGCCAAATCATGAGAAGAAGAACCTGTCACGGCTTCAAATCTTTTAACACCTTGGGCAATGGATGAAAAATTTGTAATCAAAAATGAACCAATTTCAGCAGTATTCTTTACATGAGTGCCGCCGCAAAGTTCGATACTAAAATCTGAGATCTTTACAACTCTGACATTTTCAGAATTGTATTTTTCTCCAAACAAAGCCATTGCTCCCATGGATTTTGCATCCTTCAAAGAAGTATGCGAAATATCTACAATATTGTTTGAGAAAACCCAATTAGAGACAATGGACTGTATTTCAAGCAAATCTTTATCAGATATAGAGTTGTCCAAAGTAACATCAAACCTTAGCCTATCTTTCTCAACCAAACTTCCAGCTTGGATAACAGATTCACCATAAAGAACCCTTAAAGCTGAATGTAGCAAATGGGTTGCAGTATGTGCTCGTTCACAGCCTCGTCTATTTTCTGTATTAATTTGAATTTTTAAATTTTCATTCAAATTTATTTCCTTGATTTTCTGACCTTCATGAACAAGCTTTCCTCTATCCCAAAAAGTACTTTCTACATTGAAAACTTTTTCATTTAATGAATTTAAAAAAACACCACTATCTCCTATCTGTCCACCACCTTCTGGATAAAAGCAAGTCTTATCTAATATTATTCTCGTATTTTTATTTTTTGAAGCAATACTCTTCACACAAGAAGAAAGAGAATCTTTCTCCTTTCTAACTGTTTGGACATTTTTTCCAAGATAAGTCCAAGAACTTCCTTTTTTAGATCTATCTGACTGAGACCTTTGCCTTTGTTTCTCTAGAGAATTCTGAAAACCTTCATGGTCTATCTTCATGCCCCTAACAGAAGCAATGTCTTCGGATATCTCTAGAGGCAAACCATAAGTATCGTACATTTCAAAAATGATATCACCAGATATAATTTTTTTCTTTGAATCAGAAAGCCTAGATTCAAGTTCTCTTTCTCCTCTTCCTATAGCTTTTTTAAAAGATTCTTCTTCTCCTTCTATAACACCTGCTATAAAGCTCTTTTGTTTTTTAAGATCCTTATAAACATCTTCGTAAGCTGAAATGCTTGGTAATAAACCTTTAAGAAAAGGTCCTTTTATTCCCAGTATCCTTCCTGCTCTTATTGCTCGTCTCAAAATCCTCCTAAGAACATAGCCTTTTCCAACATTTGAAGGAAGAACCCCATCTCCTATCAAAAATGCAGAACTTTTAAGATGGTCAACAACAATCCTTTTGCTTTCTAGATTTTCATTCATGGATATTGAATTTAAGAAACTCAAAGATTCCTTAAATATATCAGTTTCAAAAACACTGCTCTTACCTTGAACAGCAGCAGTTATTCTTTCAAGACCCATTCCAGTATCAATATTTTTAGATGGCAAATTTTCAAGACTTCCATCTTTAATTTTATTTTTGGACATAAAAACTAAATTCCAAATTTCCATAAATCTTTCAGAATTTTCTGAAGGTGTTTTCCCTGGATCTACATGCTCTCCAAAATCATAAAAAATTTCTGAACAAGGCCCACATGGTCCTGTTGGACCCATTGACCAAAAATTATCTTCATTCAAAAACAATATTTTTTTCTCAGGAAAACCAATATCATTAATCCAAATGTCTGCTGATTCAGAATCATCTTGATGAACGGTAACCCATAAATTTTCTTTATCTAAATTCAACTCGTTTAAAAGAAAATCCCAAGAAAAAACAATTGCCTCTTTCTTAAAATAATCACCAATAGAAAAATTTCCAAGCATTTCAAAAAAAGTACAATGTCTTGGAGTTTTTCCAACGGAGTCTATATCAATGGTTCTTATACATTTTTGACAACTTGTCAACCTTTGACCTGGAGGCTCTTCTATCCCTAAAAAATATGGTTTTAAAGGAGCCATTCCAGCAGCATTAAAAAGAAGGGTTGGATCCCCTTTTATTGGCAATGGAGAACTTTCAAGAACAATATGATTCTTTTTTTGAAAATAATTTATAAACTTTTTTCTTATCTCGAATGAAAGCATTTATATTATTTTAGGTTTATTAACTATAAATTCAATAGTGATGACCTTTCTAGGCCGGCTCTTCTAGCCTGATTTAGAGCCATTTCCATAAAATCTAAGTGGTTTATTGAATGTGCATCTGTGTTCAGAGACAATTTAATCCCTAATCTCGCTGCCTCTCTTGCAACTTTAGCATCTACATCAAGCCTTTCAGGATTTCCATTGATCTCTAAACCTATATCTGTTTGTGAAAGTTTATCTAAAACCCTACTCCAATCAAGATGATACCCGTCCCTTATCAAAAGTCTTCTTCCGGTTGCATGGCCAAGAACATTGATGTTCTCATTCTCTAAAGCTTTTAAAACTCTTTCTGTCTGATCCCCTTCTAGATTCTGATGGATGCTCGCAACTACCCAGTCAATCTTTTTCAAAACAGCATCTTCGTAATCAAGAGAACCGTCATTCAATATATCGCATTCAGTTCCTGAAAAAACATCAATAGGCCAATTTTTATTTTTGATATAAGAATACTGATTCATTAATTCATCCTCTTTCAAACCACCTGCATAAGAAGCAGCTTGACTATGGTCTGTTATCGCAACTCTTCGATAACCTCTTTGAGCTGAAGCTTTAACCATCTCATCTATTGAATTTATACCATCACTCTGGTTTGTATGCATATGCATATCAGAAAAAATTTCATCAATATCCACTAAATTTGGAACCTTTTTTTTGAATTCAGATGCACCCCATATTCTCAATTCTGGAGGAATAAAATCATACCCATTCATCTTGTATATATCTTTCTCCGAATCAGATTCAAATAAATCGATATCTTTCAAGTGAACCTCTAATGAAGAGGTTTTCAAAGACACAGTTCCAAAATTTGATTTTTTAGATAAAAAAATATCTAAATTTCTTTTTCCATAAAAGCCTCTAATTACACCATTTTTCTCTCTTCCAGAAAACTTTTCCAACAAATCCTTAATCTTCCTCTCTTTTTCACAAATACAAATAACCTCTATAGAATCCAAAACCTCATCGCACCTTAACAAAGAACCGGTTTTTTTAAATTCAAAATCAGGATTCTCTTTTTTTATTTTGGAAAAAAGGTCATACCCTTCATAAAGCAAAAACTTTCCTCTATTTCTCTCGTAAAATTTGATTCCTCTTCTTATGTTTTCATTTTGAGTTTTTGAAAAAAAATCAAAATCCTTCTGAAGAATAAGATTCTTCAATTTTTCATAAGTAAAAATCTTTTTCATAAAAAGTTTTTTCATTGAACCTATCCCCAAGCCTCGAATTTTTGAAAACTCCCAAAAAGACCTTGGAATTCTTTCGTCAAGGTCATCCATCTCTTTTAACCTTCCTGTTAAAACTATTTCTGATATTTTTTCTGAAATTGAAATTCCTATCCCTGGGATTTTTTGATAGTTTTGAATAAGCTCTAAAGAATCATTTAAATTCTTTATGGTAGCTGAAGCTTTTCTTATAGCTATTACTTTAAAAGGGTTTTCTCCAATTAACTCTTTTGAATCTGCTAATCTTGATAATATTTTTGAAACCTTTAAATTTAAACTTCTAGACACAATGATTTGATTCTAAAATTACTATTAGAAAAGTTTTGAATTTGAATAAAAAAATAGGTGCCACATTAAAAGAAATATTTCTTAACGAAAACAAATACAGAAAACAAATAGACGAAGCTGAAATAGAAATTTCAAAAGCTGTTGAATCTTATGTTGAATCAATCGAAAAAAATGGAAGAATTTTTTATATTGGAGCAGGTACAAGCGGAAGGATTGGAGCAGCAGATGCAGCAGAAATACCACCTACTTTTGGATTAGATTCTTCAAGAGTTCAATCGTTTATAGCAGGTGGTAAAAGAGCATTTTGTAAAGCTATAGAAGGAAGTGAAGATGACATAAACGATGCATATGAAATCTCAAAAAAATTACAACTTTGTAAAAAAGACCTAGTATTGGGATTAAGTGCAAGCGGTTCAACACCTTGGACAAATGAATTTTTAAAACAAGCAAAAAGATATAAATGCAAAACAATTTCGATAGTAAACCAAAAAAACAGCCTGATAAAAAAAAATTCTGATATATGTATTGAAATCCATGTTGAAAAAGAATGGCTAGAAGGAAGCACGAGGATGGCCTCAGCAAGTATAGCAAGATCTGTTCTAACCGCAATATCGACAACATCTTTTGCAATTCTCGGCAATGTCTTCGAAGGAAAGATGATAAAAATCAAACCAACAAATAAAAAACTTAGGAAAAGAGCAATAAAAATACTCAGCAAAACAACTGGGCTAAACCAAAAAGAATCTGAAAATACTTTAAAGAAAAATAAATGGAATCTTGAAAAATCAATATTGATGAAAAAGTTAGACATCAATTCGGAAAAAGCCAGTGATCTTCTAAAAAAGAAAAATCTTGAAGAGATAATCAAAAATGAATGAACTTTGGCTTGGATTGCTTTCAGGAACAAGCATGGATGCTGCTTCAGCTTCCTTAATAGATCTTGAAAAATCTCCAAAAATAATAAAAAAAATAAATAACCCTTGGCCAAACGAGTTAAAAAAAGAATTTGAAAATTTTCAAAAAAACAACCCAACACCAATAAAAAAGGATCCTTCTTTGGAAAAAAAAATGGGAAATCATTTTGCAGAGACAGCTTTAAAAATAACAAAGGGAATAAATGTGAAAGGAATAGGCTTTCATGGACAAACAGCAGCACACAAACCAGAACTCGGATGGACTCTGCAGGTCGGAGACCCTCAACTGATTTCAAACTCTACAGGATTGCCAGTCTGGAGTGACTTTAGATCAAATGATATAAAAATGGGAGGGCAAGGAGCTCCTTTAGCCTCAATAATAGACAAACATCAATGGGATGGAGATGTTGTCTTAAGGGTTAACTTAGGAGGAATAATGAATGCAACCTATATCTCTGAAAAAAAAATAGTTTCTTCAGACATATCTGTCTGCAATTACCTTTTGGATTCAATGTGTAAAAATAAAAATATGAACTTTGACGAGAATGGAAAACTAACATTAAAAGGAAAACCTTCAGAAAAACCGTTAATGATATTTAAAGATACATTTCATCGCAAAAAACCTCCTAAAAGCACTCATGTTTCTGAATGGAAGAAAAGCCTTGAAAAAACATTTTCAGAAATTAAAGAAATGAAGACCGAAGATCAACTAGCTTCAGCTGCTGAGGGAATAGCATTGGAATTAAAAAAATGGATACAGGTTAACTGCAAAGAAGAACCTGCTGTAGCACACTTCTCAGGGGGAGGTATTTTCAATAAAGGCTTAATGGAAATGTTTGAATCAAAACTTGGAAAAAATACAAAAATAAAAATAGACCCTCTCAAAGACTCAAGAGAAGCATATCTTTTTGCTTTTCTCGCAAAAATGGCAAATGAAAATATAAAAATTAGCCAACCAGAATTAACGGGCGCTAAAGAAAAATGCATACTTGGAAAAAAATGGAATCCACAATATTAAAAATCATCTTCAGATAATTCTCTGTATTTAACACCCATCCCATCAAGCTTTGGTAAACCCTTTTGCCATCTTTTTAAAAAATCATCATAATCTTTTCTCTCGGGCAAAGTCCAAACAACTTCAGCCATTGCAGCAGTCCGAGGAAAAGCCATATACATAAGCTTATCCCAATTGTAAATATACTCAGTCCACAAATTACCTTGTGCACCTAGAACCCGATTAACCTGTTCTCCTTTCAACTCTTCAGGAACAGGT
>CEOQ01088598.1_pt1 | contig 18169 bp, 16 predicted proteins | sample 361351 | NCBI WGS metagenome assembly CEOQ01 (sample SAMEA2619907, study PRJEB7988) | marine metagenome | biome: marine biome (ENVO:00000447); feature: deep chlorophyll maximum layer (ENVO:xxxxxxxx); material: "saline water (ENVO:00002010), including plankton (ENVO:xxxxxxxx)" | depth 60 m | reverse complement strand
GGATCGTTCTAACTGCCACGTTAGCCTACGCTATAGGATTGATCGCATTCGGACTTACACCGATCTTCTGGATCGGGCTTATCATCGTAGCCTTTTTGGGTGCAACTGACTCGGTTGGCATGACGATGCGACAAGCTATTGTCCAGCTAACCACACCCGACAGGTTAATAGGTCGAGCTTCTAGTGCCCACTCTTTCGCCGCCATGACAGCAAACAACGTAGGACAAATGGAAGTTGCATTCGTTTCAGCCGCCATCGGTGCCGGCGCAACGATGGTACTCGGAGGTTTCATTGGGATAGCTGTAGTAGGGATCATCTGGGTGGCTATACCTGGTATTCGTCGTTATGAATACGTCGAGATTTCACCAAACGAAGTAGTAGCCGATAAATCATAAGCTGACCGGCTTAAGGGATCAGGCTTGAGGAAATTAAAGTGAAAATAACCGGAGTTGAAACTTTCATTGTCGATGGTGTGTTTAGGCCTTGGACTTTCGTCAAAATCGAAACAGACTCGGGCATTGTTGGATGGGGCGATTGCACCGAATGGCAGGCTGCTTATTCTGTTGCAGCGACTGTGGATCAAATCGGTGAAAACATGATCGGTAAAGACCCCATGGCCTCGGAGGCCGCCTGGTGGGACAATGCTTCATTCATGGTGCGCCAACGTGGCGGGATCGCATATAAAGCAATGTCAGGAATCGACTCCGCACTCTGGGACATACGAGGAAAAGCTCTCGACGCGCCGGTCTGGCAATTACTGGGCGGCAAAATGCGCGACGAGCTAGAGCTTTACTGGTCACACTGTGGTTCGGATCGAAGGCGCTACTCAACACAGTTAGAAGTCCCTTACCTGTCTAACCTCGATGACTTACGCGCACTCGGTGAAGAAGTTATCGCTCAGGGTTTTTCCGGGATAAAGACCAATATCTTGGACCTCGATGACATGCCTTCTTTACCTCCAAAAATTAACGGTGTTGGCAATAGCGGTCAAATCAATTACCAACAAGTGCAAAATGCCGTGAACGTAGTAGGCACGTTTAGAGAAGTTCTTGGGCCAGAAGTTGGTATCGCTCTTGATACCGCATTGAGTTTCCGGCTCGGTGGCGCAATTAAATTAGCAAGAGCCTTAGAACCATTCGACATGATGTGGCTGGAAACTGAAACCTGGAATTCCGGATCGCTTCGCACTGTCCGGGAATCGACGACAACCACCATATGTCACGGAGAAAGTCTAATGGGTCCAGAAGAGTACAGACCTTTTTTTGAATCACATGCCCAGGACGTGATTATGCCAGATTTTGCTTGGAACGGAATCACTATGGGTAAAAAGATTTGCGATCTAGCTCATATTTACGACGTAGCAATCGCTCCGCATAATTGCCATTCTCCGATGAATACCCTGATCTCGGCCAACGTATGCGCAGTGATACCGAATTTCATGACCCTAGAGTTCATCAACGATGACGCGCCGTGGCGTGATGACATCATGACTAATCCGTTTGAAATCGATAACGGCAAACTGAAGGTGTCTGACCGCCCCGGCTTGGGTTCTGATCTGGTCGAGTCAGAACTTAAGAAACATCCATGGACAGGTGGAAACAACTGGGCTAGATAATCTCGATTGAAAAGAAGTCACATCCAAGGATGCGATTTCAATGGTCAGGCTAACTCCAAACACGATCGTGGGCATCCAAACCATCCCACTCGGAGGTATCCTCAAACGCTCCAGATGGATACGCATCATAGTTACGTTTATGACCACCTTGTGCAAGATGTTCCTTAATCGCCTCTTCATTCAGTTCCAGACCCAGTCCTGGTGCATCTGTAACCTGAACATACCCTTCTTTAATCATCGGTCCATCTTGACCTATAAGGGTTACCAGATCATTCCACCAAGGGTTGTCAACCGAATGCATTTCTAGCGCTATGAAGTTTTCCATAGTCATCGCTGCGTGCGCATTTGCCATAGCGACCACTGGGGATCCAGCCTGGTGTAGAGCGACTCCGATACCAGCATCCCGGCAATAATCCGCTATACGCTTTGTCTCAAGTATTCCACCCGATGTAGCTAAGTCCGGATGGGCCACTGAAATCGCACGAGCATCGATTAGTGGCTTAAAGCCCTCGAGAGCATAAATATCTTCTCCAGTGCAAACGGGAGTGTCCACTCCAGCTTTCAAAGCTTGCCACTGATCCACAAACTGCCAGGGAATCATATCCTCATACCAAGCAAGCGTGAACTCATCTAAGGCTTTGCCAATACGTATGGCATTTTCGACTCCCATGTGGCCGAAATGATCCGATGCAAGTGGAATTTCATATCCAATAACGTCTCTCACAGCTCCTACATATTCTTGCATTTTGGAGATTCCATAATCCGTGACTTGTATCCCGGTGAACGGATGCATCAAAGTCGCTGATTCAGCAGCAACGTGTTTGTTGATCACTCCGCCTTCAAACTCGGATGCAATCCACAAACCGATGTCCATTTTTAGAAACTCAAATCCCCGATCCATTCTGCCCTGTAGAGCGACACCCATTTCTTCTGGGTCTTTTTTTAATGGTGTATCTGCATATACCTTGACCTTATCTTCACGGTACTTCCCGCCAGCGAACATATAAGCAGGAACTCCAAATGCTTTACCTGCAAGATCACAAATGGCCATTTCAACGCCACATACACCACCCCCAAGTCGCCCATGACCACCGAATTGTTTGATTTTTTGAAACAAGCGATCAATGTCGCACGGGTTTTCTCCAAGCAAACGACTCTTTAACATCAATGCGTACCGACCAGAAGCTCCGTCGCGTACCTCCCCTATCCCCACCAGTCCTTGATTAGTTTCCAGCTTGATGATTGGCCATCGCCATCCGTCGCCACCAACAACAGCAATACGCATGTCAGTGATTCGAAGTTCTGATGGCGCAGATCTAGTGTTAACCTGATCAAGTTCAGGTGTGTTCTGGTCTGTCAATTGGTATTAGCCCCTTGTCACTACGTTAATAATTCGAGCATACGCGCTTACGATAAACGACTAGCTGCCCACTGTTCAAAATCTCTGTTCATCTCGTCGGAAAATTCCCGGTCAACTTCACCGGGTGTGTAAATCCCTTCTCTAATCCGCTGTTGACCAAACTCATCTTTGAGCCGAATTGCCTCAGATCTCTCAACCACCTCTTGAGCTAGGTGTGGCGGAATGAAGATTACTCCAGTGGTCGTTCCAAGTACGACATCACCTGGTACACATGTAGCTTCTCCAATACGCGTAATCCCGTTTATGTCGGTCATAGCAACATCGGCTATAGCACTTGGATCCACACCTCTGATAAACGCGTTAAAATCTTCCATCTGAAAAATCCTCTGGGTATCGCGAATCCCACCATCTATAACCATTCCTGTGCCTGATCTTGCCTTAATAGCAGTTGCCAAGTTATCTCCAGCAAATGTTCCATTGAGCACCTTGCCAAAAAGATCAACAACAATTAGATCGTTAGATTGAAGTTCGTCGATCACCCAGGAATTCTGTCCTCCGATTCTCTTGTCCTCTTCACCTTGTTTGATCAGAGAGTCGTGAACATCTGGACGCGTAGGGACCCAGCGACAGGTCACTGCCCGACCAACTATCACTCGGTCCGGATGCAGATTTAACCAATCACCAGTAAATTGAAAATGATAACCATTTCGTCGACAAGTTCCCCAGGCTTCTTCTGTGGTGACCAGTTTCATCCGTTCAAGAATGTCATCCGGAACCAAAGGACGTCCATTGGAATCGCGATCACCTTCCCATTCTCTAGTTACCGCGCGAATAATTTCAGGATTAGTGACTCTCATATTTCCCTTCAAACGTCTTGTAAATGAACCGAGTAACTATACGACCAAAAATCTTACACCCTATGCTTCCAGTTCCTAAATTTGTGGGGCGGGTGTCCCGTCGCTGTTAAGAATTCTGGCCTCGATCAACGCATCTTTAACCTCTGAAACCTGAAAGTCTGAGAGTGGGAGATTAGGCTTCCTGGGCACAGTTCCTTCATAACCTAGAAGGTTTAGTCCCGTCTTCTGTACTCCGACGCCCCAGGACATCCCAAGAAAATCAATACGATTTATACGCTCTTGCAATTCACGCGCTTCTGCATACCGACCGTTTAAGCATGCCTGAATAATATCCCTGGCAATATGTGGCCCCCAATTCCCAAACAAAAGACATCCTCCAACCGCACCTATCATTCCTCCCGGCATAAGCAGTGTGCCGTTACAGGTCCAAAATTTCACCGCATCCGCCACAAAAGCCGATACTCGACATTCGTATCTGTAATTGAGAGACATGATGTATGCAAAAACATTTTCAAACGATGTAATGTCGTGAACCTCAGCCGGTGTTACATCCACTCCCATTGAGGTTTTAGGCTGATGAATAATCACAACCGGAATAGGGCTCTGTGATGTAACTTGTTCAAAATAGTCTTGAATAGGAGCTGCCCTTCCTTGGCCAGATGGTGGCGGAATTCTGACTCTGATCATGTCTGCCCCAGCTTCGGCATAGAGATCTGAGAGTCTGACAGCCTCGGTCGGTGAGAGAGCATCAATTCCGGCGATAACAAATTTACGGCCAGCATGAGCTTCTACAACAGTCTTAATCGAAAGAACCTTCTCCGGCTCCCCCATGTGAAACTCTTCTCCACCATAACTGCCGACAACAAATCCGGAGAGCGCAGTTTCACAGAATTTATCAACATTACGAGATAACGCATCAAGGTCTAGGGACTCATCGGCGTTGAAAGGCATATTGGTGGGTGCAACAATTATTGGATCTGTGGAAGGAATAGGCATTTGAAATCTTTATTCTTTCTTCAACTTAATAGAACACATAATATTAGAAGCGAATATTACCCTTGGAGAGATCCTTGAAGATTTGCTAATCCACATTGTTTTTAATTTGATGAGAAACTTGAGAAACTAATGAAGAGATGATTTAAGCAAAGTTAATCGCCAAACGTTACTTTTATTTCCATAAATTATGACAAGTATGACAACTTGTGCTCCACTTAAACCTGAATACCAGAGGTTTAGGAACTTAACTCACTTTGAACAAGACCCGGATGCTACAAACTGTAGCCATAGTGGCAACCGCTGTGCTAACTATAAGTTGTCACGGCAATCTCACATCTGACGATGCAATAAACTCAGACGAACTTGTTGTTTTCACTACCGCATCAGATGTTGGCCTTGGTACTCATAGAATTCCTATCAATATGCGTAAAGGGGACGGGACACCCCTTATGGATATGGCTTCAATAATTGAGGTTTCATATTCTCCAACTGATTCCATGCAGGATCAGATTGTCGACGATTTGAAATGGAGAAAGTGGCCAATTCACGGTGGAATCTATACCACAACCATGGAATTCAACAAGGTCGGATTCTGGACCATCAAAGTCAAGGTTAAATCCGATGAACTTCAACTGTCCGCAGAAACAGGGATCTTGGTCAAGTCTCGCACTGAGGCCCCTGATATCGGAGAGGTGGCACCTCCCACAAAGACTAAGACCAATCCCAAGGGAGCAAATCTCAGGTTTATTACTACGGCACCGGAACCAGATCCTGACCTCTATTCGATCAGTTTCGACGAAGCCGTAAAAACCGGACTTCCAACGGTGATAACATTTTCCACCCCGGCATATTGCCGGTCTGGCGCATGTGGACCACAAACCGAAGTATTATCCGCACTTGAGGACCAATATAAGGGTCGGATAAATTTCATACACGTAGAAATCTTCGATAACCCAGCCGAAATGCTTAACAGTGGAGATCCGTCTGTCGGCATAGAATCCCCAGTAATTGATACTTGGAATTTCCACACAGAACCTTGGACATTCACCATAAACAACTCAGGAATCGTCGTCGGTAGATTTGAAGGTTTTGTAACTGCCGAAGAAATTGTAGAAGACTTACTTCCAATTCTGAACGGCACCTAATCTGCCAGATGCATTATCCGCAAAATGCCAGAATCAGTTTCCTCATACTCAACGGTTACTGGTTCGCCCAAGGCACGATGCTCAAGTAAATGGGCCGGTGTAAATCCAGCGAAAACACCTCCGCCCTCGAACCTCCACTGTTTCCCAGAATCATCCTCTAGGGTAAGGCTTGCGACTGTAGTTACTGAAGACGTTTCTACATCCAGCACCTGCCCTGTCACAGTGTTGAGATTATTGTCAAAGCATGAAGCCCCCACAATGGAAGATATCATGACAAGAAGTACGAAAATGAGGAGGAATAATATTCTGGTTCGAATCATTCTCGAATACTAACAACAGCATAAGCCATCTAAACCCTTTATTTATACGGGGTTCAAACTTTCTAGCGAACGCGAATCATACGATTAATAATCATAAGATGCCTGATAATGAGATTCATCTTATGAGCGACCGATAAACCATCGGAGTTCCAACCGTTAGTCAAATACCTCGATTATGGGTCTTTTTTGTCCTCACGGACATGGTTTTTGGTCATTAATGAGTCTATTTCGAGTTGGGCAGATGGTATCGTCGAGGACGATACGATAGAAAACCCTGTAACTGATAATCGAATGCCATTATCTTTCCATTTAAAAAGCCGACTAGTACCTAGACATTAAAGTTGCAAAATCCATCTGGACCTAAGCCAGGCGACAAAGTCGTACGACGACCTAGGCAATCAGAAATATCTCCTGTGCGAACTCACGTCGGGCGGCGCGAGGTTTCAGTACGCGGACCAACATCACCGATGATGCTGGTATACAGCTTCTTCGTAGTCGCACTCATTGGCGCATTATTATTAGCTCTACCTGTTTCAAGCACTGAACCTGGTTTTATGTCTCCGACTGGTGCTTTATTCACCTCAATTTCCGCAATGACCGGAACCGGATTAATAGTTGTGGATACTGAAGAAGCCTGGACAGGGTTCGGAAAGGCTGTCATAGCCGTTTTGATCTTCATAGGCGGCCTTGGATTTATGACCGGAGCGGCGTTCTTGCTTCTCATAACCGGTCGTCGCTCAAGCCTTCAGGGTCGACTTGTGGTCGGCGCTGGACTTGATGATAACCGACTCGGAACAATTGCTTCATTAGCAAGAAACATCATATTGATGGCGATCGCAGTGCAAATCATCGGGGCCGTTTTAATCTTCATTCGATGGTATGTAGTAACACCTATATGGCCTGGTATAACACTGCAAGAAAGTCTCTGGCAGAGTGTGTTCACTTCGATATCGGCCTTTAACAACGCTGGGTTCGAAATACTCCCAGATGGGCTCATAGGCGGTGAGAGTTTGAGTGGCTTCACCAGGGATGTACCCACTTTGATGATCATTGGCGCCATGATCCTGATCGGTTCCTCAAGCTACGCAACACTTTCTAACCTCATCGAAATCCGAGGACGCAGAGTTGGAGCTCTGCTATCGAAAACAATACTGATCGGTTTCGCTATTTTGACCGCACTGGGAGTCGGGGCTGCACTAACTGTGATTGGCATATCAAGAGATATCGCATTATTGGAGATTCTCGGAGAAGTAATCCTGACTGCAACTGTGGGCTGGGTGATCGTCTTTTATGTGCTGAAATTCCGTAAATGGGCTTTGCTCAGTCTTGATACGAAGTTGGTCTTGATCGGCATTGGCTTGATGCTGGTTATCGGGTTGATATCTTTCTTGAGCTTGGAATGGTCAAATCCAAATACGATTGGACATGAGCCCGCGGTTTCAAAAGTAACACAAGGTTTATTTCACACAGTCAATAGAACCGCTGGCTTTTCATCAGTTGATTACAGCCAGCTACATCCTGCCAACACGAGTGTCACTGAAGGATTAATGTTTGTCGGCGGGGTGTCGGCATCGACAGCTGGAGGTATCAAAGTCAGCACATTGATGGTGATCATTATCGCGTCTTTCGCCATTTTCAGCGGCAAGGAGCGGACAACGATCTTTGGTAGAGAGATCCCACGAGTAAATGTTCAGCGTGCGATGGCTGTGGCAGCAACAGCAACACTAGCATTGCTTGTCCTGGTAGTCTCCCTCTTCATCGTTCAGCCTGATCTGGAATTTCGAACCGCTATTTTTGAAGTTATCTCTGCCTTTGGAACAGTGGGGTGGTCTGCAGGTACCACGCCACATCTCAACGAAGCAGCTCAGGTCGTAATCTCAATAGCTATGTTTACAGGTCGATTCGGACCTATAACGATCACGCTTTTCATGGCTGGACGCGAGCGCCAAGACACCATTCGCTATGCAGGCGAAAGGATTCGGATCGGTTAATGGCTATAAATTCGAATCATCAACTGGGAAGATACATATGACAACCAATGGCATCTATGCAGCGCCTTAGAGACTAAAGATCACCATTGAACAAACATTGGCATCACTACGTGCGTGTAGCCTTCATGATTGGCTGATCTGAATACACCAGGGCTGGATGGCGTAGTAGTTTCGAGAACGACTTCTTCGCCACTCAAAACATTCAACACATCCATCAAGAATTTACTATTGAACGCCACCTTGGTCTCATCACCATCTACGGCAGCGTCTAGCTCATTCTCATTAGAGCCTACTTCTTCCGCTCGTGAAATAACTTTCACTGCCCCTGAGGCATCACCATCGCCCGGATTAACAATGACCCTGATGATCCCACTACCGTCTCGTGCAAATATCGATGCTGCTCTGGTCGCCTGAACCATACCGGCAAGATCGATTGTAGCTTTCGTACCCCAGCTAGTCGGAATCAACTTTTCATAATCTGGGAACGTTCCCTGTACAAGGGCGGTCACAACTTCTGACGTATCAAGGCGGAACTTAGCAGATCGGCCATCGCCGTCTATAGATAATTCAACACTTGCTGACCCATCACCAAGCAAACGCTCTACCTCTGCTAATGTCTTTGCGGGCACTATCACCCCTACTTCAGCGTTCACCGGGGCGTCCAGCTTACCGCTTTCAACCGCTAGGCGAAATCCATCAGCAGCAGCAAGCGTAAACGTATCACCAGCAAGTTCAACCTTTACGCCGGTCAGAACTGGCCTTGAATCATCGGTTGCCGCAGCCAACACAACGCGCTCCAGTGCGCCCCTAAACGTGTCTGCGGGAATTGTGACTGATGAACCGCCATCTACTGTCGGAATAGGAGGGAATTCTTCTGATGCAATCCCGTTTATTTCACCGTTAAATTTGTCACAGGTCACAACAACGCCAACTGGCTCATTTTTAAACTCAATATCAACTGTCTGCCCTGGCAATGAATTGACAAAATCAGTAAGCATTCTTGCAGGAACAGTTACCCTGCCCTCACCTTCGATTTGAGCTCCAATCCATGTGCTTATAGAAATCTCGGTATTTGTAGCCGTCAATTTCAATTGACCTTCATCACCTTCAAGCAGGACATTCTGTGTCACTGGCAGAGTGGCACGCGCTGCAACTGCCCTACTGACATTAGCAAGGCCACGACTAAGGTTTTCTCGAAGGCAAGTTACCTGCATGCTGTTCCTTTCGGTTGTCATTGAAAACGGAGCGCTAATACTCTATATATGGTGTCGAAGTATATGTACCACCACAACGTTTGGTCAATTTGGGACTGTCCAGTTTACATGGCGATTTATCATGACGAAGATCATAGATAGAATGCTTAAACGTCTTAAGTTTCTATTAGCTGTGCAATAAAAAAACATACACGCAAGTCAAACACCAATGAGCAATTCGAAAATAAGTGAAATTTTGGAAAAACTCTCAAATGGAGAAATCTCAGTCGAGCAAGCCGCTGCAGAATTAAGCCTGACCACCCCGACAAGTGATCTTGAATTTGCAACAGTAGACCACCAGCGAAGTGAACGAATCGGATTTCCAGAAGTTGTATATGGGCTAAGTAAAACGCCAAAACACACAGCGGATATTGCGGAGCGAATTTTCGACAGAGAAGGTGTGGTCTTGGTAACAAAATCTTCCAAGCAAGCGTTCAAAATACTGTGCCAAACAGTCCCTGAGGCCGTGTGGGAAGAAGAATCACAAGCGATTTGGGCCGATCGACGCGAGAAAAAAAATCTTATCCCAGGTGTAGCAGTAGTCGCAGCCGGAACTTCCGACTTGCCAATCGCCAGCGAGGCAGTTCTCACTGCAACGCTTATGGGATGCGAGGTCAACCTGATAACCGACGTAGGCGTCGCAGGCCTGCATAGACTCTCAAATCGAATGGATGAACTCAATAGCGCCAGGGTCATCATAGTCGTGGCAGGCATGGAAGGGGCACTCCCTAGTGTTGTGGGGGGGCTTGTACGCGCCCCCGTTATAGCGCTACCCACGTCTGTAGGGTATGGAGCCAGCCTAAATGGTGTCGCTGCACTGCTAGCGATGTTGAACTCTTGTGCCCCTGGAGTATCGGTCGTCAATATAGACAACGGTTTCGGTGCAGGATACCAAGCCGCTTCAATAGTAGGCGCAACTTGGAAAGATTAATGGCTGCAACATGTCACAGGCCCAGCATAAGGTGATTTTGGCGTTGACGCAGTGCAGGCTGCTCGATTAGCTACTCATTATTTCACTGTATCTATGCATATCTTTAGACATCCAAGAGATTCAGGTATTTGAAAATATGAGTGAACGAAAAATCAAAATACTGTTTGATACTGATATAGGTTCTGATTTGGATGACGCTGTCGCTTTATCTTATTTATTAGCGGAGCCACGATGTGATTTATTAGGAATAACCACCGTATCGGGTGATGTCCTGAAGCGCGCGCAACTTGCAAGCGTTTTATGCAAAATAGCACAAAGGGACGTCCCTATAAGGATCGGATCAAGTGATCGTCTTGACGGACCTACCAGGCAACCAATGGTGCCCCAACATAAGGTTTTAGCAAATTGGGAACATGATGCTAATGTGAGTGGTGAGAGTGCCAATGAATTTATCGCTAGCACAATAAGAAATAACCCGGGTGAAATTGTTATGTTAGCCGTCGGTCCGTTGACTAACATAGCGCAACTATTCGTAGATCATCCTGACGTACCGCCCCTTTTGAAATCACTCCAAATTATGGGTGGCAGATTTATAAAATCGGACGGATTGCCCGCATCTGAATGGAACATTCATTGTGATCCTGCCGCTGCAGAGATCGTGTACGGGACTGACGTTCAATTACATACTTCTATAGGTCTAGATGTGACCTATCAGGTGGTAATGGACTCCATTCAGGTAAAAAGACGATTTCAACACCCATTACTGAGACCTGTCTATGAAATGTCCAGAATTTGGTTCGAGGATCGACCAATACTGAGATTTCACGATCCATTGGCCGCCGTGGCTATTTTTGATCCTTTTGTATGTGATTACACTACAGGCACGGTAAGTGTAAAAAGAGACGAAGGCAGAAACGATGGCGTAACCAGATGGCAGGCTGACCCTCAGGGCTCACATCGCATAGCATCTAAGGTCTATGCTGATGAGTTTTTTAGATCCTATTTTTCTGTATTCAATCAGGATTAGTTGACCGAAAGGCCCTATGTGCATCTATAGAACTCTGATCAAATAACACTCGTATCCATCTGGAAGCCTACTAGTTAAGTGTCTTCAAATACGCGATCAAATCGGTTATCTCAGATGCAGACAGATCGTCAAACGAAGGCATTAATCCCTCAGTGAAACCATCCACCACAAATGCACCCGGTTCCCTTATAGACTGCTCTATGTACGCTTCAGCGGTCCGGCTATCCGCCCGACCCTCTGAACGAGCGTAAATCCCAGCAAGACCTGGACCTATGATTGTCTCTTCACCTGTTGAATGACATGCGGTACAGCCATTATCAGCAAACAACTGCTCTCCCGACAATGGATCCCCAGCCAACTGCCGAGATGCGTCTTCAGTCTTACTCGAGGTAGTTCCGGTTCCCTGTGAGCGTTCTACTGCATCTGCCGCCGTTGGATGAAACTCCACCGGTACCTGGGTAGGAATCTGCTTCTCGTTGCAGCCTGCCAACACAAGTAGCATCAAAATCACAGCAAATATCATTAGGTTTATGCGATTACCCGTCACAGTATCTTCCTTAGCAGTATTCCGGCCTTATTAAATCTCATGATGCAAACAGTTGAAAATTCGATCTATGAACCACGTTAGCAACAAGGTTAATCGCGGTCAATCGTATTTTGGGATTATTAAGTAAGAGACAACGCAAGAAGTCTATAAACGGTCAATTTTTAGTTCGACACACGCCTAATTTCAATCTCTTCGCCTGGCGCTAATGCCACACGGCGAATTTCGATATCAAGTTTCAATAGCCAATAACTCAAAGTCGCTTTACTCACGCCCAAACGCTTGGCCGCTCCGGTGAGTCCTACATCATTGACAATTTCAGGCAGTGCTTTTTCAAGAGGGCGCCTGAGTTTGCGCTCAGCCAATATCATCTTTTTAGTTTTTGCGCCTCGCATTTGTCTCCTTAGCCGTCCGACCAAACAATGAATCTAAATGTAGGTTGCCCCTGCCCCGCTTCACCCGGTTTTTTGATACCGAATTAGGTTATTTTCAGTTGCGACCGGAACACTCAACCGGCACACCTCACTCAATAAACCCGCAGCCCAAAGGATACCAACCATGCACTAAACTCGTCAAGAACTAGTTTGTTTTTTGTTCAAAACTTTTTTTGTCTTTGTTCGAAATTTTTTCCAAATACTGCATAATTATATCAATAATTTTATTCTTGATTCACTCTTGGAAAACATTGCGAATATTTTGCGCGTGAACTTGCAGAATTTGGATGAGTTTAGTGACTGTACTATTGATATGGCGTTGCTACATGCCGTATCAAATCACTAGGCCTAGATCCTGATCCAATCACAACATTCGGATGTGCATGCATAAGTTAGAAAATATAACCGCTAATTGGCTAGACCCTCCAATACAACGGTCTCCAAAGAGAACGAGGAAGGTTCAATCAGTCCCAATATCAGTGTTTAGGGCAATAAAAGGTCTCTACGGCTAACGCGCAGTTGAAAACAGTCGCGTTTATCTGGAGTGAAAATCCACTATTCCAAGAAGGCTTTACGTACGAGCCACTGGTAAACTTTCTACAGTATTTTCCTGTAATTAAGCACGCACTCCCCTGCTCCTCCGGTTATTTCACAGTTCTAGGAGATAAGCCAATAGAGTTCGCAACAGATCTGATTAGCAACCTGGAAACGTTAGTCCTCGCATTCTCTTCTGATGTCTACGAATTCATGGGCTGGTTTGGCGTCATCGTTCTCATGGCGATTGAAAGCACGGCCATACCCTTGCCGAGCGAAATAATCATGCCGCTGGCTGGGTGGTACCTCGTACTTGATCAGGGCCATGGCTTCCCGCATGTGATACTCGCAGGGTTTTGGGGAGCCGTTGGAAGCTTAGCAGGATCTCTTGCTGAGTATTATGTTTCGAAATGGGGTGGACGCCCTCTTATAGAAAAGTACGGCAAATACCTACTAATCACACCCCACGACCTGAGTCGAGCTGATAGATGGTTTCAGACTAGAGGTGAACTGACGGTATTCGTTGCAAGAATGATCCCAGGTGTCCGTGGCTTCATATCGATCCCTGCGGGTATTGCACATATGAACGTACTAAAATTCTCCATATTTACATTTCTCGGCGCTTTACCATGGACACTCGGCCTCGCATGGGGTGGTTTCCTACTGGGAGAAAATTACCATGCAATACGACAAGCCTCCAAACCATTCGACATCCCAATAATAGGGATAGCGATAACCCTAATCGCCTGGTTAATATGGCGACGAATAAGAGAAATTCGTTCGCAATAATCGCATTCCGACCATTTTTTCAAAAGTGAGAAAAAGTTAGCAGTGCCATTCGGGTCACCTAAGAAAGATAGGTAGTACTAAAAAAATAAAATCCTGCCATTTAGATATAGTCAACAACATATCCAAACTGCTGGTACCCTTTTGAACTTACTACGGGTTAAATCAATAGATGACCACCGAAATCAAAAGAAAACTGAATGTCGAAGTAAACGGCATCAACATCGAGTGCGCTTCACAGGCAAGGGTACTCGACGCGATAAATGAGGCAGGATTCGACGTCCCAACGCTTTGCTACGATGAACGTAGCGGACCACAAGGCACGTGCAGGATGTGCCTCGTCGAAGTAGAAGTAGAAGGAAAAGCACAGCAAGTTGCAGCTTGCACAGCTTATGCTTCTGATGGAATGCAAGTTGCAACTCATACTGATGAAATCGTCGACTACCGCAAGACGATCCTCGAACTCTTGCTGTCAGAAACATCATCGCCAACAGCATGTCCAAAATGCATTTCCTTCAAAAAGTGCGAACTACACGATGCTGCCGAACAATATGACGCAAAATGGGATGCATTCCCATCACTGGTAGCGCGTGAAAAACCAAAAGACGCAAACCCGTTTATACAGCGGGACTACGATTACTGTATCTCCTGTTTCAGGTGCACGAATATTTGTAATGATTGGGAACAGGCAGGCGCAATAACAGTTAATGGCAGAGGGCAAGAAAACTCCATAGCTTCTTTCTTCAACAACGACCTACTCCAATCACCTTGTACTTTTTGCGGTCAGTGCATCAACACCTGCCCAACAGGTGCTCTTACAGATAAAAAAATTGTAGGCAAAACAAAAGCTGAAGACCTAAAACGAACAAAAACGATTTGTCCTTACTGCGGGGTTGGCTGCGGTATACATTTGCTAAGCGAAAACGGACAACTAAAAGGAACCGAACCAGATTTCCATGCGCCCAGTCGAGGATCTCTATGCGTAAAAGGTCAGTTTGCCTCCTGGGAATTCGTCAAAAGCGAAGAACGCCTTAAATATCCCTTGATCAAAAAAAATGGGGGATTTGAACGTGCTTCCTGGGACGAGGCCCTTGATTTGATGACGAAGCGATTCACAGAAATTCGTGAGGAGTCAGGACCTGACTCCATCGTATGCTGGTCATCGGCTCGATCGGTCACCGAAGCAAATTACCTGATGCAAAAGTTTTCACGAGTAGGTATCGGTACAAACAATATCGATAACTGTTCACGTACCTGACACGCCCCAACGGTCGCCGGTATGGCGGTCATGGTTGGCAAAGGTGCCATGACTAACTCTATTGAAGAGTTAGCCGGGACGGATCTTTTACTTGTGGCAGGATCGAACACTACAGAAGCTCATCCTGTCATATCACTACGAATGAAGCGCGCTGTTCGTAATGGCGCCAAGCTAATAGTGATAGACCCACGCAAAATTGAGCTAACAAAATGGGCAACCCGCCACCTACAAATTAACATCGGAACGGATATACCCCTATTCAACGCTTTTGCCCACGTCATGATCAAGGAAGGCTTATATGACCGCGAATACGTGGAAAAACGGACTGAAGGGTTTGAGGAATTAGCCAAACATGTGGAGTTTTATACCCCTGAGTACGCATCAGAAATCTGTGGCGTACCGGCTAATGAGATTATCGATACTGCCCGTGAATATGCCGCAGCTTCTGGTAAAGCTGCTATCTGCTACACACTTGGGATCACCGAACACTCCTGCGGGTCTCATAACGTTCAATCTATCGCCAATCTCGGCATGCTTGGTGGCAACTTCGGAAAGCTGAATGCCGGAGTAAACCCACTCAGAGGGCAGAATAACGTGCAGGGAGCATCAGATTCCGGAGCATTACCGACTGATCTCCCGGGCTATCAAAAACTTGAACGCCCGGGGGTTCGGGAAAAATTTGAAGCAGCGTGGGGCTCTGAGTTACCAAAACGACGCGGCATAACCAAAATAACAGCAATGAACCAGATGCTACGCGGCCGTGTGAGAGGCGTGTACATCATGGGTGAAAACACGGTCGTCTCCGACCCAAACACCAATCATGCACAAGCGGCACTGGAAGCAACAGATTTCATCGTAGTCCAAGATATTTTTATGACCGATACAGCCAAGTTGGCTGATGTCGTACTGCCAGCCGCTTCATTTGCAGAATCCGACGGGACTTTTGCAAATAGCGAACGGAGAGTTCAGCGCGTTAGACCTGCGATAAAACCTGTTGGAGAATCACGCACAGACGTCGACATCTTGCTTGATGTGATGAAAAGATTCGGCGTGTCACAAAATCTAAACACGTCCTCCGACGTCTGGGACGAAATGCGGCGGCTAGCACCGATCCTCACCGGTATCAGCTACGAACGACTTGACAAAGAAGGCGGTATTCAATGGCCGTGTCCAAGCGAAGACCATCCTGGTACACAATATCTACACAAAGATGAAATGGATTCTGGAATCCCCGGTTACTTTGCCCCGGTAGATCACATCCCGCCCGCCGAAGAAACGGATTCAGAGTACCCCATAATCCTTACTACGGGCAGACGCCGTTCGACCTACCATACCGGCACCCAAACTGGCCGAGCTAGTAGCTTCGGCCTACTCGTGCCTTCTGAGATGGCAGAGATAAATCCTGATGATGCCGATCAACTCGAGCTTTCAGACGGTGAAATAGTGACGGTTGCGTCAAGAAGGGGTTCAGTTGAAGTGCCGATAAAAATCACAGACAAATCACCACACGGAACGATCTTCATGAGTTTTGCATTCCCGGAACTCACTCAAACGAACCGTCTTACATCCGATGCTTACGACTTTATAACCGAAACGCCTGAATTCAAAGCCTGCGCAGTTCGTATAGACAAACTTAACGGAACAGTCATAGCAAAAGCATCAGACTGATCACTGGCCTCGAAAATTATTGACGGGGACTCATTCTCGAGGACCAAAAACTTGGGTCACCCACAGTCGGGAAGTCGATTGGTTCAACCCGCCCCATGATCTCCTCACCTGCTCTAAACGATTGAACATTGGAGTGGACGTGTTTAGCTATCTGCTGAGCAGCACCGATTTGATTGGTCAACGGATTATTAGTGACCAAGAGCTTGCCAGATGAAATTAGATTCTCATCAGCCCCGCTAATGTGCTCACCTGAACAATCAGTGGCATATCCGGCAAGACTCCCGTTCGAAAGAGCCTCGAGCACATCAACCTCATCTACTACAGAAGAATCAGATGTGTTTACGAGTACGGCTCCGGGCCTCATTAGATTAATCTCACGTTCAGAAATCAACGGACACGCAGTTGGACCTGGATATACGTGGATAGAGATCACATCTGAACCCGACAACAGTAAATCTAACGAATGTCTCCTTACATTTAGTTCGGTTAGAGTCCTGGCCCTTGGGGTACGTACATCCGCAACGCCGACATTTGCTCCGGATAAAGTCAAATTCCTGGCAACTTCAAAGCCCACATCTCCTATACCGATAATCCCCCAATCTGCATCAGGCTTAACATGGAGTGGGCCAGCAAAGCCAAGCACACGATTTGAAACGCGCTGTGATATAGCCGGTGATATGCCAGCCACTGGAACCTGAGCGTTAAAAAGTTCAACGACAAGCGGAATTGATATCCTGCAGTCTATGAAATGAACAAAATCAGGTCGGTTCTTATCAAAAATTGAACTCTGACCAATGTTTAATTCATCAATTATCAAAATATCCAAATTATTAACTTCAAACGGGTCAGCGCTTTCAAGATTCAATCTTTGAAAAAATAGGTCATTTTCAAATACTGACTCGACCGCTTTAGCTACCGGATTCGTTTCTTTTGCAAGTAATAGAACTTTGGACATCTGCTTACCAAAATGTGACCATAAACAAACAGATTTACATCGTATAAGAAGTTTTATAGTGAAAACTCCCTCCCCAGCACAAGTTCCAGATCATATGATTCATAAACGCTAACTCACGTCAGAAAGGTATCTACTGAATGGCAATCAACTTGCCTAACCCTCGAACCCTGTTGTTCGTACCCGGAAATCAACCTCGCATGTTGGAAAAATCTGCTGGCTTTAGTGCGCAATGGCTTATCCCAGACCTGGAAGACTCCGTGCCACAGGCAGAAAAAACATCGGCTCGCGGCATTGCAGCCGAGCACATACCTTTATTAGCGAAAGCAGGAAAGTTTCTGCTTCCTCGCGTCAACTCCCTGTCATCGGGTTTAGCGAAAAATGATATTGCAGCGATTGCATCCAAGGACATCATTGGAATTTCAATTGGAAAAATCGGTACAGTTGAAGATATAAACACGATTGATCAGATGCTCCAAACGGCCGAAAAAAACGCTA
>CEOQ01087464.1_pt1 | contig 18223 bp, 11 predicted proteins | sample 361351 | NCBI WGS metagenome assembly CEOQ01 (sample SAMEA2619907, study PRJEB7988) | marine metagenome | biome: marine biome (ENVO:00000447); feature: deep chlorophyll maximum layer (ENVO:xxxxxxxx); material: "saline water (ENVO:00002010), including plankton (ENVO:xxxxxxxx)" | depth 60 m | reverse complement strand
ACGATTGGGCAATATCGAATGGTGTGATAAGCGTTTTACCTTTCCCCTATGGCAAAGACATTCCATCGATTATGTGAAAAATAATGTGGTGTTAATCGGAGATGCTGCTCACAGTATTCATCCTCTTGCCGGACAAGGGGTCAATCTAGGATTTCTAGACGCTGCAGTATTAGCTCGGGAACTCCATCATGGAATCGAAGTAGGGCGTGAACTGTCAGATCAAACTGTACTTGGACGTTATCAGCGCAAGCGCAAGGGGCATAACCTTGGAATGATGTGGTTAATGGAGGGATTCAAATATTTGTTCGCCGAACAAGCACTACCGATTCGGTGGCTGCGCAATATTGGTATGAGTGGAGTCGATAACATTTCAGTCGTAAAGAATAATTTAGCTCGAAGGGCGATGGGTCTAGATTGGTAGACTAATGATGACTTTCAGCGTGCTGAGTATTTAAGATCGCGTTAACTGTCATCGTTAGATGATTTCGAATAAGTCCTTCGACTTGCTTATGACTAACTAATGAACAGGCTTTCGGCCAGTCCTGGTAAGTAACCGCTGCGTTAATGATTTCAGATTGCTTTAGTGCAACGAGCCCGTGTAGCTGCGCCCATATTAGCAATGTTGTGTTTACGACTTTTTCTTCTGAACAGGGAACTTTGTACTTGTCGTATATTTTCAATACCAATTTGCGGGTTCTTGCTAGGGTTCGAGTGGCGATTTCTACCATATCAGGGGTCGACCACTCGATTGGTAGGATTGAGCTGAATAAGAAGTGGAAGCGTGAAGGATACTCTTGGGAAAAATGACAGTAAGCTAAACAAATTTCCACAAGGTCCTGTTCTGGATCTCCAGAATTACTGGATCGATTCTCGAAGAACTTATTGAATTCGTCATAAAGGCGAATTTTGATGGCCAGCATTAATGCATTTCTATTAGAGAAATGGTTATACACGGCAGAGGGAGTTACTCCTACTTCTTTCGCGAGACGACGCAAGGAGAGCAATTCCACTTGGTTGGATTCAATTAGTTGCATTCCCTCGTCGATAAGCGCTTCCCTGACGTTGCCATGGTGATATGGTGGGGTTTTATCTTCTTCTGTTAGCATTTCTATAAACTCGTTGGGTGATTCTTATAATTTATTCAACTCAAAGTGATATCAAGCTGAATCACCTTTCTATCTGAAAGTAGCAAAGCCTTTCATCGAAGGTACTTCAGTACCCAAGTCTTACTATTCCACTTTTTATCAGCGATGGTTTATCAACTTCCTGAAGTTAAAAATCCTGAGGAATTCACAAAATTTATGGGGTAGTGTAATCATGCATATGAACTGCGTAAAGTTAATGGTGTTCATATATGCACTACCGTAATAAAACCACACAAAAAATCCTTATTTTAGAAATTCTTATGAAGATTTCTTAAAGTCAGTCGATACTATGTTTTGCGAACTTTGACCCCCCTAAAATGGGGCATTGCGGCAGTATGGAGCAGTTTTTGGCATGGCTAAGGAAACAAAATTTCCCTTCGATCTGGATCTCAGTAATCTGGATACAGGGAGTATTACAAACATCCTCAATGATATTGAGCAGCACATGCCATTAATGGAGGACGAAGGGGACAGAACACAACTTCTCCAAGTAAAGGAATTCTTCGAAGAAGAGTTGAAAGCTGCCAAGCGTCTCCACTAGCTCTCCTACACTTTCTTTTCAATTTTCTAATCCCGAATTCGGTCGGTGGAGCATCACCTTTTCCCGAATTAGGTGTACTTGGCTGTTTAGGATGGTTTATTCTGCAAAGCTTTCTTTCAGAAGATAATATTCTTAAAAGAATTCTCTATTATTCTCAGGATTGTTCAAACCGAATAATTAACATAAGGGTAAGGTATATGAAAACTATTCTTTCACTAATAGCACTTTTCCTAGTTTGTTCAAATGCAACTGCTCAATTAGATACAGCTGCATTAGAACGTGCGATGGCAAACCCTGATCGACCAGCAGCAGAAAAAGAAAGAGACGCGGCACGCAAAGCTCCTCAAGTGCTTGCTTTTGCGGGTCTGGAACCTGGAATGACAGCTCTTGACATAATTGCTGCTGGTGGTTGGTATACCGAAGTGCTTTCTTATGCTGTCGGCGATAGCGGCAGAGTAATAATGCAAAATGCCGGCGCTATGGCTGAACGTTATAGCGAAGCCATAGTTGATAAGGAGGATCGTCTAAGCAACATAGAACTGCTCGAAGGTGATGTTGGTAGCGTTGCAGCGAGCTCAGTGGATTTTGCTATTACTGCACTAAATTTTCATGACGTACATAATTCAAATCCACAAGCGGCCCAAAGCCTGCTTGGTCAGATCGCAACATCACTAAAGCCGGGCGGCATTTTTTTGGTGATCGATCACGAGGGTACACCGGGTGCTGATAATGTGTCGTTGCATCGCATATCTTTTGATGAAGCAGTTAGCGCGATCGTCAATAGCGGCCAATTTGCGCTAGTTGGTGCAAGTGATGTTTTAGATAATGCTGCAGACGATCACACGGTTGGTCCATTCGATCCGAGCTTGGGTAGAAATACCGATCGCATTGTTTTGAAGTTTGTAAAAATTTAAACACATCCAACAAATTTCGAATATGAAACCCGGCCTTAGCAGGCTGGGTTTTTTATTGTGCTAGACTCTTTGGCCACATTTTATTCGTTATAAGTCTAGCAATCGCAACACATCAACTCATTCGCCTTGAAAAGAAATAGTCTTGGATACACAAGAATCAAATAACTCCGTTAACAAATTCCTCTCGGTTTTTCAATATAGCAAAGTTGCATTGGAAATAGTTTGGAGTACCAGCGCGGCTTTGACCATTGTGATGGCAATCTCGACCTTAGTTTCCGGAGTATTGCCCGCTGCAATCGCGTCCGTGGGTGGTTTGTTTGTGGACGCAGTAGCTTCGGCTTTGCAGCAAACTGGTGAATTCGCAGAGCAAGCCCAAAGAGATCTTTTATTTTATGTCTTTCTTGAGCTTGCTCTGGTTGTCATCATGACTGGTGCGCAGAAATTGAATACCGTTTGCCAGTCGATACTGCGCGTGCTGCTAGGCAACAAAATTAACGTCATGATTTTGGAAAAAGCCTTAACTCTTGAGCTCGCCCACTTCGAAGATGCGGAGTACTACGACAAACTAGTGCGAGCCCGCAGAGAAGCCTCAAGTCGTCCACTTTCCTTGGTTATTAAAACCTTCGATCTAATGAGAGACGTAATTTCTATAATTGCGATTGGGGTCTTTCTGTTCCAGTTTTCAGTTTGGGCGGTAGCACTCTTGGCGATAGCTGGAGTACCAGCATTTGTTGCAGAAGCAAAGTTTTCCGGAGAAGCGTTTCGAATACATCGGCGGCGTTCAGCGGAACGGCGTATGCAGATCTACCTGGAAATGGTGCTGACCCGAGAAGATGGTGTGAAGGAAGTAAAGCTCCTGCAGCTAGGTAAGCTCTTCTTACAGCGCTATGTAGATATTTTTCGTAACATATATAAAGAAGATAGAAGCCTGGTATTAAGGCGTGGTTTCTGGGGATATGTTCTTGGATTGCTTGCAAGCGCGGCATTTTACTTTGCTTATGGATGGGTAGGCTTTGCGGCTATCGCTGGCGCAATCACAATTGGGCAGATGACGATGTACATCGCTCAGTTTCGACTTGGACAGAATGCAGTTACCAATAGCCTGACCGCAGTCAATGGAATGTACGAAGACAATTTGTACCTATCTAATCTTACAGAATATCTGGAACACAAGATTCCTGAACAAACTGGAGACAAAACTGTTGGTCCAAAGCCTGAGGATGGGATTCGATTTGAAGAAGTAACTTTTGTTTATTCCGGTAGCGAAAAACCCGCATTAAACAATGTATCCCTGCATATTAAACCGGGACAATCCTTGGCAATCGTTGGAGAGAACGGTAGCGGCAAGACAACACTGATAAAACTTTTAACGCGACTGTATAAACCTACAAATGGGAAAATATTTTTTGAAGGGCTTGAACTTAAAGAATGGGACATAGATGTCCTGCGTAAAAAAATCGGAGTCATTTTTCAAGATTTTGCTCGCTATCAGTTAATAGTTGGTGAAAATATAGGAATTGGTGATGTTGAGGAAATTGAAAAAGAACCTCGTATCCGAGAAGCGGCACATAAAGGCATGGCAGATGTCTTCGTAAAAGATTTACCTCAGTCTTACAAAACTCAATTGGGTACCTGGTTTAAAGATGGTAAAGAATTGTCAGGAGGCCAGTGGCAAAAAATTGCCCTATCCCGCGCCTTTATGCGAAGCAAAGCGGACATATTGGTTTTGGATGAACCGACTGCCGCGATCGATGCCAAAGCAGAAGCCGAAATTTTTAGTCATTTTCGCGATCTTACCGCTAACAAGATTTCGATAATTATTTCCCACCGATTTTCTACAGTTAGAATGGCGGACCATATAATTGTTTTAGATAAAGGAAAAATACAGGAAGAAGGAAGTCATACAGATCTACTGGACACTGGTGGCCAGTATGCGACTTTGTTTAATCTTCAAGCACAGGGCTATCAATAATGATTCCCCTGATTTTCGAAATAGATAATTTATTTCTGTTTGGCATTGCTCAGGGTTGGATTGCTCTAAGCACTCTTGCTGTCTAAAGCCATAAAACTTTAAAACCCACTATACATTAGCCGCAAGCTTGATTAGAGTTTAGACTGCCTTATCACTAGTAAAAGCAGGATACTAATGAATTCCCATGAACCAAAATCGGAAGAACCCAGCGATAACCTAGTGACCCCGCGACGTCGCACTGGTCTTGATCATCAGCCTTCTGTGCGTAAAATACATAGAGCTCGCATCAGACTTATCGTTTGTCTCTGGACGCTGCCGGTTTACATACTAACAGTCTGGATTCTGCTGAGTAATAGACAACCAATCGACCTCTTTATGTTTTTCTATTTTGTGCTCTGCGCAGGGTTCTGGTTAGACGTAGCACGCCGCCGTTGTCCCGCTTGCGCAAAACAGTTTTATGTAAAAAACATATTACTTAATCTAACCACACAAAAATGTGTGCATTGCAGTTTAGATATGGTTAGCACCAAGCTGCCTAGAGACAATAAAGTAAATTTCTAGTGCTTGGCGCAATCCTTGCGAATCAATTTTGAAATCTTTGCTGGTTGACTGGTTCCTATTAAGATTTCCCTAAAAACTTTTCTAACCCCTCTCTCTGCTCAGTTACTAGTTAGATTACAGGGATTGCAGAAACCAATTACAACGCGTCATTACTTGAACTGTTTGTATTGTCACAAAATCTACCAGAGTTTTTTGTGATTGATCCGGCAACTTTTTGATACTCTCTGTTTGAAGCAACAGGAGAAAATAATGTCATCAGATAGCAACGATGCATTTGAGCAAGTTTACGGATTATCTATATCCGACCCGGGCCAGTTCTGGGGAAATGCCGCTGAAGAAATTCATTGGTATAAGAAACCCAGTAAGGTATTGGATACCAGCGAAAGTCCTCATGGAAAATGGTTCGTCGACGGGGAATTAAATACTTGTTTCAACGCGGTAGACCGACATGTAGAGGCAGGTCGTGGCGACGACATCGCACTTATTTACGACAGTCCGGTAACCAGTACAGTTAGAAAATTCTCCTTTTCAGAATTACAAGAACTAACTGCGAAGTTTGCCGGTGTTCTAAAAACTAAAGGGGTGGAGAAGGGCGACCGTGTCATTATCTACATGCCAATGATTCCTGAAACGTTAGTTGCCATGTTGGCTTGCGCTCGAATTGGTGCGATTCATGGCGTGGTGTTTGGAGGCTTTGCTTCTAACGAACTAGCTGTGCGAATCGATGATGCTGAACCAAAAGTAATCGTAACTGCAAGCTGCGGCATCGAAGTTAATCGCGTCATTCCTTATATGCCACTACTAAATGGCGCTATCGACATTGCTATACATAAACCCTCTTCAATAATTGTTTTCGAACGACCAGAAGCTACCGCAGAGCTAATTGAAGGCAGAGATGTAAGTTGGAACGATGCAATGGCAACGGCTGAATCAGCCGACTGTGTCTCCCTAAAATCTACTGATCCCCTTTATATTCTTTACACTTCTGGAACTACTGGGATTCCCAAGGGCGTGGTAAGAGATAATGGTGGTCATGCCGTTGCACTTAACTGGACCATGAAAGCGATTTATAACGTCGAAGCAGGCGATGTGTATTGGGCTGCTTCTGATGTCGGTTGGGTAGTAGGCCATTCCTATATTGTGTATGGTCCTTTATTAAAAGGATGTACAACGATTCTGTTTGAAGGAAAGCCAGTTGGTACTCCAGACGCCGGTGCTTTCTGGCGCGTCATTGCTGAACATAATGTAAAGTCATTATTCACAGCGCCAACCGCCTTTCGTGCCATTAAAAAAGAAGATCCTGATGCAGAATTACTTAAGCAATACGATCTGAGTAATTTTGAAATTCTCTTTTTAGCGGGGGAGCGAACCGACCCCGATACTTTGTACTGGGCAGAAGAGAATCTAAACAAACCTGTGATCGATCATTGGTGGCAGACTGAAACAGGTTGGTCTATCTCGGCTAATTGTATGGGCCTAGGTATGCTTCCGGTAAAAGCAGGCTCGCCAACTAAACCAGCCCCGGGCTGGCACTTAGAAGTGCTGGATGAGAATTGTAATCCTGTAGTAAACGGAGAAGTAGGTGCTCTCTGCGGTAAATTGCCCATGCCACCCGGTTCAATGCTGACGCTATGGAATGCTCCAGAGCGATTTGTAGAAAGTTACTTCGCCGAATTTCCCGGTTACTACAAAACTGCCGATGCGGGATTCATAGATGATGATGGGTATGTCTTTGTTATGAGCCGTACCGACGATATTATCAACGTAGCGGGGCATCGTCTATCTACTGGCGGAATGGAAGAAGTTCTCACCGGCCATCCTGATGTCGCTGAGTGTGCTGTAATTGGTGTTGCTGATCAATTAAAAGGACAACTCCCGGTGGGCTTTCTTGTTTTAAAAACTGGGGTACAAAAAGAATCGGAAGACATTGTTGCCGAATGTGTGCAGCTAGTAAGAGATCAAATTGGTCCCGTGGCTGCATTTAAAAAGGCGGCGGTTGTGGTGCGATTACCAAAAACACGTTCAGGAAAAATTTTGCGAGGAACAATGCAGAAGATTGCCGACAACGAAGAATATCGCATGCCAGCTACTATAGATGATCCAATAATCTTAGATGAAATAGATGAAGCACTTCAGGTTTTAGGGCTTTCTAAGGCACGATCCTAGCTTTCAAGATAGGTATCTATAGCAGTTGCCGCTAATCGACCTTCATCGATTGCGCGCACGACTAGAGATTGTCCGCGACGGCAATCACCAGCAGCAAAAACTTTTTCATGTGAAGTTAGAAATTTGCCGTAATCAGCTTTGTAGTTGGAACGCTCATCTAGTTCTAAATCTAATGGTTCACTGATGTAGTGCTCTGGACCAAGAAAACCCATTGATAACAATATCAAATCTGCTTCCCAGAATTTCTCAGTACCTTTTATAGGTTGAAAATTCGTATCCACTTCAATTGTGTTTATACCTAAAAGTTTTCCTGAATCGTCTCGTACAAATTCTTTCCCGGAAATTGAATACACTCGCGGATCTTGCCCATCACGAGCCGCAGCTTCTTCGTGGCCATAATCAACGCGGAATATAGCCGGCCATGTTGGCCACGGATTATTATCCGCTCTATCTTCCGGCGGCTTGGACATAATTTCGAAATTGACTAATGATTCACAGTCATGGCGCAGCGAAGTCCCGATGCAATCAGTGCCGGTATCACCACCACCGATAACAATCACATTAAGATCTTTGGCTGAGATGTAGTTGCCATCCCTCAGATTCGAATCCAAAAGACTCTTTGTGTTCTTTAAAAGATATTCCATGGCGAAGTGCACTCCGGCACCTTCGCGTCCAGGAATTTGTAAATCTCTGGGTGTGGTTGCGCCGGTTGCTAACAAGACTGCATCAAAATCATTAATGAGTTGTTCGATAGCGATTCCGTTTTCACTACTGCCACTAATGTCAGTATTGACTATAAAGTTAATTCCTTCTTCCTTCAGTATATTTACTCGGCGATCTACTATTGTCTTATCAAGTTTCATATTGGGAATGCCGTACATCAGCAGCCCGCCAATGCGATCATCCCTCTCATAAACAATGACTTCGTGTCCGGAATGATTGAGCTGTGCCGCGGCTGCTAAGCCGGTGGGACCAGAACCAACAATTGCTACAGTCTTACCCGAGCGAAAGTGGGGTGGATTTGCAACTACCCAGCCTTCTTCGAAACCTTTGTCGGCAATGGCACATTCTATATTCTTAATTGTGACCGCTGGTTCATGAATACCTAAGACACAAGCCCCTTCACAAGGAGCAGGACAGACCCGACCAGTAAACTCAGGAAAATTGTTGGTTTTATGCAAGCGTTCCAGAGCTTCCTTCCAACGTTTGTTGTAAACCAAGTCGTTCCATTCGGGAATTAAGTTATAGACGGGACAGCCATCGGAAGATTGGCAAAACGGTACGCCGCAATCCATGCAGCGGGCACCTTGAGTTGCCAGATGTTCTTCGTGATGATCAGTATAGATTTCTTTGAAGTCGACTAAGCGTTCCATCGCGTCGCGATAGGGTTCAGTCTTACGTTCAAATTCTTTGAATCCAGTGGGCTTGCCCATCTATAGTCCTACGTTTTGCTCTGTTAAATTTTTGTGATGGTCAACGCGCTATGCAGCTGCCCGTTCTTCAAGCACACGTTTGTAGTCGGTCGGCATAACTTTTACAAACTGTCCAAGAGATGCTTCCCAATTCTCTAAAACCTTTTTCGCAACTGATGAATCTGTGTAATTTAAATGATTTTGAATAAGAGACTTTAATTGCAATATGTCGTTTGTGGTTGAAACAGATTCCAAACCAAAGGTTTCCATATTGCATTGCTTGGCAAACGTCTTGTCTGGATCCCAAACAAAGGCAACACCGCCGCTCATACCAGCGCCAAAATTTCTTCCGGTCTTACCCAATACGACAACGCAGCCACCTGTCATGTATTCGCAACCGTGATCACCAATACCTTCGATAACAGCGCTGGCGCCGCTATTGCGCACCGCAAAACGTTCCGCCGCAATACCGCGAATATAGGCTTCGCCACCAGTGGCTCCGTAAAGAATCACATTGCCGGCGATAATATTGTCTTCTGCCTTAAAAGTGCTCTCCTTTGGAGGGTAGATAATGATCTTGCCACCAGATAATCCTTTACCGACGTAGTCGTTTGCATCGCCTTCAACGGTTAGTGTTATACCTTTCGCTAACCAGGCGCCGAATGACTGTCCTGCCGAGCCGGTAAACTTAATGGTGATCGTGTCATCAGGTAGCATTTCTTCTTTCCAACGCTTGGCAACTTCGTTGGATAGCATAGTGCCGACCACGCGATTGGTGTTGATAATTTCATGTTCGAAAGAAACTTTTTCTCCCGATTCCAAAGCAGTTTGAGAAAGGCGAATGAGTTCGTTATCCAATGCCTTATCTAAACCGTGGTCCTGAGCTTGATTACAATAGAAACCGGTGTTTTCGAAAACTACTTTTGCGGGTTCCAGGATTGCAGATAAATCCAAACCACTTGCCTTCCAGTGTTCGATTGCTTCGTCGGTATCAAGTAAATCAACCCGGCCAATCATTTCATTCACTGAGCATACGCCTAGCTGTGCCATAATTCTCCGAAGTTCTTCTGCTACCATGAATAGATAATTCACTACATGCTCCGGCTTGCCTTTGAACTTCTTGCGTAGATCAGGATCCTGAGTAGCAATACCAACTGGACAAGTATTCATATGACACTTCCGCATCATAATGCAGCCGAGAGTAATCAATGGCGCGGTCGCAAAACCGTATTCTTCCGCACCTAACAATGTTGCTATAGCTATGTCTCTTCCAGTTTTCAGCTGGCCATCTGTTTGCAAGATAACCCGCGAACGTAAATTGTTCATCACTAGGGTCTGATGAGTTTCAGCAATGCCGAGTTCCCACGGTAGTCCGGCATGCTTGATGGAAGTCAGAGGAGAAGCGCCAGTACCACCATCATGTCCTGCGATTACCAGGTGGTCAGTTTTTGCTTTTGTTACACCGGCCGCAATCGTGCCTACACCTATTTCCGAAACCAGTTTCACACTAATTCGCGCATCACGATTCGCATTCTTTAAATCGTGAATCAACTGTGCGATGTCTTCGATGGAATAGATGTCATGGTGTGGTGGCGGACTAATCAGTCCAACACCAGGAGTTGAGTGTCTTATTCGTGCAATTTGTTCATCGACTTTGCGTCCGGGAAGCTCGCCGCCTTCTCCTGGCTTCGCTCCTTGTGCAATCTTAATTTGTAATTCGTCGGCATTGGTTAGATACCATGCAGTAACGCCAAAGCGACCAGAAGCAACCTGTTTAATAGCTGAGCGTTTGGAATCACCGTTAGGCATCGGATCAAATCGCGCTGGGTCTTCACCGCCTTCCCCAGTATTTGATTTTCCACCGAGACGATTCATGGCAATTGCTAGTGATTCATGGCTCTCTTCAGAGATGGAACCAAAACTCATCGCACCGGTTGCAAAGCGTTTAACGATTTCACTCGCCGATTCGACTTCATCGATAGAAATAGATTCGTTTACATCATTACGAAATTTCAGAAGTCCACGGAAAGTACATCGGCGAGTTGCATCTTCATTAGCGTTTTGGGCAAAAACTTCATATGCCTCAACGCTGTTGTTGCGTGCGGCCACCTGCAAATTAAATATCGTATTAGGGTTCCACATGTGAGTATCACCACCGGTTCGCCAATGAAAATCACCGGGGTTGTTCAGCACAGGGATCAGATCACTTTCTTTTGCTGGGTAACCGATGGCATGCCGCCGATGGGATTCTTCAATTAAAACATCGAAGTTAACGCCCTGAACACGACTGGCAGTTCCAATAAAGCTCTTGTCGATAATTTCATCCGCAAGTCCCACCGCCTCGAAAATTTGCGCACCCTTATAAGATTGCAATGTAGAGATGCCCATTTTAGCCATTACTTTAAGCATGCCTTTGGCAACGCCTTTCTTATAACCAGCAACTAGCGAATCTTCGTCCGGGTATCTATCTCCTAACAATCCTTCTTGGTTTGCTTGCCATAAAGCTTCAAAAGCTAGATAAGGATTAATGGCATCTGCACCGTATCCTGTAAGCAAACAATGATGATGCACTTCTCTTGCTTCACCGGTTTCTAAAACGATACCGATTTGTGTGCGTTGCTCGTTTTTCACAAGGTGGTGATGGACTGCACCACAAGCTATTAGAGCACTCAGTGGAATATGTGTTTTGGAGGTATGTCGATCAGAAAGAATAATGAATGAGAAGCCATCTTTAATTGCGTCAGATGCCTCTTCGCAAATTCTTTCGATAGTATTTCGATAAGCGTTTTCTTCACCAGCCTCGTAGATAATATCGATCACTTTGGATTTCATTCCTTTGTAATCCATGTACCTAATATCAGTGAGTTGCTGATTTGAAAGTATTGGGTGGTCAATGCTCAATCGATATGCTTGTTCTGGCGTTGATTCTAATAGGTTTCCTTCTGGGCCGAGGAAACAACGCAAACTCATGACCACTTCTTCTCGGATCGAATCGATCGCGGGGTTAGTTACCTGGGCGAACAGCTGTTTGAAATAGTCATATATCATGCGTGGCTTATCAGACAAACAAGCCAATGCTGAATCATTGCCCATTGAACCCAAAGGATCCCGCGCTTCAGTCACTAAAGGAATCAACATGAACTGCATGGTCTCGGTGGTATATCCGAATGCTTGCATGCGACGCAGTGTGTCTTCAGAGTCTAAAGAGTACGCCGCAGTGCTGGATGTAATATCAGTTAAAGAAACTTTGTGCTTTGCTAACCATTCACCGTAAGGACGCTTTTTGCAAATTATTTGTTTAACTTCTTCATCTGGAATCAGTCGTCCCTGGTCGAAATCAAGCAGGAACATTTTGCCAGGCTGTAAACGACCCTTGGTTTTTACATTGGCCGGATCAACATGCAGTACACCAACTTCTGAAGCCATGATGCATTTGTCGTCATGGGTGATGTAATAGCGTGACGGGCGTAATCCGTTTCGGTCGAGCACAGCTCCGATGTATTTGCCATCAGAAAACACGATAGAAGCAGGCCCATCCCAGGGTTCCATCAGCGCCGAATGATATTCATAAAAATCTTTTTTCTCCCGCGCCATATTTTTATCAGACTGCCAGGCTTCAGGGATCATCATCATAGTTGCTTCTGCTAAAGAGCGACCAGACAAGAGTAAAAATTCTAAAACTGCGTCGAAGCTGCCAGAGTCAGATAAGTCATCATCGATAACGGGAAATATCTTCTCGAGTTTGTCGCCAAACAAATCTGTAGCCACTGTACCCTGACGCGCTACCATTGAATTTACGTTGCCACGCAAAGTATTTATTTCGCCGTTGTGACTCATAAATCGATTTGGTTGAGCGCGGTCCCAGGACGGGAAAGTGTTGGTGCTGAATCTTGAATGCACCATAGCAAGATGAGTTTCAAATTTAGGATCAGTTAGATCCTTATAAAAAGGAAATAACTGACCTGGGGTCAGCATACCTTTATAAACAATAACTTTGGTTGAAAGACTGCACGCATAAACCTGTTTTCTTTCGGTTAGTGTTTCGTCATTGCGTAATAAATGAGTGAAGCGTTTGCGAATGACATAATTCACCCGTTCGAATTGATCATGATCAAGTCCGTTTGCAGCAGCTATGAACAACTGAATTATATATGGCTGGGCCATTTTTGAGGCCGGACCAACATCGGCCCCTTCTGCATCGACAGGGACTTCGCGCCATCCGACTAATTGCTGGCCTTCTTCCGTAATAATCTGATTAATAGCTTCCTGACAACGTTGTCTTTCTTCTTCTATCTGTGGCAAAAAGATATTGCCCACTGCGTAGTGACCCGGTGTGATGTCAGTAGCGAAGTTTTCTTTGGCAATATTTTGAAAGAAGCTGTGTGGGAGCGCCATCAAGATTCCGGCACCGTCACCAGTGTTAGCTTCAAAACCACAACCGCCACGATGATCCATGCGGGAGTTGATGTGATACGCATCCAGCATGATCTGATGGCTGGGCTGACCTTTTATGTGCGCGACAAAACCGACTCCACAGGAGTCTTTTTCCATTGCAGGATCATAAAGCCCGGTCTTTTCAGGGAAACCGAACTTCAACGGCAATTTTCTCATGTCGTTCATCAATCAAAAGATCTCGTATTTGATTCGCTATCCAGTTGTTCATAGCTCGCTAGCCGAAATCGCGGATTTTTTCCGTTATTTCCCATCCCATCGATGGCATTGCTTCTTGGGTCGGTCGGCGTAACGCTGCTGAAATTTGCCTGATAGGACTTCACGAATTTCTCGTTTCCCAATCCATTTTTTGAACTTAGTTGAGCTCATTGGAGAGGACCGCTCAAAATAGCATTACGGCAGAATATGTCAAGGTTCACGCGGGTTTCCGCAGTTTCCTAAATGATCTAAGTGACTGATTTTTATTTGCTTGAGAACGCTTTTACAGAGTAAAAACTGAAAATTATTTGTCATGTTTGCGTTCAATTTTGAGACAATTTTTTGTTCAAAAATTAAGCAATTTTGTCTTCAAGAATCCGTTTATGAAAATTTTCTTTCAGTACATTTAGAGAAAATTCTTAGAGTAAATTCCTTATTCGATCCACGAAAATCACAAGAAAATTAGACAAAAACATAGCGCGATACTATGCAACTGTGGCCGCGCTGAAACTGCCAAAATAGGAGCTATTACCGAAGTTGGCTTGCTTGATTATGCACTGGAGGTGATTTACTCTAACCTACTGTATGTACTGTAAATATTTGCGCTTTGTTGCAAACAATTCTCATTTAGATTTGCAGGAAATTAGAGCAGATAGCAACACTTAACAATAATAAGTAATTTTCTCCAAAAAATAGCTACAGATTTTTAAAAGCCTACTAAGGAGGCGACTAACCCGTGAATCCAAAACTAACCCGACGACGCTTCATCAAGGGGGTAATTGCCTCTGGTGCAGCTGCGACTACCACTGCTGCGTGGTATTCCGCAACTGGCCAGGAAAGACCCTCCGGATTTGTTGAGCGTTTAGTTCGAATCAATGTAAACGGCCAGGTCCGCAATGTTGATGTTGAGCCTCAAGAAACTTTGGCATCGACCCTGCGTTATAAGCTTGGCTTAACCGGAACCAAACTCGGATGTAACCGCGGTGAGTGCGGTGCATGTACTGTGCTAGTGAACGATGTTCCTACCTACGCATGTTCAGTACTGACTCATTCTTTCAAGAATGATCGCATTGAGACCGTTGAAGGCCTTGAAAGTGCAAACGGAGATCTTCATCCGGTGCAACAAGCATTCGTGGAAGAACTTGCTCCACAATGCGGTTACTGCACACCAGGACAAATTATGTCTGCGGTGGGATTACTTCGAGAAAATCCAAGTCCAACCAGAGATGAAGCGCGACATGCCCTGGCTGGCAACATTTGTCGTTGCGGATCTTATGACTCTTACCTCGACGGCGTTATGCGTGCAGTCGAACTAACAGGATAACTATCATGGCATATATGCATATTGGAAAAGATTTTACTCCACCAGATGTGCCAGGTAAGGTCACTGGCCGGATTAAGTATGCAGAAGACTACACCCGCGAAGGGATGGTCTATGCAAGATTACTAACAAGCCCCATTCCCCATGCACGTGTACTAGACATCGATGCGTCTGAAGCATTAGCGATGGACGGGGTGTTTGGCATACTCACCGCGGATGATGTTTATCCTGACGGTGAACCTCAAAGCACAGGATTAAAAATTCTCACTAATGAGCCTACACTGGTTGGTGAGCCTATTCTGGCTCTGGCTGCGGTAGATGAAAAGACAGCCGAGACTGCAATTGCTGCAATCTCAGTTACTTTTGAAAGACTGCCTTTTGTATTAGATCCACTGGATAGTCTTGCCGAGGGTGGAGGTAATGCTTACCCGGGTGACACTAACACTTTTGTATTCCGTCAGGGTTTTGCCACTGAAAAGTGGACAGCAGATCAGGTAGCTAGCTTCCGTGCTGGTAATGAACCTACTGCTGAACCACAGCAAACTGTTGAATACGGAGATCTGGAAGCTGCATTCGCAGAATCAACTTATGTTTACGAAGGCACCTTTACCAACGCCGGTTATCCGCACATGTCTATGGAGCCACGTTCTGCGTTGGCCTATTGGGAAAACGGAAAGCTTTATCTCCACGGTGGTTCTCAAAGTTTGACTGCATTCGCTGACGGTATTGCCGGCATCATTGGTGTACCAAAAGCGGATCTGGTTTTCATTAACGAGGCAACAGGTGGTGGATTTGGGCAGCGAGCCCGAGCTGGATCGGTTCCGGTTTATGCAGTACCAGCTAAGCTTTCACAAAAAATTAATCGACCTGTAATGATGCGTGCTACTCGAGAAGAAGAATTCACGATCGGTGGTGCACGTCAGGGTCTAACCGGTTGGATCAAGGTTGGCTTTAAGCCTGACGGTGTCATGGCAGCCTGTGACCTTTGGATAGTTTCCGATAACGGTGGTAAAGGTGGAGGAGCTGATGCTTTTTCAGCAGCTGATTGTATTAGCGTGCTTTACCAAACTGACGCAGTTCGTTTCCGCGGTACTGCAATCGGAACTAATACTGCTCATCGCGGTGCGCAGCGTGGTCCAGGCCAGAACCAAATTGCTCCAATCATTTCCCCAATCATGGACGTTGCAGCTGATGAGTTAGGCGTAAGCCGATTTGATATACGCAAAATCAATACTCCAATGACTGGTGATGTTGGTGGTCCACAGCGTATTCCATTTACTTCTGCTTACATGCCGGAAGCGTTGGAAATGGCGCGGGAACAATTTGGATGGGATGAACGTCAATCACGTCGTCGTCAGCAAAACGGCAGCAAAGTGGTGGGCCTTGGTATTGGCCAGGGTTATCACAACGCAGGTCGTTCTGGCATGGACGGAATCGTTATGATGGGTCCAGATGGCCGTCTTAAAGTTCACAACGGTGTCGGTAACTTAGGTACATACTCTTATGCTGCTGTTTCACGGGCTGCAGCTGAAGTTCTTAAGATGCCTTGGGACCGAGTAGACATTATTACTGGTCGCACTGACTTACATCTTCCTATTACTTCGCCTCAAGACGGCAGTAACTCAATCTTTACTAACACTCGTACCTTCTACGGTGCAGCACAAGACATGTTACTGAAGATGAAGGAAATCGCAGCAAACGATCTTGGAGGAGCGCCAGAGGATTACGACATTTCCGATGAGCGTGTGCATCAGATTGCAGATGATTCTGTTGGCATGACTTTTGGAGAGGTTGCATCCCGCGGTATCGAATTGGGCGGCAAATATACTGGCGAAGCAGAGCTCCCAGAAGAACTAGCTGAATGGACACAGATTGCAGCGGATCGATTAGCTGGAACTGGTTTCATGGGCATCTTCCATGACCCACGTCACGAAGGTAATCCTCCTGGATTCACGGTTACTTGTTGTGAGATTGAGTTGGACAAAGAAACTGGCAAAATTGAAATTCACGACATGATCAGCATCGGTGAAGCTGGAACTATCATGCATCCGAAAGGAATGGATAACCAGTTAGTTGGTGGTGCGGTGTGGGGTATCGGACTCTCTGCATTAGAGCGTCACTTATACGACCCTCAAAATGGTATCCCGGCAAGCACTGGCTACTGGCAGAGTAAGGTTCCAACTTATCTCGATTGTCCATTGAAGATTGATACTGGTTGGGTGGATCTGCCAGATCCTGAAAACCCGGTCGGTGCACGTGGTATTGGTGAACCATCACAAGGTTCTGTATCTGCTGCTCTTACGGCGGCGATTACAGATGCATTGGATGGGCACATCTTCGGTGCTTCACCAATTACTACAGACATGATCCTTAACCACATAGCAGGAACGTCGGAAGAATCCGTACCTCTTGCTCAGAATAATTTCCGAGGTTGATATGGTAGCCACATCACATGACGTAATGCCTGATATCGAGCTTTATCAGCCAGCTGATGAAGCAACAGCTCTGGACTTGGCAGCCAGATTAGGTAACGAAGGTTGGCTACTTGGTGGTGGTCAGGATACTTACGGTTGGTTGAAAGACCGCAATAAGAATCCTTCCGCCATGATCGAGCTGACTCAGATTGATGCTTGGAAAGGCATCACCGAGACTGCCGATGGAATTGAGATTGGTGCGGTCACAACGTTGACCGATATCGCTAGAGATCCATTGATCCAATCTCGCTTCGGTCTGTTAGCAGAGGCTGCTGGTATTGTGGCCAGCCCGCAAATTCGCAATGTTGGTACTTTGGGCGGTAACCTGATTCAGGATACTCGCTGCTGGTACTACCGTCGTGGTTTGGACTGCTATCGCGCAGGCGGCAACATTTGCTATGCAGACTCTCCTGAAGGATTGAATCGTGAACATGCACTATTCGGTGCAAGCCGATGTGTCGCAGTGACTCCTTCTGATACTGCGCCGGCATTAGTTGCGCTAGACGCCACTATGGTTGTTTCAAGCGCGAGCGGTCAGCGTGAAATTCCTGCACAGGATTTCTTCGTTGGCCCAGATCGTGACATATTGAACATGACTGTTCTGAATGAAGGTGAAATTCTCACTGCAGTGCGAATTCCAAACACTTGGGCTAACGCCGAGTTCTACTTTGAGAAAGTAGCTGATCGGAACGTGTGGGATTTCGCTCTCGTAAACGTTGCCGCTGCATTCAGAACTTCTGGTGGAAACATTGAAGACGCGCGCATTGTTTGCGGCGCTGTTGAGTGTGTGCCACGGCGTTTGGAAGATGTTGAAGCTGCTGTTCGCGGACAATCACGTTCTGACAGCACAGCAAATTCAGTAGCGGAAATGGCGACCACAGGGGCGCGTCCTTTGAATTACAACAACTTCAAAGTGCCTTTAATGCAAAATTTGGTTAAAAGAGCGATCCGGGGCTAAGCCTCGGATTTTCTCCATTAGCTGAGAAACACTAATTAGAATAAGAGGGTAGTACAGTGGGAGAAATAGTCCGCTATAAAAGAGATGTCTGGGGTGAAGAAGTAATCCT